>Ga0181612_135311_pt1 | contig 10327 bp, 6 predicted proteins | sample HoacroProtozoa21_FD_119630 | JGI IMG/M metagenome (GOLD analysis project Ga0181612, IMG submission 119630) | Hoatzin crop microbial communities from Cojedes, Venezuel. Combined Assembly of Gp0051906, Gp0051904, Gp0051908 | reverse complement strand
TGTTAGTATTTACTCTGTTGTCGTATTAAACTGTCCTTCTCTCAGCCCATGAGTTTCCCCTTTTATCCATTTCTCCTCCTCATCCTGCTGGGGGGTGAAGGGGAAGGGTGAGTGAGCAGCTGGCTGGTGCTTAGTTGTTGGCTGCTGGGTTAAGCTATAACAAATAATGATTTTAAAAGCTCTCCGATATCACTATTTCTGACTATGAAAGAGTTAGGTCAATGAGTTGTGTAAAAAAAAACCCAAAACAACCAAACAACTGCAATGTATCAGAACCATTCTCCAAGATGTCTGTGTGTCTGCATTCTGGCTGCATTTTCCACTCATCAGATTTTGAAACTGCCGCTTTCCAGTTCTCATTTTCCCAGTTAAGTGTCTGCATGAGGGACATTTCAAAGCCTGAGCAAAAGGGAGTAGCTGGTTTTAACAGGGAGGGTGCAAGGAGGAAAACCAAGGTAAAACTGAAACGAGATAGAAAACCCCCACAAATCTTACCTTGTATATTTTAACAGATCAAATTTGTTTACACAAAATGGAGATTCATAATGGAAAGTGTCCCACTGTCTTTAATATTTTAATATGGAAAATATACGACTCCAAAGTTTGCGTACAGCCCCAAGCAAGTAGATTTTGTGTTTCCTACGGGGCTTTCAGCAGCCACTGAAGAGAAGCAGTAGCTGGAGAGAAGGCAACTGGAGGGAAGGCCAGGGAGGAAATCTGTGCACACAGGTATCTGAGTGAGGACAGAGCTCACGTCGAGACCTCGATCTGAGAATTGTTCCCAGGCAGGCCTGTGACTGTGAGCCTGTGCCTCCTTCAGCTCCTGCTGGATCTGGCCCTTAGTCTGCAATTTCTGACTCTTGCAGCACTTTCTGTTCCTTTTCTGAGCAGTTCTGTGGCTTCCATTGAAACCAGTGGGTAAACTGCCTTTCCCCTGCTCGTTGCCTGGCTGCGGCAACTTCCTCTGTGCTTCTGTTTGTTAGACTCTTTGTGGTGACTACATTTTTTCCCCTTCATGCTGATTTAAGTAGGAGAACTCCCAAATGATCATCTGTCTTCAGTTTTCTCCAGCCATTTAACTCTTCCTATCCTTCCTGTTGCTTTGCCACATCTTTCTTAGCAGTTTCTCAGCCCAGATCTCTGTTCCAGCAGTGCCTGGGCTTAGGACAACATCCAAGTTGGGATGGGATTTAAAAGCCACATGGAACATCCCAAAGTTCCCTGGGTCCGAGACCATATCAAGGCAAAGAAATACACTTGGTAGGTGGTGTCTGTCTTCCTGAAAACAGATAAAACATCTTCCAGAAACACCTTTGAAAGTCTGGATTAATGGTTTTGTTTGTCAGTTCTCTCTAACACACGGCAAAGTGCTACCACTACAAGCAGGAAGGAAGAAACTTTCTAATAGTTAAGATTCAAGAATAACACCGCACTCTTCAGAGTGTATTATAACTTAGAAGCTAGTCCCTGCATTCAAAGAGATACTCTGATCCTTGCGGGACTTAGGCCCCTCGGCTCTAAAGGTGATCTGCCCAGAACAGCGAGAGGGTGGCCAGCGACAGCAGCAATAAAGGGGCAGCACCAGAAACTGGCTGGGTCTTTCCAGCTGGTACGTTACACTAAATCACCAGTCCTGTTGATTGCACTGACACCTGCAAATCTCATCCCAAAATAAATAAACATACTCCAGCACATCCCAGCGGGACCCAGCCGGGCTCACCAGCTCCCATCTCCCAAACTTTGTGCTTGCTGAGGAAAGCATTTGAGCAGGTGGCATTAGCAAGGACCATTGAACAATTCATGTCAGCAGCATGGAAAAGCGTGATTGTTCTGTGTCGTTTGGCTTCCAGTGCGGCGATTTCAGATGACAAACTGCTCATCTGAGTCCTAAGTTTAACACGTGGGTGACATCCTCTGCTGCTGCCTGCGGGACATTGCAGAGAGTGCTCCATCTGCCTGCAGTGAAATGGAAACTCATGTCAAACAAATGCCTAGCCAGGGACAGTGCATCATGTCATGAGCTACACTTCAGGTTGGTTTAACATATCCATGTAGCTGTGGAAGTAACTTCTGACATGTTTTCTCTTTCTAAAACTCACTGGTTTTGCTAATTCACCCAGGAAGTCCTGTAGCACCTCCTCTTTGGAAGCGGTGCCAAGAGCGCTCAGATAGCCAGCGAAGGAAGGATTAACCTCAACTCCAGCCTCTAGCTGCTCTCCTGAGCACGTGAGAGGACACAGCGTCAAATTTTTGAGGAGAAAAGTAGGGTATTGCATCAGGTTGACACTGCTTTATGGCTAGGCTCATAGAATCTGATTATTTCCCAAGATTTCTCTCTCTTCTTAACCAACTACGTTTGCTTCCTCCAGTGACAACTCATTAAGAGAAAAGTCCTCTGGCTTTAACAAACTCAACCTACAGCATAATACTATCAAGTGGCATTCTTACTAGGATTTTAAGGTGGTTCTTTGAGGATTGTGAGGATATGTCATTCCCGGGGCATATATTATCTTGTGCTACTGGTTTGTTTGATCGCATTCAAATTTCCAAATCTAATCTCAAAATAAATAAAGCCTGTTCATGAGGTCCCAGCAGAGGCATCCTGCTGTCTTAGTGATGTGATAAATAACAGCAAAAATCCTTTTTTGCACAAAAAATACATTTGCATAAAAAAAATTTTTGTATTTAGATCCTCCTTTTGCACAAAAAATACATTTGCTTGTTGCAGAAGATAAAAGAATCCTCCTTGAGGCTTGAAGGAAAAGAAGTTATCAGCCACTGGGGCAGAAGAATATAAATCACAATAGACTTCTCGGGAAAGAAAAGATAAAGGAGAAGGAGTTGAGTGTTGGGGTTTTTTGTTCCAAAGGGGGAATTAAAAATAGCTTAAGAGATACACAGTTGTGGAAGCTTTCACAGAACATGTCAGGGATGAAAACAACTCAAAATATAACAGAGACTAAAAAGATCCTTTCCTGAGGCTAAAGCAGATTGTTTTCTCTGAGCTAGCGATGTATTGTCTCAAGCATGTCTGGAAAGAGGCTAATGGTGTTTAGTTTGTAGCTGTCCAGAAGATGGAGGATTGTGCCTTTCTGTGACTAATGACTGCACGTAGGAGAGCTGTCAGAGAGCTGGAGCTCCGTGAGTGGGGAAGAGGAGTATTGTGAACAATGTGTGGAGCCTATGGGTCAGATCATCCCTCTGCCAGAGTCTGAGTGCAGCATTTGTCCTGTTTATCTCAACTTTCCCATGATAACATCTGTTTTATTCCTTCTTTCTGTAAAGAGGGACCTTCTAGGACCTTTGTATTTCTTCTTCTCTCACCCTGTTCACCTGTCACAGGCAAGACAAAGTGGTAGAAGCCCAGTAACAGCACATCTGTAGCACGCGACAGTGTTTATAGACTGGCTGGTTTCAGAAGGTCTCTGTTCTGTATTCAGGGAAACAGCAAAAAATGCCAGGGCTTCTGATAGAGGCAACTCTCTGTTATTTGCACCTTGTACATACACAGTTCCCGTTTCTCACAGCTTTTATAACTGCTCCTGTACTCTGACAGCCAAATCCATGAAGGCCAAATCTATAAAATGAAATATTGAGGATGAAACTATCACAGGGATTTCTTTTATCCCTGATACTGAAGAATTATACTTGACATTTCTGCCCCATCCAGTCTGTCAAGCCAAGTGCAACTTCTTTTCTTAATGTTCAGCGTGTTTGCAATAACTCTCTAAGGGCTATAGAAAAGGTCTGGCCCTTCTGCCAAGAAGGGCCATGTTTTCAACCTTTGTGGCAGTTACAGTAAAGGGAGCACTGTTCAGGATGGGACACCAAAGGATTTAATATATGATCCATGTTTAAATACAGGTCTTTTTAGCATAAACCTTTCTCCAGTATTGCTTTCGTTCAGGAGAGTCTTCATCAACAGCTGTTCTAAACATCCCTCAGCAGATCCTGGCAGTTTGATGATACAGTCAAGGTGTGCATTTGTTTTTCTGTCTCACTGATGTTTTATCTGAAAGCATAAAATCTAAGTTGGGAAACTCAGAAGTAGGCCTTTTTGTTTATTTTTTTTGTTTATGTATACCTATGTCTGTCATTTATGTTTCAGTCTGAACTCAAAGGGCGCTAGAAAAACTCTAGGTAAAGCAAAGTGTAGGCAACTTCTTCATCTAAGAAAAAAGAATTTAAAGCCCTTTATAGAACTATAGCTGAAATAGCACACATCACTGTACAAAGTACTGAACACCCGAGACACCTTCCAGAAGGGATTCTGTAAGCCAAAACATTTCTCTCATCTGATTTATTATGTTTAAGGAAACAGGATTTAACACATCCTTGGTAAATAAAAAGGTTTGAAGCAGCAAATCCTTGACTATCATCCAATTGCCTTACTGTAAGCAATTTCTAAAACTCTAGATTTTAGGCTAACCACTTGGGTCAAACATGACTAACAACGCATGTAAGTATCATGTAATGAAGTGGTTGGAAATTACTTAATTTGTCCTCCATTATGTACCCTTCTTCTGCAGCATCCCTAGCTACAGCATTCCCAAAGCCAGCTGCTATCTACAGCTGAATAGGAGCAAGCCAATTAAGCCTCTTCAATACTTGCATTCTAATTCCTAAATTGGGTGGCCAGAACCTTAGTCTGTGCAATTGCTTCTATAATTAAGATTCTATCAGTGTTTCTATTACGAAACCTGTTTTCAGCCCAATATAATTTAAAGAGGCTTCTTTTCTTTTTTAAGAGGGAAGCAAACCTATTGTCTGTGATTTCATGTACATTGTGTTATATTCTAGTTAATAACCCAGTGAATCTTTGAAACATTCTGACATTTTTCACAAACTCTGTGCCCTTTCTTAACCATTCACCTTTTATTGTGAATATGTGTATTTAAGGGTTATTCTCCTCTATTATTCCTGCTCTTAGCCATGCATTGTGTAAAAATGCTTAACACTATCCTTTAGGCCAGGAATCAGGGTCTGGTGGCTATGCAAAATGGGACAACAAGCCAGACTAAGGATTGTAAGTTTAGAGTAAGAACTTCTGGAGGCAGAGGAGCAAGGACATTGATTTCCCCGAGCCCATTCCAATATTCAGGCATACATTTTCAAAGCTTTGTAGGAGCAGATGTCTATTCTGGAGTTTCATCTACAGTCTTACGGTCTCAGGTGAAACAACTGCGGCCACAGGAAGCAAGTAAAGATTGTATAAAAAGCTATTCTGTCAGAACCCTACGACTGTAACACCTTTAATTGTCAAACCTGTGCCCCTTACAGATTTGTTACCAGCATGTCTAACTCAAACAGAACTACTGGGTCTTCAGCAGCTTTGGAAAGACAGGCAGAGTTAACCCATATTACAGCCAAGACAATCACTTCTAAGAGTCAAAGTTATTAAAGCTTTGGTTAATTTCCTGTGTTCTAGTAATAGCACCTCCACAAATTAGTTTTGCTGAGTTTCTGGTTTCTGAAATAAAAGCCTTGATTCTGGTCTTAGCTCACTCAGGGGAGAGGGCTGTAGATTCGCTTCACAGTCGCTCTCTCTCATCCGTTGATGGCACCTGCAGTCTCTGGCACAAATTACAGCAGCCAGAGGAACTGTTCCTGATAACAATCAGAGCATGACAACGCCGACTGCATCTCGAATACGTGCCCACGCTAGGAGCTATGGGGGAGAAGCAGAGAGCAATCCTGCCAGCTATCTGCCACCTGAGCATTCCCCTTACAGAGATGAGCCAGGTCTGAGCCTGCCGACGTTGTGGCCCTTTGCTCCCACTGACATAAGGAAGCTCCTGCATGTCGCAATATTATCAAGCTAGAGTTGTCAGATGAAGGCTTATTAGCTCCAGCTCTTTCTCTGCTGGATACAAGTCACTCCTAATTATCTCACAGAAACTGCTTCCCCTCCCTTGCGCATTAGCGCATATCAGCAACAATGCAATGAAAACTGATGGATTTTTGTAGTGTTAAAAACATCAAGCAGTCAATACTAGGCTTTCTGAGCTTGGAGTGGTCTTTTCGTGCCTCGCGGAGCGCGAGGGCGAAACCAGCCCTACAGCATTCTCACTGGGAAGACTGGGAAGACTGTCTGCGAGCAACTCATCCAGCCAGTGCCTTCCTCCCTTGCATTTCCTTCCCTTTTCAGCTGCATAGCAACTAATGACCATAAAAACAGCTTTACAAAAGCCTCACATTACTCCTGTATTTAATTAACTTTCAGATCATCAGACCGTAGTATTTAATCACAGCCTGCCTAGTTTCAGGGGGTTATTTGGTCTGAGGCTCGCTAATGCTTGGCTTCCATTCAAAGTGCTTCACTGTTAACTGCTCTTTACATTTCAGGCATGGCCTGGTCTTTTCACAGCTGTTCCCAGCAGCAGGTCAAGAGCAGGTTCAGTCTCACACCTCTCACATTCGCACACGTGCTGACCATTGCCGCCTTACTTTTTTTTTATGAGATAACCTCAGTTCTGTTACTGCTGTTACAGTAACCTCTGTTACAGTTACTGCTCCTAAACAGAGACTGTGGGGAGCCTATGTGAGTACTCCTGCAGCCTCACGGATGGGTGTAAGGCTTCTATGTGTCAGCAGGCTTTCACCAGCCATTTGTGCAAGCTAAGCTACTTTTTTGGTAGAGCTGAAGGGTCTGTTTTTTGCCTTCTGCTAATGTGAAGTTCTGGGTATTGAGGGTGCACAGCCTTCCAAGGATGCCTTCCAAGTAGCCATAGTTTGCTCCCTCTATGCTTGCAAAGGAGAGAAAATGTCTTCGGGCACTGCAAACAGATGAGTTGTTCCTAGACTTACATCATACTCTTGTTGGCTCCCCATCCGGCTCTGCTGGGACTGGACTCAACAAGCAGATATTCTGACCTGAAGTTCCTCATCCTGGGCAATACATTAAGAGCAGAAATGAGTGTGGTCATACATTGATTAAGGGATAAAAACTGTTACGACCAAGAGCTATCTCATGACCCATCCTCTTCTCAGTCACTGGACACCGCTGCTCTGTGTCTGCCTAAAGCAATCTCCTTTTAGTGTTTGCCTACTGGGACAATCCCGTTTGTTACTTTATCCACTGGAGATGCAGGCCTTCCCATAACTCTGGCAGTATTCACTTAATTTAATTTTAAAGGCACCCATTAATTAAAATTATTCTATTTACTGATTCTTAATAATGCCTCAAAAGCTTTTGTTTTGGTGTATTTGTCTATGTTTGAGTTTAAGGCCTTTTCTGCAATAAATCATCATTTTCTGCCTGTCTTAGCCTCTAAACGATTTGGGTCAAACAGGCTGGTTTGCACACTGTGTGGCAGTAGCTGCCTTCCTGCTGCACGTGCCTGGGTTTCCATCTCTATTCCTGTTTGCCCAGCACCAATGTTACACAAGGGTTTAAGGAGGGCAACTCCCCCCGGACTTTTCCTCAGCCACTGTATATCCAGCTCTGCCCTGTGGAGGGGTGCCGGCCCTCGCTGAAAGCGTTTGCAACACGTTCTCTGCAAAGGGCAGCGCGGCTCTCATCTGTTGCAAACTGGAGCGGAGCTAACAGCCGTAGCTGGCAGTTTCAAGCAGGTCACTTCCCCATCCATCTTACTCAGACAAGTGCATGCAGTCCCGAAACTAATAATTCATCATTTGCACATGTGTGCCTTCTACTTCATTATTTTATTAACATATTAGAAGGGCCCTGATTTATTTATTAAATTCATTATTATTCTTATCAAATGATGACATGTTGTTATCCAGGAAAATGCACTTGCTATCTCACAACTGATTATGCCAATTAAGATTTCATGATTCTACCACAAAGCACAGCTCATTAACTTTAATTACTTTTGAAATGCAGCTGCTGAGATACACATAGAAAGGAACAGGTAGGCTGTATTTGTTAGTTAATTTCTGCAAATGGAGTTTGTTGTCATTAGGTCTTCAGTGATTCTCTCAGGCAATCTTGTTCCCTATTTCCCAGTTGTTCTCTGTTTTTTTCACCTAAGAGGGTTCTAAATGCTTCTTCTTTCTTTACAGACTAGTCTTTGGCCACAGAACACTGGACCCAGTTCAAAGGTATTTCCTCAGATAAATCTGCTGGTTTAGTTCAGCCCTGAATGGGAATCAATGGATATCTGCAGAGAACGTCTTTCTTCATCGAGGTGGAACCAGCCCAAAAGGAGTGACGGCATTTTGATGGAAAGCTGAGATGCTGTGGTAAGACAGAAGTTCCTAAGAAAAAGCATCTCAGGTCTTGCAGCGATGCATACAGTTTATGTCTCAGAGAGCGGCCATGTTCATATTTCTCTGAAGGGGTTGACCTGGGTGATTAAGAAGAACAAAATATGGCTGCCCATTTCTGTGTTCCCCACATGCAGGCACAAAACTTTTACAGATCTCCTGAGGAAGAGGGAAATAGAATTTCTTCGCTTCTGTCAGAACAAGACAAACTGATTACCGACGCAATGGTACTGACTGGCTCTCAGAAGGGGTAAAGTCTGAGCAGACTCATGGCATCGCAAAATCTCTGCCACCTTGTTTCCCTGCTACCACCTTTAGGAAACCTGAAGAGCATTCCGCCTTTGACAACACTTCACTCTTGCAGCTGCAGCCAGAATAGATGTAATTTGTCTTCCCTTTCACGAACAGCTGGACGCAAGAGCTGCTGCAAACTGCCAGGGCGCTTCGACCTCCTTCTCAGCCCTGCACACACTTCTCAGTGGTCGCAGGAGCAGGATTCAGCCACAGAAGTGTTACTGCCAGCGACATGGTCTTTCTGAACCTTCTGTTGTGTACGTGGTGGTTTGGCTTTGCCACTTACCGGGAACTGGATAACTTGAAGTCAGGCTCATAAACTCACCACTCTGCAATTTGGGCAGCTTGAAGGCTGTTCACACGTTCAGAGGCCAGATGGAAATGTGTGAAAACTCGTATTCACATCTGGGGTTTTCAAGCACATATTCATCAAAACAGCAATGTTTCAACGGCAAAACACTGTTACTCTTTTTGGTTCTGGTGTTGGTGAAGTATCAAGTTTGGGATAACAGTCACTTTTTTTTCACAAAGAAAGGAAAGTTCAGATCTTTTCTTTATGATCTTTAATGACATGGGAAAGGGCCTCTAAGAGGTATTTTACAGTGTGTTTCACTGTGATGTAGTACTTGTGTTGCAGTAACCTCTGCTGAGAGCTAACTTTTTAAGGATGAGGTACGTGACACACTGAAGAGAGGATTTAGTGTCTTCAGTGAAGCACATTAACAATTATTACATCTGACCTAACATAAACTCTGAGTAGGAAATGGCTGCCATTAACGAAATGTTTATCAGCACCAGAGCCACTCACCTCTTCGTAATCTCTGGGGAAACAGAAATGTCACTAAAATTTACTGTGTTGTCTAAAAATGCTCTGGAATTTATGAGGCTTTGGCTGGGGAGAGAAGCAATCTATTGCAGTGTTTGCCTGAGTTGTTGGGCTTTTTTTTTGACACAGTAATTCAAGGGTCTTCCACTCCAAAGGGAAGGCAATGAAACCGAGTATACCCTGGAGAAGCCTTCACCAAATGAAGGTTTTAACCCACAGAGTCTTCCTCCACAAAGGAGGGGCTGGCACCACAGACCCAGTCAGCCAGGAGGACAACATCTGCCTGGCAGCTGCCTCGCGGCCGGGTAAAACCGACAAGCAAGCCACCAGCCCGACCGCGCCTGCCCAGCATCGTGAGGCGAGGTGTCAGGCGGGAGCCCCTCTCCCAGAACAGAGCGAAAGACGGACGGCGGGCGGCAGTTTGCCACCAGCTACGCAGCGTTCAGGCAGCTTCGGACGGAGGGCGGTGAAGCGCAGCCGCTGCCCCAGAGTCACGCCGTGTTATGCTGCCGTCCATCACCAACCTCTAGCAGCAAGAAAAGAAACCAGTATGGCTGGGATCGTCCTTCCAAACCTAACCGGCATGTGCGTGGAAGCATTCGCTTCAGCCACTATAGCTTTCAGCCTTGTTTGTGTGACTTTGTCAGCTCATGTACAGCGTTACAGGCCACTGTCACAAATTTGTCGTCAGATACAATTTGTTTATGTACTGTTCACTTTGCCTTCTTACTCCGTATCGCTGCCTCGGGGCACCCCGGAGTTGATTTCGGCCGTGCCGGAGGAACGCGGGCTGCCGGCGCCGGTGGAGGCACCGGGCCCGGGACGGGCAAAGCAACGAGACGTGGGGTTCTAGTCCCGCCGATCCGAATTCGTTCTGCGACCCGCCGAGGATGCGGACACCGCGCTGCCGCCCACCAGCGAGCGCCGCCTCCGCACCCCCGCGGGCGGCCGCGCGCGCACGCGTGCGGCATGCGCACC
>Ga0181612_129570_pt1 | contig 10327 bp, 14 predicted proteins | sample HoacroProtozoa21_FD_119630 | JGI IMG/M metagenome (GOLD analysis project Ga0181612, IMG submission 119630) | Hoatzin crop microbial communities from Cojedes, Venezuel. Combined Assembly of Gp0051906, Gp0051904, Gp0051908 | reverse complement strand
CAGCCATCGCCTCCCCGCTCGCCCCGAGAGAGATGCCCCCCAGCAAAGCGACCCCACGGGCTCTCGCTCCGCCCGACCCCTTCCCTGTCCGCGGTTTCGACATCGTCCCTGCCACTGGCCATCTCCCCGGGGGACATCCTTCCCCTGCTTCCACCCGTGCTCCTCTTCCCACCCCAACCCCGAGCGACGCCAGCCCTCGCGTCCCTGCCCGCGCTGCCGGTGCTGCCCTGTTTGTGGTCTCTGCCAGGAGAGGGGAGCCTTTAGCCTTGCTGGAAAGGAGGAGGTTGGGGAGATGGGTACGGAGATAAATATATACCTAGAGCGTGCCTGTGCTTTGCTCCTTCTGTTTGACTCCTGCCTGTTGCTCGCGACGGAAAAGACGACTTTCATCTGAGTGGGGAGAAAGGGAAGAAGCTGAAAGCAAGAGGCTGCGTTTCGTGCTCGGATAGGTGCTGCTTTGCGAGCGGCTTAGCCCGCGTACGGCAGACTCTTCTGCTGCTGTGGTCAAAAACCGATGAAGGAAAAAAAAGACTCCCTCATCCCCAGAGGAGGCTACAAAGCTCTCTTTCTCTTGCTGCTGAACCTTCACAGCTGGACTCGGTTGCTGGCTCCTCTGCTGCTGGAGCAACTGAATTATTTAAAGGCATCTTGATTTCGTTTTCTCTTTGCTGTTTTCATGCGTTGTGTTTATTGTCTATAGATATTTTTATAGTCTGAAGCAATTACAGCTGTCAGAAAAGAGACAAGCTGTGACAGGCTGATTTATATGTACATTGTATGTATGCAAGAGAGGGAGAGCCGGAGACGGGGAGATAGAGCGGGGATTCTGCTGGGCTTTAGTATGCAGGGGCTGGCGAGATTGGGTTTGAATTCCTTGGGATTTTCAACCGACGCTGATGATCTCCTAACAGCGGGCCAAATTCCGCCCTCGCAAGGGCTGAAGCCGCTCAGCGGGTCGCCTTCTGCCCCAGCCTCGCACGCTTCCAGTGCAGGCAGGTGCTTTCTCTCGTGATCCAAGATGCTCCTGGCAATCCGGGCCCGAGTGCTGCGTTCAAAGGTTAACTGGCTGTGGTGACTGGAATCCCTTTGGTTTTGCTGACGCAGGAGAAGGTCTCTGCCCGTCCAAAGGAGCGGCCCTGCGAATAGAGCAAGGGTGGCAAGGTCCCCATCCCGCCGGGGGTGCTCGGATGCTGTGGCAATCGGCAAAAGCAGCGTCTTTTCCCTTCCTTTGCTGACTTGCGCTCCCCAGCGCGATGCCACGACCCCGTACGAGGAGTTTCATCCCACCACCGATGGTCTTGCTGTTTGCTTTTTGGTTTCGGAGACCCCTCCCATGTAATCTGCAGGCCCAAAGGCGATCTGCTGAAGGCAGGCTCTTCCCCCTCCCCTGCCAGACTGGCCAGGAGCGGAGTGAGCTGCGGAGATTAAACTCCTCCTGCCACGAGCTGGGGAAAGCTGCTGTCTCCTCTGGGGAGAAGCAGGACTCGAGGCAGCGCGTCCCACCGGCGCTGAATTCGAGGAGCAGAGAGCCTTCGGGAGAAGGAAGAAGTAGAGTGACTTGCAAAGCAATCCCCTTCTCATATGACCTATCAGCACGCACAGTAATAATAAAGCTTTATTTGATTGTTTTCCTCTGCCCGGCACAGCTCATAATGTTTTAGAGATTAAATAGCGCAGTTAGTGAATTAAGCAGTAGTTTACAGGGGATTCGGGGACTCCAGGGATTAGTAACGGACTACGGATCCTTTCACATCTAGGTCACCAGTTTGAATCCAGCTCGGGTTGGCAGCAATTTCGAAAAAAGAGAAAAAAATAAGAGGAAAAAAAAGAAAACTGGTGCTGTGTAATAGCTGCAGAGCAGGCGGTGGGGAATGGAGGGAGGGAGGACTTTTGGATAAGGTCCTGCGTCGCCGAGGAGTCGGGGGGGAGGCCTGGATTCCCCTAAGGCTGGGCTGCCGCAGCTCTGGGGGTGGGCTTCGAGGGGCTCAGCGCCCCGAAAGCTCCGGCGCGGCTGCTGGCTCGCTGCTGCCTCGGCGGCTCCAGGACTTGGTGCTCGGAGCTTGGCTCCCCGGCACCTTTTTACCAGCGTGAAGCTGTGCCTGGGAATATTAACGCGTTCAGCCGCTAGCGGAGGGAAGGAGGAATTACTGGGCATAAGCAAATGCGATATTGGTGAAATTATGAGCTGATAAAAAAAAGTACGCGGGGACCGTGCTCTCGCGGCTGGGGATGAATTCGCCTCTGAGGCTCGCGCTGTGTGCCTGCGAGGTGGGGAGGGCTGGCTCACTGCCTCTGCTCCTCACCCCCTGCCTGAATTTGTTTGGGGGGGGAGGAATTGTCCCGTGCCTCAGTTTCCCCTCCTGCGTCGTGGCTTTGCTGCCTGGGGAGGGGACAGCGCGGAGGTAGAGGAGGGTGAGTGTTAGAGGTAAGGACGCCGGGGGAGCCGAGGGGAAGGGGTTTTGGGGGGGGGTCCTGGCGCCTGGTCCCCCGCTGAGCGCGGTGCGGCGGGGGTTAAAGGCTGGCGTGTGCGTGGCAGCTCCGCTCCCCGCAGCTCCCCGCCCGCTCTCGGTGCCGTGCGGGAAAGGCGAGGAGCCGGGCGGGCAGGGATGGAGCCGCTGCCATGACAACCCCGGGGATGCTGCCGGCCGGCGGGGCTGGGCTGCCGCCGCCCCCCCGCGACCCCCGCCGCTGAGGGCACCCCGACATCGGAACCCCGACATCATCCCCATCCCTCATCCCGCATCCCGCCTGGACCAGCCCGGCGGCGAGGAACTGCCGGGCGCCTCGGAGCCCTTACCCCGCCGCGCTTTCTCGCTTCTGGACCCGTTGTTTTTTCGCTTTTCCGACTCGCTCCGTGGGGGTGTCGTAGGGTGGTTTTGGTGGTGGTTTTTGGTTTTTTTTTTTGGTGGTTTTTACTCGTTTTTCGGACTGCCCCCCCGCTCCGCGGATTCGGGAGCGGGGCTGAGCCCCGGCGCATCCTCGCCCAAGTGAGAGCCACGGACTGCTTCCCGGGAAGAGCCGGCTCGCCCAGCGTCCAGCACCTTTGCCACTTCTCCTCCTCCTCTTCCTCCTCCCCCCCGGCCCTCCCGTCCTCCTCCCTCACCCAAGGATACTGGGGACTCCCTCCGGATGCCGCTCGGCAGGCTCAGCGCTCGCAGCCTGCCTTGCCGGGGGCTCTCCTGATCGCCGTGGAGCTCCGCATCGCTCGCCCCGGTGGTTTTGCTCCCCCCCGTCCCCACACACACGCACCCCTTCCCTCCTTCGTCCCATCCCCGTCCCCCCCCTTTTCGCTCCTGGGTGTGTTGTTTTTTTTTTTTTTCTTTTTGCCTGTTGGAAAAGTCCCTGCTGCCCACGATGGGGGTCGGTGGGTGCTTGGCCCTGCCCTGGAGGTGCCTGGTCGTCCTCTGTCTCAGGCTGCTCTTCCTTGTGCCCGCAGGAGTGCCCGTGCGCAGCGGAGATGCCACCTTCCCCAAAGCCATGGACAACGTGACGGTGCGGCAAGGGGAGAGTGCCACGCTCAGGTAGGAGAAGCGGGGGTTCGGTGCGGGGCGGGGGGTGGTCCGGGCTGCGGCTCTCGAGGGATGCTCTGCGCCGAGTGGGGCTGCTGGGGGGGGTCCTGGGACCCGCTGAGACTTTGCGTGCGTCCCCAAGGCTCGTCCCCGTGGTGGCGGGGGGGACACCCGGTCGGAGCGGTCTGGGGGGGACCGATGCGGCGATGCTGCGGCGCGGGGCTGCCGACGTGCTGGCGGGGGGCTGCGGCTGCCAGACGAGGAGGTGACGGAAGGGGCTTAGGTGGCAGACAGCGAGTTAGTGCTGCCTGACGCTCCCAAAGTTGTCTCGGTGGGAGGGGAGGGGAGGGGGGGTCTGTGCTGCCTGCGCCGATGCCCGCCTGCATTGCCAGCAGGTTTCCAGGGCTGCGATGCCTCCGAGGTGTCAGTGTTTCGCCTTGATCGCTTCGTAGTCTCCGCACGAATCTGTTAATATCAAATCAATCTTTTACTCCAGGGGTGCATCTTATGAATTCTGATGGATGCTTTACCTTAACGCTGTTTGCTGTAGGAGACACGCAGGCAGCTTGTATGCAGATGGGCCGCTTCGGTGCGGCACGACACAGCAGAGCAGCCCCTTTTCGTTCCCTGAATGAGTTACAGGTGTACGTGGTGCGTTACCCGCGTAGGACAGCGGCTCTCGATGGGCATCGCGGCGACGTGGCCGGACGAGCAGATAGCAGCCCAGCCTTTTTCGGCGGGCGGCAGGGAGTCGGCTGGCGTCCGGGGGTTTGCATCGTGCTGCAGGCAGGACCTGAGCCGGTTAATCCGGCTGGATGAGCGACCCTGGGACGTGGGGATGGTGGGACGTGAGTCTGGAGGAGTTAGTCTGCCGCTCGCTCTGCGACAGCGAGCAGCGCGTGCCCCCCGCGCGAGGCTGGCTACTCCCTGGCTCAGACCCGGAGTAACGGGGCTGCGGCAGAGAGCAGCTGCTCTTCCCAGCGCCGGGTTGGCACAAGCAAGCCGAGCGTGTCGTGCTCTCCGTTAGCAGCCGAGCCGTCGCAGGGCTGAGGAGCCCATGCTGGTTTGAGCAGAGGAGGCACGGGGAGGGGGGGTCAGGCAGGCTTTCCGTGGCTGGCGTGGTCTTTGTGGAGGGGAAATGCTGAGTGTGTAGTGGGGCGGTGGGAAACGGGCTCCGGCCGGAGGTCTGTGCTGCTGGGAGAGGCGGTGGTGGCTCGGCTGCCTGCCTGCCCGACTCTGGGATGCTGCCCGTGCCAGGCGCATCCCTGTTCCTCCGTCCCGCTGGGACCCGCTTGTCGTCACCCCGTGTCAGTGGGGGCCGTGGCACAGAGGGCACGGTGCCCTGTGCTCCTCGCGATCGAGCTGCCGGGGTGATTACCCCCAGCAAGGCAGTTCAGAGAGGGGAAGACGATCCCCCCGAGAGATGCCTTTGGCCTTGGCGCTCTTTTCCTCCCGTTCTGAATTTGCCTCCGCGGTGAAGCGTGGGGTTTGGGGCTCTCGCAGGCAGCGCTGGCGGGGGTCAGAGCAGCATGGTGCTGGCGGGGGTCTGAGCCCCTTCCTCGGGGAGCTCTGGCCGAGCCCGCTGCCGGCAGAGGGCTGACTTGGATCTCTTTATTTTTGTAGCTTCTGGCCTCTTTTCTGCGCCGTTTGCGAGAGGGGTTGTTTGTGAAGCAGCCAGCACCGGAGCGGTGGGGTGGTTTAGCTTTCCTGTAGGAAACTCTGCATCTCCTGGTGGGACTCCGAGTTGCTGGTGCTTAGAGGAACCCCCTGCCCCAAAAGCACTTGTTCTCGAATCGTTTCCACCCTCAGCATCTGCTCCTGCCCGGGCTCTCCAGTGCATCTTCTCCGTGCTTTCGCCCTCTCCCTTTTTAAGTTCAGCTTTTCCCCGCTGCAGTCAGGTTTCTGGCCTCCAGCTCCCATTTACCCTCGGTTGTCCCCATCTCTTCTTGCACTACTGTTTCCCAGTGGCCACCCCTTCCTCTCCCACCCCTATTTGCCCGCTCCTGCCCCTCTGCAGCCTCTGTCAGCTGAGGCGGACAGAGCTGAGAAAGCCATCAGCTTGCTGTCTTCCCTTGGGTCTGGGGGTGGGCAAGGCGTTGCACGCAGCAGCCCAAAGGGGTAGCAGCGACCCAAAGGGGTAGCACCAACCGTGGCTTGCACACTGCAGCCCAAAGCTGGAGCGTCTCAGGGATGGGGCTGGTGCCTGTTTGCGGGCTGCGATACCCTACGGAGAGCCGGGAAGGGCCAGCTGCCCTGGGCAGCCTTTCTGCGTGGGTGATGCTTGCGGTAGATGTCTAGCGTGGGACCCCTGATGGGGTTTTTTCCCAGCAAATAGCCTGTGCACCCAAAGTAGGAGCAGCTGTGGTGTCCTCTGCTGTCCTCCCTGCAAAATGGCACTTCTCTTGCTCCTCAAACGGAGCATCTGGGCCTTGGAAAAGCCGCAGGCTGCAGTTCCAGCCTGTGGTAGATCCTGGTCGGTCTGGAGGGGCCAGGTCCTCTCCTGTCCTGCTCCCTGCCGGGCCGACGGAAGCTCTCTGCTTCCCGGGATCGGCTCTTTAACCACCCGTCGCGTGGCAGAAAGGGGAGGATGAGCGAGAGCAGAACCGCATGCTAGCGGTGGAGGAAGCCTGGAGGCTTTTCATCCGGTGGTTTTCCTGTATTGGATTTTGGGCGCTTCCATTTCCATCTCTCCGCCTTGTTTCCCGAGGAGGACTCAGCGTAATTCGTGCAGAAAGCCAGGCTCCATCTACAGGCAACTTCTAGGTCATCTTAGATCAGCAGCAAACGATTCTCCTGTTTTAAGCGGAGATTGCTGATAATTCACTCACTTTTCATTGTAAGAACAAACAGTTCCCGTAGTAGTCGTACACCTTTCCTCTCCGGGGAACTCGAGGCAGTTTGCAAATTCTCTGCGTGCTATTAAAGAAAATAAAGCTGCCTCTTCTCTGACTCTGAAATACAAAAACCGTCTGCCGTGAAGCGGGGCAGGTGGTTCGATGGCAGCGGTAACCCGTGTTCCCCACCAGTCTGGCCCGTGGAGCGGAACAAGGAGCGCACTGGTAACGGACGGGGAGGTTGAAGAAGGTCGCTTGTTAATTCCCCAGCTGGGATTTGATGCGGAAACAAGGATTAAGAGAGCCACCGAGCCTCAGCTTTCTCCGCACGATGCTTCTTGGACGCGTGCCCTGCGAGCAGCGGGCCAGGGGCATCCGTCACCGAGGTTGCGACGGAGGCATCGCTGGCAGGTCCCCGGCACGCTGAGCAGTCCCGACGGGCTGACCCCGGCTGAAAACCTCGGCTTGTGTCTTACCCCCAGCTGCGTGGCGGCGGTGGAAGCGTCCCTGCCGTCGCGGAGGGCTGCCGGGGCGCGGCGGCTGCGCCGCAGGCGATGCCGCTGCTGTGGCGAATACTCACGCGGTGTGAAAATGGGGCTGGGTAGTAAACGGGATCGTATTGCTTGCGCCGCCAGCAAACCGACCTTTTATAACAGGCATCAGTACAGTTCATAAAGATGTAAAACAACAGCTGCTCAGAATTTCAAGGCTTTTATAGTTTTGTCTGTATTTAAGAAATACTGGCTGGTTTTTGTTTTTTTAAGGCAAAGAGCATCCATGTCAGTGGTCGGAGGGAGTAGCTGGGAGACGGGGTGTGCCAGGTTTCCTCCTTGGCTGTCGCCGCAGGGACACCGGGACGCGAGGAGGGGCCCCTCCGTTGCTCTCTGCCTCAGTCTGCCCGTCTGTAAAATGGAGCCAGCAGCAGTTGCTTGTCAGCGATGATCAGAAGACATGAGCGTTTGTAGCCGGTGCTAGGATTGTACAAGAGACATTCGGCGTGTGTATCTAGGCTTTTCTCTAAGCTGAATAATACACAGGTGCTTTTTCCCTGCATTTAAAGGCAGATTTTGAAGTCTGGTCCCCCTCCACCTTTGTGTTTGCCTCTGGTGAGCCCGTGGCCTCCCCCATTGCTCGCCCGTGAAGGAGACCAAGAAGACGAGGGGAGCTTTGCTCGTTCACGTCCAAGATTCTGCGGCTGGCTGTGTTTTGTCAATTAGCCAGTGTGAGAACAATTCCAATTAAAACCAAAAAGCCCGAATAAAACATCATGAGGTGTCTTTCTTCCATTTGTTTTTGCAATTATAGTTTTAATTATTTCTGACAATGATCCCTTTTTTTTTTTTGGGGTATAATAATCTACCGCAGTCTATTTCCCAGCGCACGGTGAGGCCTCAGTAAAAGACAACGAGCAGGAGCAGGCGGCAGGACCGTGGTCTCCGGGCAGAGACCTGGGAAGTCAAGAAATCAGATTTTTTTTCTCTCTTGCTTGGTCAAACCGCCGGCCCTCGGTTTGCCTACCTGTTCGTGGGGGTTGCGACACCCACCTGCCGCCGTGCAGCGTAGCCGGCAGAGAAGCGCTCGTGCAGCCACGTCTCTGCCGTTAAATCCTTGCCGAGGAGCGGGAAGAGAGATGCCGCTTTTTGTGTGCGAGTGCTAAAAGCGTGGGGATTAGCGCCGAGCAGATTAGCGAGGACTTGCTCCATCACTGCCCCCTCCCTCCCCCTCCTACCCAAAAAGTTTTTCGGAGCGGCTAAATATATACCTGCCGTTTCCAAGGTAGAGCTCGCTGCGTGGCGGAGCTGTAATTGGCGACTCAGAGAAATTACAGCCACGGATTCTGGCATTTGGATCCTCCTGGCTGGCATAATAATTTCTCCCTAGGTAGCTGGTATTTAACTTGTCTTATCTGCTCCTGATAGTTGTAATTACAGTGCCCGCTAATTTCACTGCGCTAGCGCAGCCGTGGGAAGGGTGGTTGGAGAAAGGTCGAGGGGGGGCTTGCGGGAGGGCTCCCTCCACCCCAGCCACCAAAACGCAGATGGTAGCTGATGCCCAGGGCCCTTGGCCGTGCCTCGCAGCCCCCCGCCACGCCGTTGCCCTTGCTGGCATCAGGGGAGGAGATGCTGGAGGGAGCTCCAAGTCCTGGGGTCCTTGCTGGGGGCTGAATCGTGGTCTGCGTCTCGGGGCAGGGTAGGGCGTGCTGGTTTGTGCGGGACGCCTGGCTGGGATGCGCGGGGAGAGGCTGGTTGTCCCCTGCTCCGGAGCGCTGACCTGCTGGGCAAGGGACAGATTGGGGGCTGGTGTTGGGGAGTTCCCCTGTAGCCAACGCCTTTCCCAATGCTGGTAAGGCAAGAGAGGCTTTGCCATGGGTGAAGCACCGGACCTAGAGCCCTGGTGACACGGAGCGCTGGGGTTTTGCTGCAGAAAAGCCTGTTTTTGATAGCACAGCGAGCTGGTCCAGCTCCACAGCGGGAGGAGCTGTCACTCGCCGTCACCTCTCCGAGGGCCAGGACGTGAGCTCTGCAGCGTCCTCTTACCTAGCAAACCGCCAAGCCCCACGTGAAGTTTCTGAGCTCTGCTAGCCAGAAATAGTTACAAGCGGTGATGCTCGGCTCCGGGGGATGAGGCTGAACTGTTAGTAATCCTTTCGCTATAGGGTGCACGAGATCATTTTGCGAGCATAATAAACTCCCTGGGACTGCAAGCGGTAATAGCTGTCCTTCCCCTGGCTCACGCGCGCTGCCCCGGGAGCTCGGCGCTTTGTCTCGAGCACAGGATTAGGTGTTCACGCTGCAGAACGAAAGCGGGGCACAGCGGCCGTCTTTGACGTTCCCGCTTGGCAACGAGTTTCTCTGTTCCCTTGACTGCTCGCACAGTTTGCCGCCTCCTCGCGTTTCTCAGCCCTAAACCAGGGCTGCTTTTTACAGCAGCTGGACATATTGTTTTAAGTGATAATCTTCGGATACTGCAGCCGAGCAGGCAGTTCGTAAGGAATATCTGATTCGGTGACTATCACTTCTCCTTCCGTCCTTGCGAGCAGCCTTTGAGGGTTAGGGTGTTCTGGCTTTTCTTCTTCTAGTTCTTCTTTTTTTTTTTCTGAAACCAGAAAAATAATTCCCCCACAGCCCCTGCCAAGGATTCTTAGCCTGTAATGGGTTGTTTACTGCGGGTTTGGTTTGATGCGTAGGTCTTGTCTTGCCTGACAGGCAGAACCCTTCAAGGTCGGATCTTTAGTGCAAAATACTCACATGTTGTACTTCTGTTTTCCTATGAGTGTTTCCTAACATTTGCTTAAAATGAGTTGTTTCCATGATTATACTCACTTGACGGGTTTGTTCCTCGGGACACAAATGGCTCTCAAAGTCAGCTTCTCCACGGAGGGGGAGGATAATGAGAACAACAAGGATTGCGGGGTAGGATCGGATCAGTAAATTGCGCTGACTCCCGGAAGGTGCTTTGTGGATCTCGGAGCGGGTGGGGAAACCCAAGGAGCCATCGCACGGAGCATCTTGCTCTTTCTTCTCTTGGCACGCAAGACCTGTGCGTGGTGTCACCTCCTGGCTGGAGCCAGAGAGAAGAGGAATGGGAGGCCAGAAGGTGTCACCTCCTGGCTGGAGCTGGAGAGAAGAGGAATGGGAGGCCAGGAGGGAGAAAGTGGAAGAAAGGAGGGGAAAAGTTGGTGAGGGGTGTAAAAAAGTGTCAGGCGCAAGAAGGGAACGAGTCGAGGGAAAACCAGAGCGGTGGGAAGGATGAACAAGAAAAGAAGCCACAACTGGTAGCTCCTGTCGCGTGGAGTTGGGTGTGGTGGGAAGAGTTCCTAAACCAGAGCCCGGCAGTCAGCACGGCCAACCAGGCCATGGGGATGTGCAGGGAGCTGAGATGCGGGAGGCTTTGGCCCGAGCCTGCTTGCTGGTACCCGAGACGTGGGGAAGACGCGTCCTTGCCCCTCGTATTTGTTTATATTTTCTCTGTGTGTGTGTGCGT
>Ga0181612_117236_pt1 | contig 10327 bp, 9 predicted proteins | sample HoacroProtozoa21_FD_119630 | JGI IMG/M metagenome (GOLD analysis project Ga0181612, IMG submission 119630) | Hoatzin crop microbial communities from Cojedes, Venezuel. Combined Assembly of Gp0051906, Gp0051904, Gp0051908 | reverse complement strand
TTTATAATTAAATGTAACTCTTGATGATTTTGTTGATGAACTTAGCTGAGCTACATGTGCTTACTTGGTAGGATTTTTTGTTAAAACTCTAGAAATAAACAGTTGTTTTGTTTAGATATTGCTTAGTTCTAAATGTGGCAGAAGCGTTGTAATCTTCACTTACTTTTACCTCAAATTCCTAAAAACATTGAGAAGTTCAGCTTTAAATAGTGTTGGGAGGGAATGGTGGGGGGAAAGGGGAAGCCTGCCCCTCTTGTGTTTTAATTGTCCCATTCATCTGATCTTTATCTGTAAAAACATTGTCCAGATGATTGATTCATTAACTGAGAAACTGGAGAAGAGGGAAATACAGTTATTAAGTACTAGTAAAGAAAAGGCACGCCTGGAAGAAGCTTATGATAACCTAAAAGAGTAAGTATGAAAATATACACAGTAGTGGGTGTAACTGTAACTTTACTGTAATCCAGTCAGTAGACAATATTGTAAACCAAGTAGCTCTATAACTAAAACAAAGATTTCGAGGGATGTGCACTGTCTGTGAAAGGTGGAAGTAATGATTGCATGTGCTGTCATGGTGATTTTTAAAGACACGTTATTTCTTGGGGCCAAAATCTGTTTGGAAAGAGACTGGTGAAAGATTTTTCGATAAGCAGACAGATGTGTTCAGTCAGACTTGATTATTAATAAAGATCTTTGTTATAAGGCTGGATTCAGCTATTAAGGGAGACTGACTTTCCTGATACAGATGGATGAACTTGATTTACTAAGTAATTTGCTGGCTAAAATGTAGGCCATGAAAGTGTGGTAGAATGGCTGGTTGTAGAGAAAAAAAATGAATTAATTATTTAATTCAGTCAAAATTAAAAGCAAGAAAGGAAGAGTTGGGTTTACCAGTTTACTGATCAATTATCGACTGTAGAAATTTACAAATGATATGTGAAGGTATTATTTAATGACTAAATTTATCTTAATTTAAAAATACATTTAATGATTTGCCTTGTATATGACACAGACTATGATTAATCAGAAAGAACTTGATTAAAGGGCAAAACATTTAAGGTAAATCAAAGCATTTCATTGTTTTCATGGGCAAATTACTGAACTAATACAGATCTTTGATTTGTACTTTTAATATGGATGTGTCTTTTTGGCTTCTGGTTAACGTGTGTAAAATTAAAAAAATGAAATACATTTTAAAAGCATTTAAGGCAACCTGTTGCAAACTGCTTGGAATGTCACATAACCATGCAACTGTTCTGAAATGTGAATTTTAAATGTAGTGAAATGTTTAGAATGAAAGAAGAGAGCAGTAGCCTTTCATCTCTTAAAGAGGAGTTTGCTCAGCGAATTGCGGATGCTGAAAAGAAGCTCCAGCTAGCCTGCAAAGAAAGAGATGTGGCTAAAAAGGTAATCTGACTTTTTAGATAATTAGTGTTTGTTATTTTAGAACCAAATTAAATTTCTTGAGCTGAATTTCTAAAAATTAAGCTAGGGAAAAGCACGAGAATGACAGCGCTGTCTCGTGGTATTAGTAACCAGCATACGCTGATTCTGCCCTCCCAGGCTGCTTGTTACTTCCTGCTGTTGACACATGTATTCTTGCAGCTGTGTTGTGAACCAAGTTAAGGAACTCATTTAAGTTCAAGTTAGTCTGGTTTGGGGGGGAAAAAAAAAAAAGGTTTAATGTCTGCTGTTATTTACCTCATACTCATAGATGCATTTGCAATGGTGTGAGGGAGAAGAATGGCCTGGGGAAGTGGCAGAGAATGGGAATGGCTTCCTTAGAGGATTAACTGGTAGGAAAATTAGGGACTGATGACAAGTTCGTTTGGAATGAGCAAAAATGCAAAAAAAAAGTCAGCAATGACAAAGTTTATGCAATTTAAGTGTTCTTGACCTGGCATCACAGCATTACATTTCTCTAGTGTGTTACTAGTCTGCATAAAGTAAACTGAAATCTGTAACTGGGGAAAAAAAATCATAGTTATTTTGTAGCTGTATGTGTCACTTTGTATTAACATGGTAGTAAGTTGAAATAGAAAAATTATCTGATACCTGGAAACGGAAGGAGTTGGAACAAATTATACAAAGAATTTATGGAGTCCCAATCCTTGGAGGTTTTTAAAACTTGATGGAATAAGGCTCTGAGCAATCTGATTTGATAACCTTCAGAGTTCCCTTCCAACCTAATTTGTTTTCAAAGAAAAGCCTTTTGAGAGGAAGGCAAGAAGAAAAACATTTTTCCCGGAATATGGTTTAATAAATGGTCCTAAGTATTTTATCCTATTATTTAGGAAGTAAAGACTGTTAAAGAAGAATTGTCTACTAGACTTAATACCAATGAAACTGCTGAATTATTGAAAGAAAAAGAAGAGCAAATCAAAGGATTGATGGAGGAAGGTCAGAATTAAAAATTTTTTAATAGTAAAAAATTGTAGAATAATTTGAAATGTACTGCCTTTGCATATGAGCCTTCTTTATGTGGCAAAAAAAATATCTAATTTGAAGCATGATAGATGTTTCAGGACATATAAACCATTTAGTTAATAGCAAAGAGCAACAGCAAGGATCAGGTAAATCCAGCTGGCTAGGTGAGTATTTTCTGCAGCATGCATTGAAAGGTGCTGTGAGCTAAAACCAGCGTGCAGTACAACCTTCCATGTTCCATTCAGCAGAAATCTAACTAGGGCACTGTTGAAGGCATTTCTACAGTGTCTCCCTTACTACCTTTTAATTTTGGAAGTGAAATGTAGTGACTAAATAAACTGTCCGATTTCCTTGGATCATGAGCTCATGTGCTTTGCTTTCAAAGTCTTTCACTGCCTGTCCTGTCTCACTGTAGCTTAATGTAGCAAGGTAGCCTCAGGAGAAGGTAGATTTAGAAGTTAAGAACTTGCATGAAAAAGCGTAAGAGCAAGTATTGCAATACATATTTCATTATTACTTTTATGGGACTAAAGAGCAGGGGTAGGTGTGAATAGAGACAGTTCATAGAGTAACAGCAACATGCACTAGCTTTATGTTCATTTTCTTCACAGGAGAAAAGCTTTCCAAACAGCAGCTGCACAATTCCAACATTATTAAGAAACTAAGAGCCAAGGAGAAAGAGAGAGAAAATATTAACACAAAACAGAACAAAAAGATTAAGGAATTGGAAGATGAGTTGCAGCATTTAAAACAGGTGAGGTATTTGGTTTGGTTTCTTAAAAAAAAAAAGTTTTACATATATTAGCTGCAGAGTAGCCTTTTGGGGAGGCTGTAGATTGACTGATAGTTCTTTTGTTCTTTTCTGGGAGACTTCTTCATTTCATATTGTTGGAACACTGAGATGTGATTTCTGGGTGTGTTCTCAGAGCAGTCTACAACTGTGGTCAGGTATCTCTCCAGCTGCTTGTTTGCACTTGCGCTGCTGGTTGTCAGGTGGGCTGACCAAATTCAGTTCACTAAATGTCAGTTGGAAAACCTGTACCAGCAACATTTGGGCACGTTTTTTTGCTCAGTTAGTGATTGATAGAGGCAACAGGCCCAGTATGAGGAAGCATGTGAAACTGGTGAAGAGCCCCTGCCTCTGGGGGAGATGGGGGAGCAAAACCTTTCTCTTTTGGCAAAGTGTTAGATCGGTTCAGTCATTTTATGTGAATTCATCCTAAATTCGTTACCGCAGTTGTCATTGTCCTCAGATGGCGTTGTCTACCCCGTGTACTGGGATTAATCTCATGCTTCTTGTTTGCACTCTAATAGGTGCTTGATGGCAAGGAAGACCTCGAGAAGCAGCACCGAGATAGCATTAAACAACTGAACAGTGTCGTAGAGCGACAAGAAAAGGATCTTGCTAAACTTCAGGCGGAAGTGGAAGACCTTGAAGAAAGGAACAGAAGTGTCCAGGCAGCTCTTGACAGTGCATACAAGTAAGCAGATACTTGTGTGCCTGTCTTCAACCGTACCTTCAGCTTCTGTGTCTATTTTTTGTGCAATGCTTGTGAAATGTGAATCTATAACAATGTTATTTGCAGAGTCACTGCTGGCATTGTGTAAATTGTAAATGCGTTGCCTTTTTTTTTTAATTCTCCCCAGGGAACTTGCAGATCTTCATAAAGCTAATGCTACAAAGGACAGTGAGGCACAAGAAGCAGCCCTGCGTCGGGAGGTGAAGGCAAAGGAAGAGCTTGGGTTAGCTCTGGAGAAGGCCCAGGATGAGGCTCAGCAGCAACACGAAGCTTTGGCAATTCAGGTGGATCTTAAATGCAGTGAATAAAACCCTTTTGTGGAACAAATGAATGTGCTTGGATGGTGTGTGCATCTGATGTAATGAACCAGATGTAATATAAGGTGGAACTCATTTTTGTGTACTTAGCAAGTACCCAATAGATTTCTTTTCTGTGAACTTGTTCAGTCTTTAGTGGTAGTTGTGCTAAGCTTTAAAATATTAATTTTATTTAAAAATACTTTTAATTTTACTTGTCTGAACAAAATGACTTTGACAGGCTCTATGTTAAGCCTGTAGTGCTCTTACCATGATGCAAAGTTCAAGATTCTTAGTTGGACAAAATTTTTAATGATAGATAAATCAGTGTAGTGATTTGTGTGCATGCAAAACTTAAGCCTTTAGCTCGTGAGCAGGCATACCCTGTCTAACAGTGTTTAAAAATGATACAGGACTGTAGCAACGAACAGGAGGTACTGGAAGTTTTCACAGATGAGTGACAATGTTGTTTATTTAGGTGGCGGACCTGAGGCTAGCGCTGCAACGTGCAGAACAGCAGGCAGCAAGGAAAGAGGACTATTTACGCCAGGAAATCGGTGAACTACAACAGGTACTGTAGCAAATAAATGATGCCAACTTGTATCTACAAGGATGGCTTCTAAAAACTGAGAATAAAATGCTGTCATGACATTGATAGCCTGAAAGAGAGGCTTTGTTTTCCTGGTTACCTGCCGTATTTGTTCTGTGTAGAACAACAATAAAAACATTAAAGGAATTTTTTTTAATCACATACTGAAAACAAAATTACTATTTTTTTTTTATAAGGTCTTGTAAATGGAATGCTATCCTTTTAGTATAAGACAAATATATTAAGTTTGTGATAGTCCTCTAAAATTACTAGCAAATAGGTTTTAAATGACTCTTTAGCTGCTGCTTAAGGATATTTTTATTGTTATTAAGGTCCAGAAGATAAGATTGTTGCTGAAGTGTTTCAGGTGATGTCCAGAGGGCTGGACATTTCTGGGCCCTTGCTCTATTATGTATCTAAAACTGTTAAGCTTCTGTCCTGGAATTTGACACTTTACTGTGAGTTTGAACACATGAATTTTAGAATGTAAAGCAACTGGTATGTGTTTAGCTGAGTTCTGTACTAATCTTTCAGTCCATCATATGATTTTTTAAAGCTTAATTGTATTTAATTTGGGATTTCAGAGACTCCAAGAAGCAGAGGGCCGAAACCAAGAACTAAGTCAAAGTGTTACATCTGCTACACGGCCACTTCTCCGGCAGATAGAAAATCTGCAAGCCACACTGGGAGCACAAACCTCTGCGTGGGAAAAACTGGAAAAGAACCTTTCTGACAGACTTGGTAAGATTTTTTTAGCTTTTACTGAACTGTGAGGCCCTTGATGAAGATGCGAGATGGCTGAAGGTAAATGAAAAGGGCTTGGCGCTTGTCCAAAGCGTAGGCGGTGAATCAGGAGAGATGAGCACAAAATGCCTTCCTGTAAGGAAGTGATATGTGGGGTATTCTGCTGAGGTTCTTGGATGGGTAATTCGGTGATTCTCTTTAAAACACAGCGTAACATAAGATTGTAAGATAGAGGTGTTAAGGTGTACATGTGCTTACAGCATCTAAAGGAAGGATGGACATGGAGACACTGGGAGTACACCAGCCTTTTCAGTTGTCAGACCTGGTGCTTAGATTCTGTATTGTAAAGGTCGGAATAATTTACTTACCTAACTGCATATATTTGTTGATACAGTAGTAATCTGTTATTTTAAATGAAAAATGCATAAAAAGCCCAAAGGTGGACCCAGAGAAATTACTTCCCTTCTGGAGGCAATCTGTAGCTGTATATTGCATTCTGAAAGAGTATGAAGTCTCCTTGTTCAGCATTGCTTTGATCCTCTAACTGTATGGTGAGAAATACTTAATTTCTTTTACAACAGAAAATATTTTTTTTTTTAAGAAATAATAGTTACAGATAAAAAAAAAAATCTCAAATTCCATTTTGAAGCATAAATAAATGGCCCATATTTTATAGATGTTTGACCAGAAAGTTAAATTCCTTGTTTTTCTTTACTTAATATTAGGTGAGTCTCAAACTCTTCTAGCAGCAGCTGCTGAGAGAGAAAGGGCTGCCACAGAAGAACTTCTTTCTAATAAAATTCAGATGACTTCTACTGAATCTCAGAATAGTCTTTTAAGGCAAGAAAATACGCGCCTTCAGGCTCAGCTAGAAGTGGAGAGAAACAGATTGAAGAAAATAGAAAATGAAAACAGTAGGTGAGTTCCATTTTGGGTTAAGAGCATCTCTTTAAAATTGTAGTGAAATGGAATGAGCTATCTCTTACCTAACCATCTGCAGCAGATCTCTCTGCAAGTCGGAAGACTTGATTCTTTTGAGCGTAGATATGTCTGCAGAATGACAGCTGTTACCCAACTTGTTAAGGATGTTTTTTGTTCCATGCTAAAGATTGTCTGAAGCATGTTACTTTCAAAATGTTTTAAAGCCTTGAAGCTATGTTTGTTTTAAAATTATATGAATCTAAAGTAAACACAGAATACTTATTTACTGACTTTATCTACCTCTTTCTTTCCTCAATGTAGGTATGAGGTTGAACTAGAAGGACTCAAAGATGAGTATGCAAAAACCTTGGAAGATGCAAAGAAAGAAAAGGTATTGACAACTTTGGCTGTAATCTATGTTACTGTTGAAGTCTGAGCTAGCAGGAGGTTAACAACCTGTATTTATTTTTGTAGACACTGCTAGCTACTCAGTTAGAAATGGAGAAGATGAAAGTTGAACAGGAAAGAAAGAAGGCAATTTTTGTGCAAGAAGCAGCGAAGGAGAAGGTACCAAAACCGAACATTTCCGTTCGATCTTACGGATACTGTCATTATTTTAGTGTAGAACACAAAACTGTCGCAAGCAACAAAGTGGACTTGGAGCAGTGCAGTGTATACTGTCAGCCTAGGCATTAAGGACTTGGCTTTTTCTTTGTGAGAAGATGATGTTTCTTTCCGATGACATAAGTGCTTGTGCAATGCTCACTGAAAGTGAGCTTGTGCAATACTCACTGAAAGGAGTCTTTGAGTAATAGTTGATTTAATCTAAGAGATAAAATATGGGTAACGATTGTTTTAATCTCCCGATGTTTTGAATGCTCTTGGATTATTCTTCTTCTGAAACTACTTGTTTTCTTTGCTTAGACTACTAGCATTGCTTCCACTGAATTCCCATTTTGCATTTCCAGTGACTGTGTAATGTACCACATGCTTTCCAGCTTAAGTCACAAGTCACAGAACAGTCCTCAATAGTCAGTAACTTTGTTACTGCTAATGAGCTTTTACTCAAGTAAAACTGTTTGTGTTACGCGTTTCTTACCATCTCCAGTTCTAAAGTCTAAGTGCTTTATCCTTCAGAGGCTAGCATGCTTTCAGCTGCTGCCTGTAAAAAGAAGTGAAGTCTGTTTGGAAGGTATGTCAGTAAGGTATTAGCATGTGAGAAATCTCAGAATTGAGTTCATATGCTTTATTTAAAAAAAAGAAAGTATTAACGTTCATTCTGAAAAGAAACAGACTTCTGGGTTTTGGATATTCTTCCTGTGATACATCTGGGCATACAAAACTGCCCCCAAATCTCCCTTGGCTACTTGAAAGAGAATTTCTTTCGGCGTAATTTGCAACTTATGTCTTTGTTTCCTGAAAAGTCTGACAACTTGAACGTAGGCTAGAGGTGTCAACAGCACAGTAGTTCTCCATTGTTGAACGTTCATGTGTTTTAGGGATGGGGGAAGGGGAAAGGTTATCTGTCACATTATGTTCTGTAGTTAGTGGTGGAAAAAGGCAGTCTGTTCTTTAGAGAATCTGTCTTTCACCATCTTGGAAACTTTTTTTGTTTATCTAATTGGTGGTGGTGTGTGTGTATGCGGGGTTTGTTTTTTTGTTTTAAGGATCGGAAGTCATTTACAGTTGAAACTGTTTCAAGCACTCCAACTATGTCACGCTCTAGTTCCATAAGTGGAGTTGACATGGCAGGTCTTCAGACATCTTTCCTCTCACAGGTATCGTATATCAGTTATATTGTTTGTTTTTTTTTTTTTTTTAACAAACTGCTTTTTTTCCTCTTCAAGAAGTTTTATTAGTGTAGAAATTACTCTTTGAGAGTATGTTGGCCTTGGACGAGGTAATTCCTATGCAGAAACTTCTAAAAGTTGCTTGCAAGATGTCTGTAATAGTAAAGCATCTGTGAAAGACAGTGTGAAACTACAGTTTTTATTGTAGAGCCACCCTGGTTTAGGGCACAACCCTGCTTCCTGGGGAGTGTCATTGACTGTTGTGATCTGTGTGAAGTCTGCTGCTGCTGCTTTCCTGTGGACACAGTTGTTGATGTCCAGCTTAAATGGCAGTAAGGAGCTATCTCAAAGCTACCTATTTACCTTAAGCTTTTGCTTTAAAAACAAACTTCAAGCATTGAAATCTTTGCCTAGTAATGGCATAATTTTTAAATCTTAAATAATACTTCAGGAAGGAAGATTGCAAATGCTGCATGCTTTTGTCTGATTTTAAGCTTCTCAAACTGTTTGTTTGTAGGATGATCCTCATGACCACTCATTTGGCCCAATAGCTCCCAGTGGGAGCAATCTTTATGATGCTATAAGGATGGGAGCAGGTTCAAGTATAATTGAAAACCTGCAGTCACAGCTAAAACTAAGAGAAGGAGAGATTTCACATCTACAGGTACTGTAGTTACTCTTATATTACCAAAGACAACATTTCTAACTGTAAATACTAATGCAATCAGTATCACATTGCTGATTTTATGTTCTAAAAGCTTGGTCCCTCTCCTCATAGCAGAGTGCATTCACTCTTCCCCTTTCATGACAGTTCTGTTAACCAGGATAGCCTCTATGGGTATGTGTAGGGACGAGCAAGAGAAGGACTTGTTGCTTCCTTTTTTTTGTTTGGCAAGGACCTATCCAGAAAACTCATCTTGTCTATCTGAAAAAGAAAAAAATCCAAACCCCTGATCAGATTTGAGAAGACACTGAGAGTGTTTCCAGGGTGTGATGTTTCGTAGTCTGGCTCAAGAAAAAGCTTTAATCACTGTATTGGAATAAAAATTTTGATATGGCACTTTATAAATATGGTAAATTCTTTCCTGCTCCTAATTGTTAAGTGTTTCCACCTTAGCTGGAAATTGGAAACCTTGAGAAAACTCGATCAATAATGGCTGAAGAACTTGTTAAGTTAACAAATCAAAATGACGAACTTGAAGAAAAAGTGAAGGAAATACCAAAATTACGTGTACAGTTAAAGGTAAGTGTATTTCTGTTGTAAACCTGATGTAAAATTGACATACTTGGCGTTTTTTTTAGGAACATCCCAATCAGTTTAGGATTATATACGAATCTGTCCCTAATGATAAATGACTGAACAGTCTGGCTTTTTATACAGGAGGATCTGAAAGTGCCGACTCCATCACTAGGTGGTAGCCACTTCAAAATGCAGTTGTTAGAAATGCGTGCTGTGCATAAGATTGCATGCTAAATCAGGGAGAGAACATGTTTTTGTTTCTCTCATTTAATACACTTGTCTGGAAGAAGTCTTTTTAGTAAAGGGGTGTTTTAATAAGTAGCATGGCTTTATGAGAGTTAGATGCGGAAGCTGGATGAGTGTGCAGTAGTGACACACATAATAGGACAAATACTTCAATCATCTGAATGTTGAAGAACTTAAACTGAAATATTGGAAATAGTTTTGGAATAATTTTGGAAATGATTGTTGTTCTATAAATACCAAATGTTAAATTTCTCGATGAAACATTTCACAAACTGTCATCATTCCTGTAGTAAAACTTACTGCAATTTGCTAACTATTTTTTGATGCTTAGAGCAGTTGCACTTCAAGGTGCTTCGGTATGTCTGCTGAAGCCAGCACTATTTCTTTGTAGTTGAGGATCGTTGTCTTTGGAATATTTTCCTTTTATGTCTAGAGTATAAAACCAACCATGTGCAGAGAGTCAAAGCATGAAGTATTTAGGAAGAGTTTACTATGTGCTTCATTGTGAAGTAATTATACTTTGATAAAATAATGCTGCACTTACTTTCCCTAGT
>Ga0181612_103287_pt1 | contig 10327 bp, 4 predicted proteins | sample HoacroProtozoa21_FD_119630 | JGI IMG/M metagenome (GOLD analysis project Ga0181612, IMG submission 119630) | Hoatzin crop microbial communities from Cojedes, Venezuel. Combined Assembly of Gp0051906, Gp0051904, Gp0051908 | reverse complement strand
GAACAGGCTGCCCAGGGAGGTTGTGGAGTCTCCTTCTCTGGAGATATTCAAGACCCGCCTGGACAAGGTCCTGTGCAGCCTGCTGTAGGTGACCCTGCTTCAGCAGGGGGTTGGACTAGGTGACCCACAGAGGTCCCTTCCAACCCCTGCCATTCTGTGATTCTGTGATTCTGTGATTCCCCTTCTTTCAGCTGTCAGTCCCTAGATGGCACTGGTTCTTCACCAACAAGCTGTCGTTGTTTTCCTAAACCGGAGTTAACGACTGAAAAAAATGCTCCAGAGAGCTAATTGGGATGCTGTGTTATAGGATATGCCAAAACTGTTACAAATTAGCCAGAGGAAATACGAAAATGCTGGGATTTTTATCGTAAACGATATATAAAATGGCATGAATCTACAAGCATTTAAAAATGTTGGACATTAGTACTTTTAAACAAGTCTTGTATGAACGGTTGAACAGTCTGCTGAAATTGTAGAAGTAGTTTAGTCTAAATCTAGATTAAACCTCCTTTTGGTTCCAAATTTAAATTCTCAGTTCAGACACTAGGCAGATCAGTAAAGCAAGAGATTCTCAACCAAAACTCTAAAGTCTTTAAAGAAAAATGGTGATTTTCTTTAAAGGAAATGTGTCTAAAATCTTGTTTGTTTTGCTTGTTTTTAAGGTGTGCATTAAGAAAGAATTCTATATGCTTCTGATAAGGAGGAAGAAGTGTAATCATTTAAATATCTGGCAGAATTTGGGTGAGCTGTAAGTAGTACAATGCGCTTGGATAAACTTAGTATAATTTTAATATAAGATTAGCCAACAATGTAATCCCTCTTTATAAATTATTACAGATTCAGATGTTGCTACAGTCCTCTTAAATACTGTAATGTCTATTTATGTTGCTTATTGGATGGAAGTCCTACAACATGCCTGTGTGATAGCAGATCCCTTTTCTACAGAGACAAATCTAGGCTACACTATCTGGCCTCTGATGAGTAAACACTTCACAGCTCTAGCTCTGAGGTGCATGACTTCTGCATTACATCCTTGCCTACTGAGGCTAAGACAAATCCAAAGGAAAATGCTGGAATAGTGGAAATGTTGGTGGATGACTGTTATTTACTTCTGATGCCATGTTATCACTGACATGCTAACCAGTCTGGGTCATTGTGGTAGACATTTACCCACTTACAGAAAATGAAAAGTTGCACAAGAGAATTTGCAATCTAAAAGAGACAGACACTTTCTTCCTTTCCTGGGGACCCTGATCTCCTGAAAACCTGAGAGGAGCATGAGTCTGCTCCCCTCCATGCCTCGGAAGAGACATGTATTTTCCAAGGTCATTTCACTTCTGCATTACATTCACCTTAAAACTGAATCTGAAAAATTGCACATGGGCATTTATGCCTCAGTCACTGAGTCTGTGTTATAAAATGGATCTTCAGCTAAAGAAATAACAAGGCTAATTTCTGGTTGGCATAGTGACACAGCAGCAATATACCATATAAAAATTTCATGTGCTTTATATTAGGTACCTGTAGAAGCTATTGTCTTCATATTTGGTGAGTCTTACAGTTTGACATTTGTTCTCTGTGGTGAGCTAAAGCTACTCAAGTATCAGCAAGAGCTACTGTGACAAATCATTTTTGGTTTCTGGTGCTGCAACATGTGATGGGAACTTTGGACAACTAAATGAAAATTTCTTACAAAGGGAGAATGCAGCTTGCTATCATCTTTTGGGGATACCTTGACCAGTTTTTAAAAGAACCCCCAAACCTATCTTGTAAGTAGTACTGCAGGATTAAAAGGAAAAGGTTTTAAAAAGTATGGTAATCTTTCCCTTCTTCTAAGGCTTTGATACTCATCTGATATACTTGCTCATTCACACAGGCAGTGTGTGGTAAAGAGAATACCAAAATGTTAGAAGTCTTCTAAAAAACTGCAGTTCTCAAAAAGCTCAGAACAAACTTCAACCATGTTGACAAGATTTTTTAGTGTGATGAAACATTCTGCTGACTCTTACTTAAACTCCACTGAAATCAAAGAGTCGTCAGGAAAATATTACCCAAAGAAATGAATCCTGGTATAAAGAACTTAGAATACAGTTAAATAAACCAGGCCAGGCAGGAATATATAACAGAAGGATCAATGCAGAAATCACTTGAATAGGCCCTGCTGTTGCTAGTGATCATCTTCTGAATTTTTGCTGTATATATTGCTGGACTCTCATTCAAGGCTGGTTAAATCTGAGGTGGCCAATTTCCATCCCTCTGTGACTAAATAAGAAATGAAGTGGCACTCAGTTGTTGTACTACATAGCTAAATTTTTCATGCTTTGAAGAACTGCTACTATTGAGTCTCATTACTGCAGCTAGAAGTATTCCAGAAAAAAAAAAATCCATTGTAAAATGCTGGATGTCCAGAATAAATTCACCATTTCAGAATTACCATTCTGGATTAAACTAACAGTCTTTTTTGCCAAGTAGTCTGTTTCTAATGGATCTTATATTACTTTGCTTGCTATGGTGGTGTATAACTATTATACTGTATATGTGGGAGGGTGGCATACATCATTACATGTCAGGGTTAAACCTGGCAGGTCAGAAATAGAAACCTTTTGCAATTTTTTTTTATTATTTACACAATGAGAGCATAGAGTGGCCCTAAGAGAGTTCTGCTGGGCTGAACATTCTGCAAAACACTGACTAAAAGAGTTTGACCATGAATAAAATTAAATCTAGTCTCTTTAAGACAAAGCATCGTAAGGGTGGGAAAAGCAATTCAAATATTGCAAAGAAATTGCGAAGTTTGTTCATCTCCGAATTTGTGGATGAACCTAGATATCTTTCCAAATGGTGGTCTGAAAATTCAGAAGAAAGGTTATGGAAGAGAAGAACAGAAGAAGCTCTCTAGTGAGCTGGAACAGGTGACCAGATGGCCCTACCTTATTGCCAACAGGGCTCCATCCACCCACAAGTCAGACCTGCCAGTGGAGGCAACTCTTTCCATCCATTCACCAGCTGATTCAAAGGAGGTGGGTAAGGAAATCCCTACAGCAAGGGTGAATACCTATTCTACCTTACCTTAACACTTGAAAGACAAACAGAATGATATATGATGCCATTAGTTACCCAGTGTGTGACTTCATTAACAGCATCTACATGCTATGTTAAATCTGCTACAAATAAGCAATACTACAGTTAAGGTAGGTCTCACATACTGCTGTGGGGGAGTCCAGGTTCTGGTGCTTTTTCTCGGGTTCAGATGTTGTTCGTTGAGGATGTTAGGTCAGGACCTTCTTTTCCTTGTGTCCACACCTCTGCCCCATCAGCCATACCTCGTCATTCTCTCTTTACAAGCTCGCAGATGCTCTGCAAAGCTAATTTCTTCTATGTTTTCAGGGTCTTTACTGTGTCCACATCAGACAGTCAGACTTCACTGTGCATGCCTTTCAACGTCCTCTTGTCTTCTGGACTGCCTCAATCAAGTTCATGGTACCACTGAAACAGGATCAAGGAAAGCAACATGTTCTTTTTTGTAAGCGTCAGCTGTTCTTCCGTCCCTCCCTTGTCTGCTTTTAGGACACTCCAAACTATCTACACAACAATGCCTCCCACTGATTCTGCAGGGGGAATTTGTCATCTATGATGTGCTGCAAAAGCTTTTAGGAATTGTCATCTACCTACTAAGAAGCACATGTCAGGGGCCATGAAGAAAAGGAAAGCAGGCACCAAAAATGCTGCTTCTTCAAGGACGGGGAAAGAAAATGTGGCATAAACGAAGAACTTCTGCTTCATTCACTGTTAAAATGTGTTTGTACTTGGAAAAACATCTTGCAACAAACTATTAAAAGAGAATCTGACCCAAAGTTCACTGAAGTTAACAAGAATATGGAGAAGAAGGGCTCTCAGATGCTCGCATGCTGGGGATGCTGCACACAGTTTAAGGGACGCAGTACAATTCTCAGACAAGGGTTATGAGCCTTCTTAACATGCAATGATAAAATTACCAGATGCTATACTTGCAAATATATGTGGCTGAAAATGCATATTATATTACCTTTAGCAACTGCATGAATGATTAAGTATTGGTAGAAGATGTCTGCCTAATAAAATGAGACGTGTTTCCTTACAATTTTCTACAAGCATAAATATGTGCTACCAACTCTCACCTTCTTTGTCCTTAAAAAATCAGTACTAAACATTTAAATAAGTGAAGCAATTTATAACATTAGATGAGGAAATTATATACTTAACAATATTATTTCTTTTTTTACAGAAACGCAGAGAAAAAAGAATCCTATGAACAAAATAATGTGGCTAAGCACTAAAGGCTATGACGCTAATCTGTATACGGAATCAGTCAACTTCAATAGTTTACTAAACTAATGAAAATCATCCAAATCTTATAAAAAATTTCCAGCCACTTTCCCAACAACTTTATTGCAATGAATGGGTCCAAGAACTGTGCTTCCAACACTGTTCATACTACATTTAATTAAAATGTTCCAAAGTGCAATTGCAGAGCTTGTACTCCATTTTTATTCACTTTCTAACACAAAATTTAACCAGAAAATATTTTATTAATACACTGAGGTTACCATCATTTATAAACAAAAAATCTGATTGTCAGGTTTTTTGTTTGTATTGCATATTGTATATACAGAACTGTAGCTGTAATATGCTAAGTAGAAAACTATGGATAAGAATGACTCTTTTATATATTTAGAACTCTGCTAACAAAAATTGAAAGTAATTGCAGATACCTGAGCAATTTATGAACTGTGTAATTACGAAGTGCTAGAAGTACAATTATAGACTTTTTAATAAGGGGTAAGCTTTTCATTTTCTTCCCTCTTATTTTAAACATTGCTTCATCTAAGATGATTTATTCCTTTGTTTCATAACAAGTTAGTAGGTTTTCCAAAGTGAGGATTTTTCTAGACCTTTGCTATTAGTTTTGCAAGGGAATAAATTTCCAGGAACTGTTTATATGTACTTTTTGTATTCAGCAATAAGAATATGGAGTGATTTAAGACAAAAAAACTCCACAATTCACAAAACTTCTTGCGTAATCATAATATTTTAAACAAAGTAAGTTTACAAAAACTTCCTAGGGCACCTCAGCCCTATAATAATTAAATCAGCCTTGTTCAGTATATTACATCCTTTAAAATGAATTGTAGTTTGGAAAGAAAAAACAGGACTTTGGAATCACAAGTGCAAACCTGAGCAATATTTACCTGAAAGCAGCTGCTTCACTACCACAGTAGTAAGGAAGATTGTTTTTTCCAGCACTAAGCTGAAGATCAGAGAAAAAAAAAAAACCTTCAAGGGAATGGGGAGCAACAGACCAGAATTTGCTTAGGGAGGGTGGTGAGCATAAGCAAAAAGCAGGAGAAAACCCCAAAAAGGGGTACTTGGTTTTATCCTTTCATGCTTACTTTGTACCTTTGAGTGAATAAATAATGCTTTATTTAAAAAGTCCAGGTGCCAGGAAACAGATGTGCAGTTGGGGTACTCCTTCCAGTCTTCTTCAGTTATCTGTCCAAAGGCTGCCCAATCCAAACTCTGTACCAGTTTAAAGCAGAAAGAGGCTGCAGTAGAGGTGGGCTTACAAAAAGCCTGCCTGAGCCAAGGACCATGTTTATCTATCACAAAACTAATGATTTACTGAGTTACAGATGGATCTTTCCCAAACCTAACCAGAGCTTAATGTGGACCCAAGAGCTCCCTTGCTCTCACTGCAGCTGGGATTTCTCCATCAAGAAATCCATTCTTAACAAATCTGCACTTATTAGGAAATTATTTTAACAAAGTATTTCCAACTGCCTCTGCTAAGGACTTTTTAAAAGTAGTTTTATTTTTTCTTACTATTTGCCTAAATGGTAACAGAGATAAAAGAGCCACACAGTGTGTCGCACCTTAAGGATTTGATTGCGTGCCAATACATCATCACTGACTTAAGCACGACAGGCAGCAATGGGTCTGAGCAAAAAGGTTGAAGCAGTAACAGATACAACAAAATTTTGCAGGGACAGATTAATTTCTCTGTGTGAAAAGATGTGCAAGAGTGAGCCCAGTATTTGCTCTGCTTTGCAGGTGTCTCACGAACATAGTTACAATAGCCAGGTCTTTTCAGATGTCAGGTTATAATCAAAGGCAACATACGCTTTGGGAAAGTGTTACCTCGCTAAACTCCCTGCAGCACCGTCATGTGTCAGCTTGTGCTGGGTATCGCACAAATATTTTGTGATCTTCTGCAAGAACACTGCTTTGTCTTACAACAAAATGGAGTGGTTTACTCTCTACCTACTCTCTAGCTACTGAGGCAGCTGGGTCCAAAATAAACTAGTTGCAATGTATAAGAATTACCACAAGAGTGGGGTTCGTGTTGGCATTGTCTATATAGCTACATTATTGCTTTTGCCTCCAGAAGCTCTTTCAGGACACACTGCTGTGATGCTACTAGAAACACCTTAATATCTTTCTGCAAAGAGCAGCTGAACTCTCTAAAGAGAAAAAGTATTGCTGTCTGAAAGCTATTCTTGTACACTTTTCTATTTTGCAAGGAAATCCTAGTCAAACTGTGCATTGATTTTTTCCTTTTATGCAGATCAGACACCTTTAAAATACCCTAAATTAGAGAAATAACACAAAGAAAGAATACTACTGAGAATGTTACGGTTGGACTCAGTGACCTTAAAGGTCTTTTCCAACCTAAATCCTTGTATGATTCTATGTGATCTAACGGGTGTTTTTTATTACCTCCATTATGAGATACCTATTCAAAAACCTGAGAGATGAGAATGGAGATACGCATGCCAAAAATCTGATGCAGCTTGTGTTGTAAAATTATAATAAGTACTGTGAAGTATATTCCAAAGAAGAACTACTGTTCAGGGTTGGCTAAGTGGGAATAAATATATAAAAAGGACTGTTCACTCTCTTTGATTGAGGTATGCCCAAATCTTGAGCTTGCTTTTGCCATCTTGTGTCAGCTAGCTCCTCAGGAGGGAATTCTGCCTGACCGAAAATACAGTGGTCTGGCCAGATTCTGGCAACCTACTTTACCTGAGCTGAAGATGGAAAAGTCTTTGACTGTACTTTCCTGAAGTAGAAGCCAAGGAATCATCTAGTGTTCAAAAACCCTAAGTAGGAAAAATAGTCTTTGCACTGTCAGAAAGGTATTTCAGGTCACATTATGGCTGTTACAAGTAGATTACTCGCCATTTATGTCAGGATGTTCACCTTCAAGAGGAACTATTTTCTCACTGAAGTTTCCAAAATACAGCATTTTATCCAAGCAGCTGGGTGCTGGAAACAGTTTTTCTTTAGGGAAAAACTAGTGATGCCTTGTTAAGAATAAATACCATTGACTTTTTAATGGTTCCTAATCTTTTGTAGGATACAGGCTTTATATATATTTAGTTTCATCCTGGTGTATCATCCCACAGTTATGCAGGCCTATAGATTAGGATAGTAGTCCAATCAATAGTCACGTAATAACACACTATCTCAATGAAAAAGAAGCGATTATCCAAACACACAAAATAGATCTGAAAAATAATGCCCTTATTTTAAAAGGAAATGTCATTGACTTCTGTGAGAGTTTTGCCAGTAGTACAAAAATAAAGTTTTTATGTCTATTACATTGACTTATAACATCTTAGCAACTGAATTTCACATACAGTTATCTGTGAGCTCTCATGAAGTCATATCTTTTGTTTCATGTTCCCTGTTGTTCCAAACTTCAGATTTATTCTGGTGTCTCTTTGCCTTCCACAGATGTGATCATCCTTCAAAGTCCTGCTTATTGTCACTACTATAAGCTAGAGGGCTACTTCTGCCTATAAAATGGACATTTCTTTTTGATGATGCTTTTTCATGCAGGATCAAAAAATCCCACATGAAAAGAAAATAATCAGTCCCCAAAGGATTAATTCTCCAAAAGATGATACTATTTCTGTTGTTGGATTTAGTTCTAACAAAAAGCTATAACATTGCAGAAATAACAGCATAAGCACAGGAAATTTTTGTGCGTACACATACAAGGTGCTACTTCATGTCTATAATTTTCAGTACTAGTGGGAACTGAAATTGTGTGAAGCGCCATCTCAGATAGTCTAAACCCATTAATTACAGAATTACGAAGATGATGAATGAAGGAGCCCACAGTGCAGCATTGTAATGAATGCCTCTAACACACAAAGAATGCCATCTTTCACCAGTGTACCAGAAATAACGATGCTGAGCAGGGATAGTGCTGCCAAAGCAATAAAAAGCAGAGATGAGAGACAGAGTCCAGCACACAGAGGGTAGGAAAGAGCTGAACAAACACAAGAGCGGGGCCCTGCAAGAAGCCCGGGGCTGCCAGCGGTGCTGTGCCAGGGCCTGAAGAAAGCAGGTTCCCTCATGCAGCAGAGCAGGATGCTCTGCTCAGGTACAAGGATGGTGCAGCATAAGTGCAGCGATTATCAGGGCTTGCTAGAGCCAACAGAGGTGGCTGAGGGACTGCTGCAGCCTTGGTGCCCAGAAGGAACAAATGTGAACATCATTTCGGGGTTTTCAAGTACATGGACATTTCTCTTCCTCCCACTTCCACACACAAATGCTCACAAGTATTTAGACCCCAGGCATATGTTTTGCTCTATTTTCATATGGGGAACATTCTGTTTTGAAAAAGTTTCTAATGCAGAAATTGAAAAAATATTCTTGAAACAAATTAGCAGCCTGTTCTTTGTCAGGCAACGAAAGTCAGCAAACAAAAATAAAGGCACCAAAGGGAGCTTTTAGTCTAATGGCAATAGTTGTCAGGGGTGGTGTCTGGAAATACAGATTATTTACGGAATCAGGTAAAAGTCTGAGATCTACCATTCAAAGCAAACACAAATGCACACTCAGAAGTTTTACCCAAGTCCTGGCAGGAAGGTGCTGTTATCCTCTTTGGTCACATGTGGGCACATATCCTGTGAGACTCATTCTGCCAGCTTCAGCGATTCATTTGTTCCCTATAAGTTTCTGCTGAGCTATGTGAATTACTTCCTCACCAATGGCCCCATTTTTTGCTGGTTTCTCCTCATCTGTACACATGGAGACCTTCATATCAATACAGTGGTGATGAAAATGTAGGAAAAAAGGTCTTATGATGTCACTTGCTATGCAGAATACGTAAAGGGTCACTGAGATGAAAATTTAAAAACCAAGTCATTGTGTCTGCAGGTTACCGGGAGTTTCATCGCTGTCTTCAATAAGCAAAGTTTTACATCTCCCACTAATTTCCAGCCACAAGAACTTGTCCCAAAACAACAGACACAGACTTCCCAAAATGTAGATGAAGAAAAGTGATGTCCCTTGAAAGAAGCAAAACCTAAAATGACAGGTTAAGCTTTCCGGTAGCTCTGCAAAGAATTTTGTTTGAAACGCTTCATCCTCATGCAATGACACAGAACCACCTTTGGCCATGGACTATAGGCAGCAGCTGGGTGACATTACAACTCCAAGAAAAATATGGGGGAGAGAAAGGAATTTATTCTTCCTTTTCAAACCTTGTCAATTAAAAAAAGGCCAACAGCATCAGTCACAAAGTGGATGATTGGAAACCCAACCATTTTAGCAAACTGACAAGACAGCAAACAGAAACCTCATCAGATCCAGATCAATTCAACATTAAATAACACTGTAGAGTTTAAATTAATGTCAATTTGTGTAAACTCAATTGTTGGATACTTCACTGTAGTTAAGAACCCATCACCTTGTCAGGTGGAGTTGAAAGGCAGAAAGCCATCTTAAGCTTTCAGACACTAAGCTAAGATGAAGACTTTGTCCTATATTAAGTCAGGCACAGAAATGATGAATGAGAGTCTTGTCAAGCTGACCTCCAGGTGAATCATACCTTGACAGTACAGATCCTTGCCCTTCAGAGAAAAGAGGAGCTGGGCTGAGCTAACACACTATCCAGAACACTAGGCTTTATTGCTCATCATTTGTGAGAACCCCTACCAGCTGACCCAAAGTTTATAAAGCTGTAATATATTTATCCTGGTTATTAGAGGAATAGAAAAGGAAGCAGTATCAATAGAACTAAGATACAAAAATAAGATTTTTAATGTGGCATGGATGTTGACAATTCAAGGGAGGCTTCAACTGTCTTGATTGAATTAATGAAGAATCATCCTCTCTGGGAAAAGGTTTGTGTGTCTTATTTCAGTGAAGGTAAATGTTTTGGTCTCGGCTGCCGCCGGCAACAAAAGCGCCACGTGGCCGCCCCTCCCCCCGCCGGCGTGTGGAGGAGAATGAAAAGAAAGAGGTAGAAACTGGTGGGTCGGGATAAGGGCAGTTT
>Ga0181612_174872_pt1 | contig 10328 bp, 2 predicted proteins | sample HoacroProtozoa21_FD_119630 | JGI IMG/M metagenome (GOLD analysis project Ga0181612, IMG submission 119630) | Hoatzin crop microbial communities from Cojedes, Venezuel. Combined Assembly of Gp0051906, Gp0051904, Gp0051908 | reverse complement strand
CACCCACTCCACATCCCCTGTGCCACTCAGTGGGGAGAAGGTAGAGTATTTGGGAGTGAAGTCAGGCCCAGGAGGAAGGGAGGGGTGGGGAGAAGGTGGTTTAAGATTTAGATTTGATTTCTCATTACTGTACTCTGATATGATTGGTAATAACTTCTTTCCCCAAGCGAAGCCTGTTTTGCCCATGATGGTGATTAGTGAGTGATGTCTCCCCAACCTTGTCTTGACCCACGAGCCTTTCCTTGTATTTTTTCTCCCCTGTCCAGCTGAGGAGGGGGAGTGATAGAGCAGCTTTGGTGGGCACATGGCATCTGGCCAGACTAAGCCATGACACTTGGCTAGTCCTGTTTAGATAATTTTAACTTAGTCCAAAGGAAACCTGGAATGTGAAATTATTCTTAAAATACAATAATTTCTATATGTGAGCATCTAATAATGGAAATTATTTTAACGATATTTGACTATTTAGTTTCTTTTTTATTATTGTAATTCTATTTGTTTTTTTACATAACAAATATTTAAATTTATTTTTCTTCCTAACAAAACTGCCTTATTAATATAACCGTTAATTCTTCTGATGAATTAGTCTGTATAAATACCTGTTTTCCAACAAATAAAAGAAAAGGAAAAAGACCATAGAAATAGCAAGCAAACCCACAGAACACCTTCTCAGTTTATCAACATACTGATATTTTCACTGACCTTTCTTCACCCCTTTAATTAGGAATGGGTTTTGGAGAAAGAAATGGAAATACTTTGTTATCTCATGTTGTATTACAGAGTTTCATAAAGTACTGAAGTGAGTGGTAGTGTCATCTGGTCTGACATAGATGGTAGAGACATTCTCTTTCCTGTGTTTCAGAACTACTATATGATACATCTTAAGTCAAATACAGACAAATTTAGAAATATGTTGTATTACTGACACTGACAAGTACACCCTTGTGAGGAATATTTTGATTTTATGTTTAGAATTATTTTCTCTCTTTCTCCTCTTGTATTGCCATGCATACGTACATAAATTACATAAGTGAAAGAGAGGAAGGCCACTGACATTACATAAAGTGAAAGAAATGGAAGGGGAGAATAACTATTGTCACCCTCTTAAAGGAGTAATATACACTGAGTATCCTAGATTTCTTTGCAGAAGTATTTTCAATCTAATAGAAATGAAAATGATGATCTCTGGTTCTTTACACTTGGTTCCCTTATTCAAAATCAACTGCTTCCACAGGCCTAGGTTATTGCATGTCTATGTTTTTGCTCTAAATGTTTTCCTCAGGAAAGCAGCACAACAGAAATCTTCATGTCACATAAAAACATGTTTGTAAAATAGTTAATTTTCTATTGCCAGCTTCAGAAATAAAAGACAAACATAGAAGAATGAATCTCATTTTATTTGCTAAAGCCACCTACCACTGACTATTAGTTACATGTGTTTAAAAAAAAAAAAACACAACAAAATATGCAGGGTAAGTATAGATTGCAGAAATTAATCGTATGGATCTATAGTAGCATCTGTGAACTTTCATTCAAAGTGACCTTTATTTTCATTATACAATACACTGATATTAATTCTATAGCTCACATACGGTAAATAAGAGAATATGCAGCACTCAGCAAAAACATGGACAAATATCTACAATAGAATGAATTTCTATGTGCTTAAACATACCAAGAAAAAAGGATTTGAGCTTTTTTCTTAACATTATCAAGCTTTAAATGTGGAAATGCTTTAAATGTAGGAATGCTTTAAAATATTTTTTTAAATACTTTTTACTTATATTCAACTTTAACAAAGAATAAACTACATATTAACTGAATACCAGTATTTTATGCCAGTTTGATGATACATTGTGAGATGGGGTTTATAAGTACTAGCCTGATCTTACTTTTTTTCCCCAGGTCTGTTTTTTCACCCCCAGTCCTCTAAAAAGTGACTAATTTCAATTGGCACATGGTTTTTTTTGGATAATCTATGTCTGCCTTATTCATACAGTATACTTTTGTTGGGTTACAGGGTACATAACTGTGTTTTTTCATGATTGCCTAGCTGTTACCCAGATTAGACTTACTACTAGCACTACAGTATGTCAACAAGATCTTGTTTTGTGAAAGCTGGCAGACTAACTTCTAGAATGTGAAAAGACTTTGGTATATCCTGGGAAATGATAAATAACAACTAAATCTTTGAATTGCTGGACATCTCATGTTTTGCTCAGAGCTGGGAGACTACAGTGTATGTTTTTCTCTATGTTAAGCATTGACTTCCCAGGAAAAACAGCAGGGCTTGTCTTTTGTCTTACCTTTTCTTTATATCCTCCATATACTCTTCCAGGGCACAGTAATCAATGGATCTGTGATAGTTGCTTGGTGTTTGAGGCTATCAGACATGGGTAATGGGCCTGAAATTTCTAGGAATTTCCTTAGTCTGATAACGACCAGTGTGTCCAAAACTGGAAAAATTTCCAGAGGTGGTACGCAGTTTTTTGCATTTGTGATCATTTAGTAATTTATTTTCACTAGAAGATAATCAGGATCCTAGTTTCCTCCTCTTTTCTTCTTTCTTTATTTTCTTTTTGGAGGGAGAGTGGGAAATTTAGATGAATATGGAAGGACATGTAGTTTTTAAGTCTCAAATGAAACTTTTTATGTATCTGTGATATTATATTCTAATTTAAATTTCTTAAAGCCTATAACACTGCTTTGCATTCAACAGCATGCAACACTTCTGCAGACTCAGTCTGAATTGTTAATGGGGCATTCAATCAGTCTAAACCAAAATATTTCTACACAGAATATATTATAAGATGGAAAAGTATTCTGAAGTCTAATTTCAGCTGTAGTTTTTTGCTTCCAATCTGCTTTGAACTACGCTTACTGCAACAGTTTATATACCGGCTTATGTAGTTGGTAAAGATAATTGGAACTGCCTAACACTTTTACAGAATGTATTAATACAGAGGGGAAAACCAAATCAAATTCTGCTTCTTGATTTAAGACGTCACTTGAGGATAATCATATCAATGTTTGAGAACTATTTATTTAGTACTAATGATACTCTGTAGATTTGCAATTATTGTAAGACATATTTCGCAGGTTACTGAGCATGACTGGTTTTTATATTAAAGGAACAATATATTCACTAGAGAATATTCTATAAAATTCTACCGTATAACTGTCTTTTATCTGAGGCAGGCTACTATTTAATCATTCAGATTCTTCTCAAGCACACAGGAAAACTTTACCTATCCCACACATTTACCATAATATTTATGCATTGATATTTCAGCCGAAAAATCAGCCATATCATTCCTAGTTAAACTTTTAGTCTAAGAAGATTCCTATCTGTATACAGTTTTGAAATAGTGTAAAGAAAAGAGTTCAACTACTCTGCTGCTATTTTCACAGTGAGCAACTAAATAATGATGGTATGTGAACAACGTATTATACATAGCAATTTTACTTGTAAAGTATTTTTATTTTGGATTTGCTTGTATTTTGCAGTTTCCCTCATTCCCTCCCACCTCCAAAAATTTCTAAATTTAGAACTGACTAATAGCATACTTCACACAGAAAATATATGGTAGGGCAGTGTGGTGGTTATATTTATATCAGCTAGCTCAGTAGTTATTCCCTTTCTCCGAACATGAAAGGTCTGTTCCATCTTCTGACTGAAGAGATCTGATCCCACGACTATGTCTAAATGGAACAGATTATAACATAGGAAGTTATCACCATTCTACCACATTGGGCTTTCCTTTTCTAACAAATGTATGAAAAAAACCACCCCCTCTGCAGAGGTTTGTATGAAACATTTGTTGTAGCTCAGACTAAATGACTTGCTTACCCTCACAAATACTTTTCATACTGCCTGTGTAAGAAAACTGAAAATTGGAAAAAAAAAGTGTATGGTCATTCTTGATGTTTAAAAAATTTTTAAAGAACAAATAGTTCTGTGCATTATCAAAATGTAGATAAATTAAAATCCTGAAAGTATAAATGTCTCCTGAGGAATTTAATAAATTTGTGTTCAAATTATGTACAGTTGGATATGTAATGCATGGTGCAGGAAACAGGGGATCCTCCAAAATTATATTAATGAAAGATTAGAGCAGCTATTTACACTGGAAAATGATCTAGAAAAAAAGGAAATACATATTTTAAAAACCCTCAAAATTTGCTGTGTGTGAATGACATGAATCTTTATAATTTTATTTGAATTTGCAGAGCTTTGAAATACCCAATCCAGAAGAGGAAGTACTTAAATCTCCAGATTTAATGTATTTATGTAGTACTGAATTATACTCTAACTTTAAAGGCAAGTTTTAAACACCTTCAGATTTGTATTGTTTGTACTACTTTTTTGTTGTTGTTGTTGGTCAGCTTAGACTCCATTGCTTTAAAGATAAGGGTGACCTCTCTTGCCTCAGACACTATGATAATGATTCTTGTGTGTGTGTGCTTGTGTCTTAGTGTGTGCTAATATCTCTCAGGCATAGAAGATCTACATAGCCACACATTGGTGTAGTCCAAAACCGGCAATTGTAGGGGCTTGATTTGTGCTTCTGTTGCTGTTTCCATCATTTTACCATCTACCCATCTGGCATGGGCGCTTGCCATCTTCCTTTTCCTTGGCATTAGCAGCAGCCTGCACACTTCACCCTTGTGCAACGGGGAAAGGGTGCAAGGGGAGGAAGTGTCAGGACACAGCAGAAGCTGAAATATAGCCAGTATCTACGAGGACTGTACTAGCCACTGATTTGTCCCCTCAGCAGCAGCAACATACTGTCATTACCAAGCTATGAGTAGCTACTAAGTAAACAGATATTCCTCATCTCTTTCAGGAAAAAGGCAGCAGGCGAGATGGTAATGGGTCTCCAGGGTGTCGTCTGAACTGTGCAGGACTAAACTGTGTCTTATTAATCAATTTGTTTTTTCCTCATTATCAGAATGCATTTGTCTCCCAGAGAACACTTTAACATCTAGATAGCCTGGTTTATGTATTATGTGGCATGCTAATACAAGAGGCTGTTTAAGCTGCACAGCTAGAAACTCAGAATTCAAAGCAATTCTAATTGCGCCCTTAATTCAGTTAAGCACAAGTGCCTTTATTTGTCACAAAAGCTGTAGGGTGCAGAGGGACTAAGACAAGAAGATGACACATGAATGCTGTCTTTAAGAAATGGCTCCTTTTTCATTTCTGCTGCAGAGGAAGTACTGCAGACACTCAGTGGAAAAAGAAAAAGTTTATAAAGGGACTGAATGACCAGTGTTGAAGAAGGACATCATTCAAACTTGATTTATCCTTTCTGTTCAGTGTATTATCTATCCATTGAAAGGAGCAGAGGCTCTGTAGAAAATTTGATCGTGTCAGTTAAAAGCTGTCCCATGGTTTGTCAGCACGTAAGAAGCTTAACTGAGTGTGGGTAGTGTTGATGTGGATATCTGTAGCTTCTGAATACTTTGTTTTGCAAGCTATGATAGTCTTGGTAGAGAAATTTTTCTGTTTTATTATTAACTGATCTTTCAACTTTGAACTATTTGAGTGACTGCCTTACAACACAAAAGGAGCGTAAGGACCATTGATTTGGAAACATTTTAAGTGCATAGAGCATACACAAAGGAAAGTTGGGGGGAATTTGGTAAAACAAGCAGGTTATATATGATGTTTATCATAAAAGAGAAAAATAAGAAACCTTTTTCTTGTTCCCTGATACACTGAGTCTGCTACTCTAGTATGAAAGTAGTTCTTTCAGACAATATATTTCAAGTCTATTAATTTTGATAAATCTTCATACGTATTAGAATTAAATGTTATACAGTTTATGCAAACAAATAAACAAAGCACAACACTTCTCATAGTGAGAAATGCTAGTATGTCCCAATAAGCAAATAATTCAGTGTCATTATCCTGAAAGGTCTGAGAAAGCTCACTTTTTTTCATTCCTTCTCAAATGACTCAGAAATCACCTGCAAGTCATAAGACTATTTCAGAAGTACTATTTTGGTAATTTACAAGTGCTTGATATTCCCCATAACGATTTCACATTTCAAATGATGACTATAGGTTTCTTCTCAGTGCTGTATTAGACAGTGTCAGAATCTATGCTGTCATATGAAATACAGGTATTAATAAGCAAGTTAGATAAGTACTTCTATATGTGTGTGTGTATGTATGGGAAAATAATATAAAGAATCTTACAAGTCAAGTTTTGAGGTTTTAATTCTCTATGTAATTAGGAACAGATATTAATTCCTACTTGAGATTTAATAATTTTATAAGGCTAGACACAGAAGACCTACTTGTTAGCTTTATGTTTCCTTTTTTAGCAAGACAAGTCATAGTCAATATTTATTGAGAAAGACATCTCTTTTCTAATCACAATATTTATAAATCGATGGTGCTGGATAACATAAAACAGTCACATAAATTACTCAGATCTATGTTGAGCTTCAGTTGGAAGAAAAAACTATTTAATATTATCTCTCTCATACTCCCATATCTATGCTCAAGTTGTCAAGATCTCATACTTTTGGTGGTCAACTGAAAGCTGGCTTTTCAACAGCTTTCTCTTGGAGTACAGTTACAAATGTTCTATGCTCATGAATTTACAAAACAGTCTGGCTATTGTGAATGACTTAAGAGTACCCTGTAAAGTCAAATAATAAAAGTAGTATGAAATGGAGAAACTATACCTAAACTGGGCCAAAACCCAAACGTTAATTCCATAATTTCTTAATCCAGAATTTGAGTCTTTGTGAAGTTAATGTGTATCTTGAGTGGACTTGTACTCTCACAAAAAAATGTTACATTATAATACATGCCCTGTTTCCTGTTTTAGTGACATTGGTCCTCACTAAAGTGCATATCTCACAGCCCAGAAAGCTAAACATGAACTCTCTTCACATATCTTATTTGAAAAGTAGGACACCTGCATCCTGCCGTTATCCATAAAACCCAAAGTTGTATTTCACTCCAATTCCTACTAGTGTTAATTTGATCCTGGTAAAATGTCTTCACCAAAACGTAGTCAATAAGCTTTTATTAGAAGTTTTCTCTGACTTCCAAATATTCAAATGCTTATTTATCTCAGTAGGTTCCAATAAAAAAAAAAAAAAAGAATCGGAAATACACCTCCAGAAAAAGACATTTTTGCCAGTGTTAAGGATAAAGGTAGTAATCAGTTGCTTAGCTGAAGAAACAAATTAGTGACTCTCTCCTTTTTCTTATCATTCAATATGTAACAAGAGTATACAAATTAAGTTTCCATACTACTTATGCTAAAACTATTTTACAATAGGCTTTTTGTGAACATGGCAACATACCACTGCGTTAGCTTACTGCCACGCACAAAAGATGACTCAGACATAAGGGCCGAAATTATTAGTGCCATAAAAGTCTCACAGTGAAATCTTAACTTGTTGCACATGAGAAATGGTATACTGCCAGAGGAAAAAAGTCTCAAACATGAAATGCTAACACATGGAAATAGAACCACTCAATTTTTACATTTAGTAAAGGTAACATGCAGTTTTCTCCCAAGTCCTTTGTCCTGGATCATTTCTATTATATATCCAAGGGACATATATCATTGCAGCCAAGGATTCTGAAAATGTGCAATGTAATTTGAGACAAAGTGACGACCACTGGAGTCAGGTGTTTTTACTGGGCTTTTCTAATTGCTATAGAATGCCCAACAAAAGACAGAAAAGGGAGTATCCATTAGGAACAAAAAAACAAATTAAATAACACTTCTGGGCCTCTCTTACAAACCAGACCAGATACCAGGTCTTCCAGCAGTGTAGGGTACCTCACAGAATAAAAAACCCGAAAGCAGCAAGTGTGGTGTTCCTGTAGGAAAATGCTAAAAGGACACTCATTTTTACAAGCTTCTGTGCATAAAGAGTACTAATAGGAAATATTTTTAATCAGTTCTCTTATCTAAAATTCTATTTACAAATAATTACATCTACTGTGGTTACACCCTTCCTGCGCTTCTTGCTTTACATCATTTTTTAATAAGAAATTTCAGCGTGAGAAAGTTCTGATGGGCTGGAGCTCTTTCAAGTTACCTTAAAACCAAGGGATACCTTGAAAATTTCAAGGAGACCTGTGGGAGTTTTTTTTAATCTATAAGAGCAAGCAGTGACAGAACATTTTTAATCTCTTCTCCTTGTTAAGGTCCATCCCATGTCTTAACATATCCAGTCTTCAAAAACATCCGCATTAACTCATTAAATAACTCAGTGGATGCGTCTTCATGGGTCACCGGAGAATATTTTAGCAGATAATTTCTGGCTTTTCAGCTAGTACATTTAAGAAATGTAACTGATAATGCTACAGCAATTTCTCACAATTCAGAAATAATATTTTGATCGTCACATGAAGGAAATACTTTCATGAACTATAGTCATAACATGCTTTAAAAGTGCCATCCACAGATTCCAAACATTCTCAGCCTGTGCACCATTGCCACATCTCTGGGACATATTGTGAAAAAAGTACAAAAACATATGTAGTAAAATAGATTACAGAAAGATTTTGTTCCTTTCTGGGAATTTATAAAGTAGTTGTCGCTTGCTTTTTTTTTTTAACTGAATTCTATTCATTATTTAAGAAGAGAGGCATGATGGAAAGGGAAAGAATCTGGCCTGTTTTGTACATCTCAAGCTAATTTCTGATCTAAATAAAGATGACAGCTGAAAAAAACCACCAAATAGCCTTTGCTTGCTTGCATGAATTAAACTGGCTCCTTTTAGATCTCTAAATTCTAGTTTCTTGTAACTTTCTGGTCTGTGTATTAGGTCTGTTATAACCTGAAGAGTTTAAAAAACAAAACAAACTAGTTTAAAGATGGAAAGAATTTCTTTTTTTCAATTTTTTTTGAAATGTTCTAAGTATCATTGAAAAGCTTTATCATAAGAGTAGAAAAACATGCCTAATTCATTAACACTCATTAGGAGTTTTGAGAGATATTGTCAATAGAAGTTGTTTACATTTTTTGAAACCATTACTAATTCAGTACGTTTCTGCTATACTGTTTTCTGTGAAAACCTTTCATATAAACTTAATTACAAAACACTTGATTATTTAAAATGTGAACCACCTCCTCCTCAACAGTTTACAGAGGTTCACTCAGTACTGGTCTCCTCCTGCATTATGTGATTAATGAAAGAGCCCACTGTTTTACACTTCCTGCTGCCTAACACAGTTTTCTCTTTGTCTTTGCCTTAGATGAATTTCAAAACTCAACTGAAAACTTTTTTGGCCCTGAGCAGGACCTCTGAAAATAAGGGGACTAAAAACTAAATGAAACTTTCTTTTTTTTAAAAACAAAATAATTACATGTTGTGTGTGGATCTGTCTTAAAAGTGAAAAAAACAAATAAAAATTTCAGCAAAGTTAGTGTCAAAGCATTAACACTGGCAGAGTTGCAAGTGTCCGCATACATAATTTCAGAGAAAAAGATTTCAGGTGTGCACATTGTACATTGACAGTGAGCACTAGACACATATGAAAGAACCTAGCCAAAACAGGTAGAAGCATGGGAACTGACTGAATATATATTGTCTGTTCTGTAGAAGTACTAACACTTTCAGAGATTTCATCATAACAATGTCATTAATGTAATTAAAGAACCTTGAGATGAAAAATATCTGAAATGTGTTGCATGGAAAATTATCGCTATAAATGTAGGAAAAACAACTACAGTTTGAAACTGTTTTTAACTTCAGTTCTTGCAGTGCAGGGAAAGGAGTCAGACTACTGAGAATTGAACTTTCTGGGCTGTTAAGAGGGAAACATGGCATGAAACCAAGTGCAGCCTAATCAGATGGGACAGAAATGTGACGAGAGAGAACTGAAAGTATCTATGAGGTGAGCCAAGAGGAAGTTTTTTTTCAGAACTGTGGAAACTTACAGGTAAGTTAGAAAAAGGACACAAAAGGTGTGAGAGGATTTTTTTCTTTCATTGGATGAGATGAGGAAGGGCTTATGATTTAAAACAAATGGGATGGACAAAGGAGTAATAAGGAAATCATGAGGGAAATACTGAGAGACAATGGAGGCAGCAGTATTTCAGAGAGACGGAAGTATTTAGAAAGGGGAAGGAATTTAATGTCTTCATGCTGGCAGCAAAAGAAACTAACTTACCGATAAAGATATTTAATATCTTTGTGAAGGTATGAGGACTGATAACACTTCGGAAGATAGAAATTAGACTTTGCATCTCTAAAATTAAAACATCACTAGAATACTTAATAATTATCAGAACCTGACATGCATAAGTTCCCTCAGTGTTCAAGTAATTCCCTCTCTTAACACT
>Ga0181612_152098_pt1 | contig 10328 bp, 6 predicted proteins | sample HoacroProtozoa21_FD_119630 | JGI IMG/M metagenome (GOLD analysis project Ga0181612, IMG submission 119630) | Hoatzin crop microbial communities from Cojedes, Venezuel. Combined Assembly of Gp0051906, Gp0051904, Gp0051908 | reverse complement strand
CTTTGTCACAGGCAATAAATCATTTTCCAGAAGATCCCAAATGTAAATATTAGACGCTGCATCCAGGACAAAAAACACAGCGGGTCTTGTTAAAGCCCACTGCAGGGCAATAATCGGCTGGCCATTTGTGCTGTCATTCCACTGCATGAGGGGATACTCTGATGTCATTTGGTGTAACCTAATACTTCCATCTGAACAGCCAACCTATATCATAGTCAAAAAGAAATTACTTCCTAGGAACAAAACAAACTAAGCATGATAAAAAATGCAACTCATCTCTTGAGAATCTCAGGCATACAAATAAAATCAGTTACTTGACTCATGGCACACATCTCATATTTCACTCTATGGACTACCCAGATTTTAACTTATAATGTAAATTTTAGTTCGAAAGCAGTAACTCCCTACTGAGCATACTAGAGTAATCCGCTATTCCTGGGATGAAGTTCTCAAACTATGGACTTCACTAATACTATGATCCACCACAACTTGACAGCAGCCGTAAAACCAAGAATAGCTTTCAGTAGGACAGGCTGTGCTTAACAGTATAATGATATTAAACTGATTCATAATGAACAGCTAAACCAAAAGACAGGCAGATGTCACTGCTTCCAGATATTTTGTTATAACCTTTGTCTGGCCTCATAAAACATTTACAAGTTTGCTCTGTTCCAGGTACAAAAGAAACTATTCTATCAAAACAAAATGTAACTTAGTCCTACAATGCTGAGCCGTCTCTACATCAGGAAGATGTCCTAGAATTTTACAATTATGATGGCTTTTTACAGTGACTCTGCAAATTATGCTTACATTTAAAAGGTCTCTGCAGGTACAGATTTGAAGTCACTATCACTCTAAATAAATGCATTTGGGAAGAAGAATATCCACACTGGTAAAAGAAAGTTCTGACTGTGCAATGGTGACACAAAATACGTACGCTGTAGCCAAACACATCAATTATACACCTTAGGCAATCCCAATGAAGTAATGTAAATCATGGTGAATTTAGAAAGAAAGCATTTTTAAGAGAGGATCAAGAACAAATACATGCAACGATAAGCAGATGGAAAATCCTACCAAAGTCAGATCCAAGTTGCACTGAATAAACTCTCACAAGGGAGACAAACAAGAACAGTGGGTGCGTCAATATGAACCGGTGAAGGCAGACTTGATCTGACAAGACCTGACCACCCCGCACACTGCCAGGCACACCCCAAGGGTATGCCCGATGGAGAGAGGACAGGACAGCCAGGAACGCCCAGAGCCGCTCCGCGGACCTTCATTTCACAGCAATACAGGTATTTTGTCTCCTAAATTATTCTGTCACTAAGAAATATATGAGAAGAACCAGAAACAGCTGAGGCTTCATTAACAGCAGACCACCTGCTTGCAATGCTGAAGTTCAGTAAAAACGACGACTAAGTTGTAAGGCTGAAGAGAGATTGCCATGCGTTTCGGTGAGGCAGATGGTCCACCTTTTACATAAGCAAAGTTCGAACACCAGGACACAAGATGTGTTGTCATCCTTCAGGGTAGACTGGAATTAGTGAGGTAAATCACCTATCACATCTAGTTAAATATGTCGAATTAGAAATCCTCCCTCAGCAGGTAATTAAAAAATGAAACTTGTATTATATTAAAATGTTTTCATACCAAAAAAAGTGGCTTTCCAAAAGGGAAGAAGTCAATTGCATTGATGCTTACTGATCTCAGTCTGCTCTCCTGGGGTCTGAATAGCTTTGGAAGAACTTTTAAATCATGTCTCGTACCATGGCATACTAGCCCCTACAAAAAATATATAAAAAATGAATTAAACAAAACCAAGCAAAATTTGCATTATCGGCATTATAAGAAAAAGTTAAATAATTCACAAAGCTGCCACCTTAAAAAATCCTTAATAGCTAACAAATTTTAATAGCTAACAGATTTTAATAACAGTCTCAAATTCTAATTTTTATATACAGTCTACTGGTAAAATTACAAGTAAATGGGGCAGCTTCCAAAACAAAAAATAAAAATGAGGTGAATTTCAGCACATTACTCACAATGTTTGTTCCAACAATGAAACGATTAGGATTAGAAGACAGAAATTTAATAGTCAGTGTCTGGGGCATTCTCTGGCACACATCCTTTGGGAAAAGGCTAGGAAAAATATAAAGGTAAAAGATGACATAAATACAGGAAGCTGTCTCCTAAAGCTATGCAAGTAAATACAGAAATTTTCCATCTAAAATGTCTACAACTAGCTCTACGAAGAAGTGTATATGAAAACAACCCAAACAACTAATGAAGATCTTGTTAAATATATCTTACATAACAGCAAGTTAACAAAGTATAGGAAAAATTAGCTTTGTTAGATACACATTTAAAATTTAAATGCCCCTGTTTTCTTACCTGTTATTCAATTCCATAGTAGAGCTATGTACTAACTTCACTTTCCCTCCAGGAATTAAACCTAAAATTGTATAAAATTATTATTTAAACTGATCTAAGCACTTTGCATTAAGAAAGTGCTATCATCAAAGTAAAACCTAAGGTAGTAAGTAAGAGGATACTTCATAATGAAATTCTTTATTGTAGATACAGCTTTTGCTGTGTAAGAATCTTACATCATTTAGAACTATTCACTTCAGAATTCAAACCTGGAGAGTTGTAATCTTTGACAAAAATCAGAGAGGACAGAGAAAGGGAAGCATGACTATGTTCGTTTTGGTTTTACGGTATGCATATAACATCCTATATAATATCACTCCATAAAACCCAGTTCTATCGATAGTGAGAATGCACTTTTTATCACTTGGATCTTTGACAACGAATTAAGTAATGAGAGACTGCAATAATGCTTCCATAAAGTTGGTCTATGTTACTTGCTAGTAGAGAATAGCATAATTAATTCAAATCCTTCAAACAAAAATTTTTTCAACAGGAAAAAATGAATGCTGGTGGTATAATTCGAACTAAGTTCTCCTGAGACACTGTTGCTAGAGATGTCCATGGTATAGCCCTACCCTTGCTGGTTTAAAGCCAGACAAGAAATTAATCTTATCTAAACAATGTGCCCTCGTCCGATAAGCGGGAGACAGCTGTTGAGAGCAGAATTTTAACTGATGTATTCTAGCCCAGCTAGTAAGCCATGAAGAAATGCTCAGACTTGCCAAACAAAACAGGTACCTAGGGGAAAGGTGATTCCGGAAGGGGGAGATCATGACCACCAACTCACGAGCCACCTGCCCCATTTATACCACCAACTCAAATGATAACGTTGAAAAAGAATAACTAATCACGTGTACTAATTTACACGCCGGACAAAGACATTTTAACCGATCATTTAATAGAATAACAACGCATATGTATTAGGAACTTAAATATGTTCATGTTTTGTGTATAAATAGCCATTGATTCAGCAGCCTGGTGTGCTGTCTGGGGACAGACACCCACACCTGAGCAAATATGCAGTAAAATACCTCTGCTCTGTGTGTATATTGGCGTATTGCACTCTGAGTAGACGAAATCCAGGTTTTGGGACAACAGCAGCAGTAAAACTGTGTCCATACATGACCACAGCTTTTAAGTGTACCTCCCCACAGACATGATACCCAGCTTTAGCACCTTAATACAGCCAGACATTGCACATGAGCTTATAAATTAGAAAACTGATCAAAAATTCTAGTTTGTTAGCATTACTTCATTGTTTATACAGATATTTTAAAGTGTATCAGGATTTTAATCACAGCTTTTTCCAGTTAGGTAAGAACAAAAAATGTATTTTTCTCTATTCACATAACTCAAAAAGGGATGAATGGACTTTGTTCTTCACTTTTTTCATGGAAACGTTTTTCTCACACTGAATTAAGTACCTTTCCCAAAAGAGAACTTTCAGGTCAATTATCAAATTGGAGATATAGGCAACAACAAAAGCATTGTAACAGATTTGTTTAAAACTAAAGAAAGAACAGAAGGACCGAGAAGGACACAAAATCTCATCTTCTTTGAAAAAAAGCTGTTGAAGACACAGAAATCTGCTTTGACATTCTAAGAAATGTGGTTGTCTGTGGCAGCAATTACCAGTACAGAATTAGCAGATGGGGTTCAGACAGCAGTGAAAAGAACTCTCATGACACCCAGCCAATAACCCAAATATCAGATATGTCCTATTCAGAATTAATCTTTTCCTCAGTAATTTGGCTTCCTTCCAAACTATTTTTTGTTCTTACTAACTCTTCCTCTCTCTAACTTCTTAATCTCAAAACTCAAGCACTTTATCTCTAATGTACAGTTACTCACCTAAATCAGTTTGTGAACCAGCTAAATCCACTTTTTGTAATTCAACAACTACCTGAAAAGTCAATATTTAACATTAATAAGCAAGCCTTTAAAGTTTTTTAACTAGTTTAATAATATGTGACATAACTCTAAAGGAACGACAGGTAGGTCTAACATTACAATGATTACAGGCAGATTCGCTATCCCCTGCCAGTGACTGCAATGCTAAAAATAGCCTTACATGCCTGCTGGATGTTCCTTGCTGCAAAGCAGAATACGGGAAGTTACACTACACTTGATCGCTAGCTGGCATCTTGTTGGTTTTGTCATTCACCAAAAAAACCCACCCTAAAGAGCCAAATAAGGAATTGTAACACATTTCCTGTGCTTTTCACTATTCATGAAATCAAAAGGGTAGATCATTTGGCCTGAATCTGTTGCTACTAAAGTTCCTTAGCGCTTTAAATGATTTAACTAGTGATACAGAAGGGAAATATTTTTTTCGCCTTATTATCCACTGAGCCATTCAGTTCCTTAAGCAAGGTCAGTTCAGATGCAAACAACAGGTTCAGCAGCTGGGCCAAAGCTGCATCTGAACAAGACTGAAAACATCTGATAGAAGAGTTGTCAGGACAGTAATTAAGAGCAACAGACCTGGTGCTTACCTGACCATCACATTTTAGGCAGGGTAATTTTATACACAGATTTTCACATTTTGCCTCGCACATTTATTTTATATAAATTGTGAATATTTCTCACATACGTTCAGTATAGTCTCTGACATCACCATGATTCAGATAAAATAAAGTAGGTGGGGGAAAGAGGACTGAGGTCTATTATTCAATTAATAAAAATATGTGAACATATTCCTATGAAGCAGAACTACTGCTTGCCTGTTTTCACAAATTCATGTAGCTGTTAGTAGCTCTGCCTGAGGATAACATCATGGCATTAGGAAGTCAGGTCAAAACTTTTGAGGAGAATTCCAACAGAATGGCTAGTTTCGCTGTACTTTTCATGGAGGAAATTCTCATCAGAAATCCCAGATTTGAGTTGTTGTATCTGAAGAAGTATTTTATTATTCCAACACATGATATGCTCTCTTTTCATACATGTATTACTCACCCACATATTGAGGATTCCATTTTCATCCATGGAAGCTATCTGAAATGGAGTACCTGACATTTCTACAGAAAGAAGAGTAACAATTGATGCTCATACACTGACCTTTGTCCTGAGTAACATCAAAGGATTTGAAACTTTTCCTAGGTTAATACATTATCTGAAACTTCTATGATCCTCTCAGCTGCATAAAAAGGAAAAGTACCCTAATTCTAACAAAGAAGAAAAAGGCATGAAACTTCCTTTACCAAGAGAGAGGTCAAACACTGGCACAGGATTCCTAGTGACGTCGTCGATGACCCATGCCTGTCAGTGTTTAAGAGGCATTTGGACACGACCCTTAACGACACGCTTTAACTTCTGGTCAGCCCTGAACTGGTCAGACAGTTGGACTAGACGATCATTGTAGGGCCCTTCCTGCTTCAATAGTCTATTCTATATCTCTGTCTATTCTAGTATGTTCAGTTTTTCCTACCAGAAAGGCAGATGATCTCTGTCTGCATCTTTTAAAATGTCTGGATTCTACATGGACTTTGGAACAGAACACAAAGTGCAATAGATGAAACCTTGTAAAACCCTGCAATACGCAGCACATTTCTTTAGACTACTATGGATTTCAAAGTGAAAATCTGAAATGGAAGTAATAATGTCTCCTCTAGCACACTGCCTGAGAATTTGGGGGCATGAGGATTAAAGTTTCTTTGCAAAGGTTGGTCATAAAAAAATTGGGCAAAAGGCACAGGAAGAACCAGCAAATACAGTCACACATTCTAAGTGCTTTCAGATATAAGCAAGTTGCTCCACTGATTCAGACAGGGTTTTTTCAGGCATTACAAAAGCCCTAAAACTTTTCTACAGGCACTTTTTCAATAAGTCATTTTATCATGGAAGAACAAAATGTTGTCTTGAACACAGACATTATAACAAGCATGCACCCACATGTGGTGTGAAGCTGCACTGAATGAACATTGCATAAAAAAAGAGGGCAGAAAATAAACATGAATGTTGTATGCAATTGATACTACAGACAACTTAAGAGGCAGAATAAAATTATAAACTTGATTTTGGCTATGATATATTTGTTTCACCAGATACATAAAGACTCAGACATATTAATGTTTGAAAAGCAGCTTGCATACCCTCCTGATAAGAGAGGCTTGAGAGCCCATAATTCTGATCAGTGTAGACAGAGGTTGAGACAGGTTCCACTGCTAGTATAGAAGAGGTGTGGTTCACCAAGTTTAGAATGCCATCTGTAATTAAGGATAACAAAAGTTAAACACTGTATTATTTTCAACAAAAACAACTGCAAAACCCTAATCACTTTTTAGCTTATCAGAGAATGAGAATTACAAAGAAAGAATGGTAAATAATGAATTTCATAAAGAATTTCTTTGTAAAAGTCCCAAATACAATTCTGCAAACTGTTTCTTAAATTAACAAAATACTACTAGATAAATCAATGTTTCACCATGTGTATTTACTTTTCATTTTCCAAAAGACTGCTGCACCATTTATGCCACTGTATCAGACATTTTATTAAAATTGCCATTTCAGGGTTACCATGAAAAGAATTACGTTAATTTCAAGCTCCATAAACAAGAGAGGTAGAAATAATTCACTGCTTACAGTAAAAAGACAAAATTGAAGAAAAATTAATAGAAAGTAACTACCCGCAAACAAACAATTCACCACAAGCAAATATGTATTTACCCTTTAATAACATTTTAAAGTAAGTGTACACTTAGACTGATTTCCATATGCATTCTTTGTCAGATACTCTTGATTTCTGGACTTGCCCTGTGCACTGAACTTAATCGCATGTAAGACTAAAGGCATAAAGCTTCCTAAGTATACAGCATTTAAACCTGCTTGCTTATATAAGCAACTACATGAAACTGTATACATACATTTGACTACTAGCCCATTGTGCGACACAAGACCAAGCATCTTTGATCTACTAAAAAAAAATTAAAAGTCTATCAACAACCAACTAATGTTTACTTTTACATAGCTACTGCAATTAGATAGACTTGTAAACAAAATGATTTTATGCATGTGTGGTGACTTTTTACTACAAAAATTATAATACCCCAGTGTAAGTTAAATGGTAGAACCTGCACACACACAAAAAAGGAAAAATTCATAAAGATGGGCTTATTTTGCAATAATAAAATTATTTTTAAAATATTGCTATGTGTTCTTTTCACTCTAGGGTACAATACAGTGCCAAGAAAATGATACCAATTTATAACTAAGATTTAGACGAACCAAGGGTCAAACTACTGTCAGGCACACCTCATTCCTGATCTCTCAACATACAGCTGGATACAATGAAAACATCAATAAGATTAATGACGTGCTCCTCAATTTAAATTTGCCATGACAATCATTGGTAATAAGTATAAAGATCCATTAATTTCCATCAGACTCCCAAAATTTTAAAGCTCTCATACACCAATTCAAATGCAGAGTGAAGTACATCAGACTGCATCTTCTAGTATGTCAGTTACATGCCCTGAGTAAACTTCTGTAACTTTAGAACTTGTCGTCCACGGATTATAAGGAAATTTTAAAAAATCCTGTGTTGTTATGCTCATACACTAAGGGATCAGAAGTGCAGAAAAAAAGAGAAATGCAACGAGAAGAAAATGTCAAAGGATGAAAGGAGGTCACCCACAAGCACTTTTGAAAAGTAAACTTTCTTCTGGCTTCCCAGTATGTATGCACCACTAATTTGGGTCATATCTAAACAATGCAACAAACAAATTCCATGTTACTTTTTGTTGCTGTGCTTCTCTGCCATTAAGAACCTGGAAAGAGCATGCTATAGCTCCCAATTGGCCCCAGTGCTGGAGCTTTTGTTCATGTGGCAAACCGGATGCCAGAAAAATATATGTCCAGGTTTTGCTCCAACATGCAATTGATACATTTCTAGAGATATCCAGAGAGCTTTTGCACTCCGAAATTTAGTCACAGCTTCAGAATACCTTCAACAAAAGACTAAACGTAACTGACTGCTGACTACAGAAGTTAGAAATCAACTTACTCCATTATATAGATCGCCTCTGACATTTAGCCTGCATACAGTACTTGTTTCCAATGATGTGATTGCCATATATGCTGAACTAATAGTATCATAAAAAGACAGTTGTATATGTAAAGAAAATATGAGAAACTCCTAGATCTTACATTGCTACAATAATTGATACATTGGTAATAAAACAACACAATCCTGAATCAACTTCTAGTGTTTCTAGATAGAATCCAGAAGTGATAGTTACATAAGTGGGATTTTAGAAATGCATAAGGGTGAGATTAAGACCCTTAAAATGGTATCTACATGTAAGACAGCTGTATAATACCTGTAAGTGAACTAAATCTAATTAATACAATCAATCCAGCTAACCGTATACAGACATCTACATTAGGATGAGATGAACAGCTCTCTAGAGCCCAGAGTAGCACTGCACTGATTCTAACAGAGGTTATGCATGTATATACTTGGATGCATATCTTGCATGCAACCTTATAGAAACATCAAGACTTAGGTGACAATTTGTACAGATTGTAACCTTTAAATGACATTTGAAAACCTGTGTTTTACAGTCTCAAATTGCTTTGATTTTTTAAAATACATCTTAATATGTGTGTTTAGATGTAGATAAAAAAGAAATATAGGTTACATTATAGGAGATAACATGATGAAAACTAAGCTAATGATTTCAGATGAAGTAGTAGTTGAGTAGTCCACTTTAATATTACAGTGCTCCTTAGACTCTCCTCTACATCTGGTCTGCCTCTCTATTCCCACTGCTTGACGCATATTTAGCTCGCTTACATTTCTTTACAGCTGTTACGGATTGGCCATTTTTACTAGGCTAAATATAATCTCTGAACTGGCTAAATGAGGCTACTGAGAAAGAGTGTTCTTAGAAGAATTAGCAGTGGAATTGTTTCACTGTCCACAAAATGACTAGTCAGAATGCATAGATACCAACCAGTGGAAAATGTTGGAACTCTAAATGTCCAGTCAGTTTCATTGATCATCATGTGAGGGTGCATTCTTGAGTCTTCTCGAAGATCCCACACTAACAATGAACCGTCTACTGTTCCACCAAAAACTAAGGGTGTTTTATTGGGACTAGAGCAGCAACATATCACCTGTTAAGCAGTAAAAATATGCATGGTTGATATTATGATAAAGGCCAATGATTTGAGAAGCATGAAATATGTTTGCTCTTCCTAGGCATGCAAATCCAGAGAAGACAGATTACAGGTGTTTGCTACAGAAGGACAATTTATTTAAAAGGGAAGTAGGATACAAGACTTTTAACAGGCCTTCCCTTTTCAAGACAGTTATTGTGTAATCTGCACCTACTGCCACGAAGATGAAGGGACTGATCAACTGTATGACAGTGATGGGTAGAGAGAAGTCCTGACAACATCTGAACCAGCTGTTTTACTTCCATTCACTCTTAACCATGAAATGGAGTCAAAATTTAAAAAACAAAAAACAAAAAAAAACCAAAACAAAAAAACCACGAAACACCATGGCCATCACTACATTCTAATATTGGAGCACAAAACAGAATGAGAATAGCGCTCACTAGGCTCAAATATGTTTCTCGAAAGACAACATATCTTGCAGCAAGACAAGAAAACAAAATACACAGAATAAAGCCTTTTATTCAATGGGCAAGTATGCAATGTTATTAACTCATACCTCTGAGTCACATATCAAAACTTTCTGAGGACTGGACGGCTGCCAGATGTTCCAAACGCATATAATGCTCTTTCTGTTCAGTAAACCAACACCGGCCTTTTCAGGTAATCCGTGAACAGAAAGGAGCGTGTGCCTCTGAACTTGAGACACATACAGGCAGGATATTTTGCGGTCTAAACCATTAAAAATCAAGAAAGAAAAGCAATAAATAAAAAAT
>Ga0181612_125347_pt1 | contig 10328 bp, 6 predicted proteins | sample HoacroProtozoa21_FD_119630 | JGI IMG/M metagenome (GOLD analysis project Ga0181612, IMG submission 119630) | Hoatzin crop microbial communities from Cojedes, Venezuel. Combined Assembly of Gp0051906, Gp0051904, Gp0051908 | reverse complement strand
GCTTATTTTGGTTGGGAATAAATTCAGCTGATTTCCTGAGTGGAGTCTGTTTTGCCTGTGTCGGTAATTGCTGAGTGATCTCCCTGTCCTTATCTTGACTCACGAGCCTTTCATCATATTTTCTACCTTTGTCCTGTTGAGGAGGGTGAGTGATAGAGTGGCTTGATGGCCAGCTAAAGTCAGCCCACCAGATGAAAATATAAAGAAAATACAAAATTCTATAGGAACAGCTCCACAATAAATAAAAAAATGAATGAATGAATGAATAAATAAATAAAATCTCCATAGTAGCATGGATAAAGACATGTGAAATAAGAGAATTATTCAGCAATCCAGCAAATCCAGCTAAAATCAGAGGCAAATAACTACAGTAATCTGTCCTGAAAACTTGTCTCGAAAGCTATTGGTATTGGCAAGAGTTGCATGAAATAGCGTCTCAGTAGCTCCACTGCAGAGGAATGCCTCAGGGAAAAAAAAACAAAAAAATATAACAAAACAAAGGGATAGCTTCATTTTTTGGAAATTCTTTATGTTTTAATCCAGATCAGGAACTTTCTTCAGATACTCAAAATTCTTTTCAACTGAATCAAACAGTGGTGACCAGAAAAACACTTTTTTTTTTTTATATATAATGGGAAGCAGGAAAGCCTAAATCATGTCTTGGAAAAGCTTGTTGGATAGAACAAAAAAAAAACAAAAACAAAAAACCCCAACCCATAAAAACACTGACTGATGTTTCAAATACAAAGTGCAAGATTTACTAACATGTACTAGCTTTTTAACTCTTTTTTCTCATGTTACACTACTCATATGTCTGCTTCAATCTGTGAATTAGCTGAGTCTCATTTTTAGATGGCACACAAGAAATCTCACGCTTTGCTTTTGACTTTTTTGCTTGTATTTGGCTGTTCTTTCAAACCCATGAAAAGCATGTTTCCAGATATTACTTACGTTATAGTTTTCTGCTTTCAGTTAATTCATAACCTATCACAGTCTGATATTTCACATCAGAAGACATTGCAGACTTTGAGAAGAATATGTGCTGATTCATGTCCCAGCTCAGTTTTATCTGGAAAAAGCTGAAGATTATAGTTAAATTAGGTCAGCGGTTGGACTAAAAATGCAGAAGAAATCACTGAAAAAGACTTTCTTATTTCTATGGTCTTGATTAAGTCTACAGGTATAGAAATGAGGAGAAAACAATGATCAGAGTTCAGAATACCATTCATGGAAATTCTGTGTGTATGTAGCAAGTAATCGTTTTTCTTTCTCCATTGGTAAATTAAAAAAAAACAGCCTATCAATGATATCATACTATTGAGCTGAAGGCAGCTACTTTCTACATACTTTTGAATATAATAGAACAATAATCCTTTCCATTATATCAAAATACATCAAAATTTTATTACGAGTTCAACTTCTGAGGACAAAGACAGTACCAAGAGTCTCTAGGCTATTCCAAATTCATTGTTACCTGTTTTACAATGGAAAATACTATGATATTCATACTTGTTCCTAAATGCAGAAGCAGGTTGACTGTCTAAGAACTCATTCGACATCCGTTTGGTTGAAAGCCACATGATGCTTAACAATGTCTTAACAATGAAGTCTGTAGTCTCAAATGGTCTGCCGTGTCAAGTATTCAAAACTGTAAATTAGGCCCCTCTCATCAAATTCACAAGACATTTAGTATTAAATAGGGAAGTATATCAGGTCTCTCAACCTTTAGTATGTTCATACTTTGTGTTTTCCAGATGGTTTTTGAAATCATGAACACTGGGTATTTTTTTTCTAAAAAAGATGGTAAAATTAACCCAAAATATTACTTTCTGAGTGTTTAAGTTTTAAGATATACTCAAAAATGTGTGAAACTCATTATAAGATTGTGAGAATTAACAACTTTCTGACCTTGTTTTCAGTGAACATGAAGGAAGAGCTCGGAACACAGTGACTCATCTACATGAATTAATTAAACATTGCCTGTAGTGCTCTATTATCTCATTCTCACATTTTTAAAAGGGTCTCTCTCACGATTTCGCTCTGGGCCACCAAGAGCGCTCCTATTTAGTGCCTGAGCAAGTCTGCGTGACTGTTCCTAATAGACAATTTGGACAAGGTACCTCTTTTGGATGCCAAATAACTTAATAGTATCAATGCTCCAGTTGGCCTCAAGGCCGAAGAATGGACAGAGTCACTGTTCAATTTGCTAGTTGCAAGGTGACCAGCGTGATGAAGACTTGTGAAAACATATGTGGAAAAAGTAAAGGGAAGAGCAGTAGACTCATTAGGAAAATCCCTTCCTCAAAAAAAAGCAAAAACTTCTCTAAGAAATGGAAAAAAGAGATACACGCTTGCAAAGTAAACTTAGGGGTGTCTATGATCAGGTAAAATAAACACTGGCAAATGTCAAGCTGAGTTAGAACTCGTGAATGAACTTCTGCCATAAAAAAAATCATATAAATAAACAAGAACAAGAAAAGATATCCCACATCCACCCCCGACCCTGCTACACGATAAGGATGGAGCAAAGAATAAAGGTAGTGGTGACACAAATCTAAAGGTAAATCAAAGCTTAGCTTTTTTTCTGGTATGATTGATGAAGGTGAGTAGCCAGCTATCCCAAAAGATAATCGGAAAGATGGTAGAAAAAGGGAATTACTAAATCCAAGACTCATGTAAAACTCAGTTTGGAGGTATCCATCCCAGAAGTCTAAAAAACCAGCACATTAAATCTAGGCCAAATAGTAAGAATTGTTAGCACATTTATGAAGTTGATAATTGTACCTGTTGGCTAAAGATTTAGAATTACAGTACCTACATTTAAGAAATGGAGAAAAAGTTACAACTAAGTACAGACTCCTTTATCTGACTTCAGCAGTATGCAGGATTTTGGAATATTTTAGAAGAGACCACTGGAAGTTGTGGAGGCAAATAAAAAGGAAGTAGAATAGTGTGGATCTATCATTTATGTATCATGCAAAACCATCCATGTAAGGCCTCTGGTTTTCTAGAAAATGGAAATAAAATAAATCTAATCAACCCAGATTTCAGTAAAACATTTAACATGATGCTGCATGGGAAATTATTAGTCAATAAAGATAAATAATAAAGATGAATTTATAAAAGAATAGATAAAGGACATTATGTTGGATTGTGTTGAAAAAAACTCTTTAGGCAGGAGAGACAGATAATGGAGCTCTTCTTAGATCAGTCTTGTGGACAGTCTTATAATCAGTGCCTTTGCTCTTAGCTGTATGAAGGAAAAGTTCTGATTCACAACTTTGGAATGCACTGTCAGTAAATAAGTCTAAGAATCATATATGCAAACATCAGAAGACCTTAAAAATTAACTAAAGTCTCAAAATCAATGACGGATTACAACAACTGCCTCCAAAAAACAACAACCGAAAATAACCTCCAACCCCAAATCTTTATGTACAGAGTTAGTAGTTCATCTTGAGGCAATTCACAGAATCACAGAATCACAGAATCACAGAATAGTAGGGGTTGGAAGGGACCTCTGTGGGTCATCTAGTCCAACCCTACAATTCCAAGCAATTGTTCTAGACATCCATAAAAAAAGATAATTGTAATCAGGAAAAATATCTTCAAAATAGAGATGGATGTATCCATGACATTTTACAAAGCCTTGGTGAAAGATTTCTTGCAGATCATTAACAGATTACCTCAGGCTCAACCATATTCAAGAAAGAAGTTTTCAAACCAGAAACATCATGGAGAAACTTTAATTATACTAAGCATGAAGACTGTTATGGGAAGGCTAGACTCACTTGTCTTGTTTATCTTAATAAGAAAAAAGGCTTAGAAGATCATAGGTGGTACCTAATATTCTGCTATTTTTTGTGTAAACACAGAATGAGATAATTTTTTGAGCATAGGAAACATATTAGCACAGAAACACTGTATTTAGGATAAATGTTTAATGACTTCTGAACAGTAGAAAGTGATGGCCTGGAACAACATGTCTAAGAGAGAAATAAGAAAAAATTTTTTGGATTTTAGCTTAATAAAAGTACCTTATTGGGTACTAATAGTAAGAACTGGAATTGACAGCCAGTAGTGTTTGTCCTAGTGCAACACTTTTAGGACTGTCCTTTATTTCTACTCAGTGGCACCTTCTAAGAGCTGTCTTTTTTGGACTTGTCTGGACTTCTTTCTGCTGTGTCTTTTTCATAACTAAAAGAGGAGATTTACTCTTCTACCCCACAGCTTTGCAGCTTATTTTCTACAATGGCCACATTCTACAAGGTATTTTAATACAACGAGGACCTCAAGAGAGAAAATATTTTCCCAAAAATAATTTCCCAGTTGAAGGAAGGGTGGGAAAATTACTTCACACCCACTGTAAATTCATTCATTGTACTCGGAAGAGGATGAAGCTCACTCCCTACTATGGTTAAGTCACCTAAAAGTAGGAGTCAGGAGGAAAATCAAATGATTTTCTGCTGTTTCTGATTGGACATTTTTTTATCAAGACCAATATGCGGATGAATGGTTACATAAATTCCTGATCCGTGAGCCTAATCTCTCCAGGAACAGAACTGTCTATTTCTACTTTGAAATAAAAGCTCCATAACACTATCACTTGTTCTCCAGATTCTGCTGATGTATAAAGCATATGAGACAGTAAATCTTCAAAAGTAGCTACTTAAAGTTAATTCAGCTTCAGATCACAATAGTTTTTCTAAATTGGTCCATGTAAGTTTGAAGGCCAGACCTCATTTCTCAGCCCCACAGGACAAGCTCTGAAGGGAACCTGCAGCTACTAGCATTTTATTTTATGAAGAAAACAGAAATCAAGGATGGAATATTGTTCTGTATTTTAAGTCTGACAGCTTTTATCACTTGATAGTATTTAAATATTTGTTTAAAAGAATTTCCATTTCTCTGATTTTTAATGAAAAGTTATAAAATACATTATTTACCCAGGAGATTAGATCAGAGCCATTCCATCCTATTTAAAACAAAGAGAGCCTGTAGTAAGTCCTTGAAACCCCTTCTAATCTGCTATATAAATATTTATTTAATCAGCTTAAAAATGCTAATTATTTACCAGAGAGACTGAGGCAACTTCTGCAAAGTTACTATGGATGAAAACATAGTTTTTGAGAGTTTTTTGAAAGTATGGTGTACTGAATAGCTTGAAACAGTTCCTTTACAAGATGCTCAAATCTTTTTAGCAAATGCATATTTAGGTTGCCATCTTTTCATTGCATTTCAGTTAGCTATAATTTAATGAGACTTTTTTCCAAGGCACCTATTGATTCCATTAATTGCTAAGTAACTATTTACTTAGAAGTGTATGTTCTGTGATTTAAACTACTAGAAGAAATGCTGCTCTTCACTGTCACTTAATATTTCAAACTAGTGTCTGCTTTCACACCACCACTTCCTCCCTTTTGTATACCCAGACACACAGTCCTTAATTTTACAACCAATTTTCCATAATGAGAAAGTCCTTTTAGATGTATGAAAACAAGTAGGTTATCAAAAGCAAGAACTGTCTTCCCAGAAGACAGCAAAATAATGTAATGTATTGATAGTACATGAAATGCTATGGCCAAGTAGAGCAGATCATTAGTCGTTACATCTAGATGAGTTTTGGAAGTTAACTTGGAAGAAATCACCTCTTGCAGTAGCGAGTGTAGAGGTGGCTGAGCTAGCACTGCAAGGAGGTATTCAAACAGCATGGCTCAGCATTGTTTATCTATCTATCTAACTTATCTGTCTGGGGCCAGAAACTGGGACCAAGAAAGGCCTGGTGGAGGCAACAAAGAGTTTATCATGTGCATGAGATAGCAACCAGCACAGGGGAAATAGTTTTTTCCTGCATCCTCTTTCATCGCGTATTCCTCCTTTAGTGCTTTCGTACTCTTTCCATTCACTCCAGTGCATGTGGTGCTACTATGGAGTGCAGGATGACTCTCACTGAAGAGCCAAAAATCTTGTGGTTGTTGCTGGCAGCATATCCAGCGCTGCTGACAGGGAAGCCATGGTACGTTCCCACATCAAATATTTGGGCTATGTTGCTTCTGACAGCTGTCTTCACCATAGCCAGTACAAAATCTGATGATAGTCAACACCTAATTTCTCAAGGCAGAAATGAGAGTGCCATATAAAGTTATCGTAAAGGGCACAGGCTTTGTCCTAGCTTTACCTTGCTCAGTGCATATTCCTCTGCAATATAAATATGGAGAACACACTAAATTAGTTATGTTTCATCAGCGTTCATGGCTTAGAAGAATAGTTACCTGATTTTGAGGCATGCATATTGGTTTAGAAGAATGAACCCATTCTGAATGCTACTGGAAACTAAAGCACTTTAAAGATCTCTGACTAATTTTCTGGAGCCTATTTTTTAATCTCTAGACAATGCATTTAAGCATCACTTCTATGTTACTGTTTTATCTCCTCTGTCTGGATGTTAGCACTATTCTCAGTACTGTAGTTCCTGTTCTGCTGAAAAATATGCTTACGGTTCATTTTACTTTTGACATTTGCTTGCACTGAGCGTTGAAACTAAACTGTGTGTAATCCGTGAGCCTCTGTCAGATGAAGATGTGATTCTCAGACCTTTTGGAGAGACTTTGAAAACTTAAACTGCAATTACAGGTCTATCTTGCATTGTAATGTCTCCTCTTCTTATTCTCATCATCATCTTTTGTAGTGTCTGACTGTCAGGGTGTCTTTCATGACTCTTAGCAGGTTGTTTAACAGAAGACCTTGTAAATAGTCCTCCAGTAGAAAGAAAATATCTCTTTGCTTACAAACAATATATCTTTGTTTGCACCTCAGTGGATACCGTAAATACCTGAGCATTTGATTTTTAGTAATATATATATCAGTCAAAATGACATTCTGAGCTCCCTGATGCAGTAATTAACATATAGGCTCACAAGCGAACGAATGGTTGCGTATCACAGCTCTGTTCAAGAACCTATTTTCAAATACAGATACCACAGTGACTTCCTAAGAAGGCAAACCTAGTACTTAAGAGATGGCATTTTTTTCATAAATTACCAATCATCTGTGCAAAATAAAGTAAATATGAATAAAAGAACAAATAAAAATAGCACGTTGGGAAAAACACAAAGGGGAAAGAAGTATTCATAAAGGAGAGAGAAAATCTATAATCTAATCAATGAATGAATTTTATTATAATACTAACATGCTGATCCAAAAGACCCTCAAAAGCAGAGGATTTCTGCACTCAGAAACTTTGTTGCCAGGCATGTAAATTACAACATGCTGAAGGGGTGGGCCATGTGGGGATAAGAGCTCACAGTAGAAGAAAACAAGAATGATTCTGTGGCTTTGTCAGGAAACAGGCATCATGAAGAGTTCCAGATAACCACTCTATGTGGTGCAGGTCAGGAGTCTCCAGCAAAGCTTTCCAGATGTACTCTTAAGTATTTTGATTAGTACTGGAGATTATTGGTGTTTTTTCTCCATCTTTCTGTTTGTCTGCCTCTGTCTCTGTCTTTCTCTTTGTTTATTTATTGTTTGGAAGCAGAACTTGAGTGCCCTTCCAACCAATCTTCTTGTTTACTTACTTTTCTTGTGGTTGTCTCACTTCAGTTATGCAGCCCTAAGTGGCTTCTCAGTCTGCTTACACATGCATAGTTTTGGGAAGGAATAACAACAATTAAAATTTCTACTTTTGTACTTGTCTCAGTCATGAGTCTAAGAAATGCAAGGAATTCAGAGTACTGCAGTAAAGAATAGAGCATTACGTTATGTTTTTAAATAATACCTGTTTAATAGCAATATTTTAAAATGTGACTAAATATACATAAATATTTTTTTAATTTGAAGTGGATACCATATTTCTGTGCACTTGACATGATGGTAGTCGAGTAATCATAACTCTTATGGTGTTATGTCTCTTCTGGAGTTATGCGTTGTGGGGAGTTGGGCTAGATGGTCCCTTCCAACCCAAAGCATTCTATGATTCTATGACTATTCAGAGGACTCTTCTCATAAACAGCCCTCTGTCTGTGTCTCATTTCGCTAACAGGACCTGAAAGTCCTATAGGCGTAAACAGGATGGAGGACTGTTTTATTATTCTATTACTGCGGTGCTTCATGCCATGAGGTGCAATCTTCTGTGCGAGTTTGTACCTGAGAAATGTATGGGAGTGTCTACAGGAACCACCATAGTGGCCTTCCCTTGACATGCTGTTCTGCACTATGAGTGTGTAAGATGAGCTGTGAATACCAAGCCTGTTTTACTTACTCATTTGTTTTCCGCATGGAAGTTATTTTCAGAGAAAGGAAAATGTCAAGAACAAGATCCCCAAATTATTTCAAGTAACTAGCAGTCTCCTCCTCCTCCAAGACAGCAAGCTTATTGGTCTTCTCTCCTTCACATTAAATCCAATCTATACCTTTCAAAAAGGGTACTGGCTCACCTAGCTAGCTTTCCTAGTTCTACCCTGCTGCAGGAGTCAGAAATGCCAAAGGAGCCTACGCTTCACAGGTCTCAGTATGGAACACTGAGAAGATAAATTGTGTTGTGACAAGGAGCAGGAGAGGTAGCTTGGTAACAATCACTAGCAAGACATTTTCTTGCTTCCATTGATTGCTTTTATCTGGCTGGCTTCCAAACTGCAATCAGAGAGGATCAGCAGTTCTTAACATTAAAAAAAAAGTGACACAGAGGCAGCCTTATCTAAATATTATACCCACATCAGGGACACATAAAAATCTGTCAGAAGATTTGAATAAAAGTCTTTAATGCTGTGTTGAAATGTCAATAGAGCAAAAGAACAGTGTTCTAGTATTCAAGCTAACTTAACTGCATGAAAACAGATGGTAAGTTACCTAGCATGACTCAAATACATTGCTTGGCGTCGAACATCCTCCGAGTCAATTTCCACAGGATTTATTAGAGCAAGCTGATCAATAGACCATCTAAATTTTCCTGGTGTCTAAAAAAAGAAATGGGACATCTTAATGCTTGCTAGTCTAAAAAAATAAAAATAAAACCACAGGACATATCTGAATGCAACAAGGCAATCATAACTTCCATATAGTTTCTGTCAAAGACAATAAAAAGAGTTTCTATTTAAATGATCTACTTTAAAAAAAAAAAAGAGTAAGTCAACCAGGCTTCTTTATCCTGGTAGTGCTATTATAATGATTTACAAGCTAATATAAAGCAGAAGGTTTTAGTAATATTATAATTATAGCAGAAAGACTAATAATTACAAACTGAGGTGTCAATTTCTTCTCAATTTCTGAGGACAGATCTACTAAAGATACAGAATTGGGGTAAAATTTAGTTGTTTCTAGATTGCCACAATCAAAATTGCGGTTCCATGAAAACCAAGTGTCCGTATCTAACTCACGTTATCCAAATAACAGAGCACCCTTCCTTTCACCTCACATTTCCGTGACGACTTTGGAGTTGCAACCCCATATGCATCCCGCAAAATCTCCCTCATAATGCCATGCATAGCGCACAACAAAACCCACTTCAGAAATAAAGCAGCTTCACCCCTTTATTTAACACTTAATTACAAAATACTGCTCAAATATCTGTTTCAAAAATGATCTACCAAGTGAGTCTTTTTAGTTTCATTAGCACAGCAACATCTCTGTTTGTCAGAAAATAATTCCAAGTGCAAACCAGAATGTAATTTGCAACTAAAAAATGCTACGTATACATAAAATCATTAACTTGATATTGTGAACATGCAAACAGCTCATAACAGAAGTGCAATTAAGTTTTACTTGCATCCAGCCTGCTTAGTTATAAGTAGGAAGTGGTTTTTTTCCACTTTAAGTGGGACAAGAGCACCACATCCAACCACTGTCCTTTATCTACTTTCAACTGCTTTTGTCACTTAGTGGGTGTATGCCAATCTACTGATACACCTGATATCTAAAGAAAAAAAAACATGAAGGTAGGAAGACTAATTGACAATGTTAGTATTAAAAACAGCATACAGCTGTAATCAGAAGAAATACTCAATGCCACCAAAATTCTTTGTCTTAGTAGATATGTCAAAGCACGCTAAATAAAATACACTTTTTAATGCATTTCAAAAATTAGCACTACATCTGTATAGACAACTAAAGACTAGATCTTACAGATGAGGATTTTGTTGATTTAAAGACCAAAGGACTGGAGACAATCTGCTCCTGAAGAGTATAATAATCACTGGGACTTTCAAACGGATTCAGGACTGTGACTCGTCCTGGAGTTTCTGGTGTTATCTGCATTTTAGCTTCTTTCGAATCACCCATAACACTAAGCTACACCTGGAAGAGAGGGAGAAGAAAAATGAAGGCGGGGAGGGGGG
>Ga0181612_170482_pt1 | contig 10329 bp, 7 predicted proteins | sample HoacroProtozoa21_FD_119630 | JGI IMG/M metagenome (GOLD analysis project Ga0181612, IMG submission 119630) | Hoatzin crop microbial communities from Cojedes, Venezuel. Combined Assembly of Gp0051906, Gp0051904, Gp0051908 | reverse complement strand
CGCGGTGCTGTGCAGCCTGCTCTGGGTGACCCTGCTTGGGCAGGGGGTTGGACTGGGTGACCCACAGAGGTCCCTGCCAACCCCTACCATTCTGTGATTCTGTGATTTTTTGAGAAGTTTGTCACGTGCTGCAGATATGAATCCAAGTTTCCACTGTTCTCTGTATTTGCTCTCAAAACGGATGTTTTTGTCTAAAGAGGGCATTAACAGCCGGGTAGGGATTTTCCCAGGATGAAAGTTTCCGATTTGGATGCCTTAGTCAGCAATTTACATCATCCTCCCGGATCTTAGACAGAAGGAATTGGCTTGCAGGAGATACTCCTGATGCTTCAAATCACATTATTTAGCTGACTTTGTTTAAACACTGGATGAAACCTTCTCGCTTGGAAAAAATGTGCCAGATTTCCCAAACTGACATGTTGTGCTTTCCATTCGTGAAGGAAGCATTGGGCCCACCCTCTGTAACGGTGGAAAATGCATTCTTGAATTTCACAGCGTTTGGTAAGTTGAATTTTATTGAACAAAGTCCTGCTCTGTGATTACGGATTGTTCGGTTTACCAGAAGATGTAAATGTATGCTAATTCTGTTGTGGTAGAGAAAGGAGAGTTCATTGGTAGGTCTCTTCTTTTATTGCAAGCAATGCACGAGCCCTTTATTACCCATTTGAGCCTTTCAGACAGTAACTCTTTTCCAAATTACCTGATACATCCTATGAAATAATATCACAGAACCTATCTCCTCATCCACCCCCAAAATGCAGCTATGGCTGATGTACAGAGTGCCTGGAAGGAATAAAATAAAACTGGTGTACTCTAGCTGACAACATAGGAGCAACTCACTTGGAGAACTTCACCATGGTAGTCTACTCTAGTGGAATATTTGTGGTTAAATTCACTAATATGTTTACAAGTTGGTTTTGGGGGTTGGGGTTGGTTTTTTTTTGAAATATGGATATCATTTCCCTAGATGGTGCTAGGATCTGCTTCCAAGCTTTGCTCTCTAGGGGAAGCGTATGTTGTCCAAGAAGTGGAATACATCACTTATTGTTTCTATTAACGGGGTTGAATCTGCTGGCCATTAGGTGCCTGGTGGACATTTGGAAAATCAGAGTCAAGGCGCTTTTATTTTTGGGATGATGGTCATTTCTGCACAGAGGAGGCCAAATCACCCCGTTCTTCCCGACCCACAGGCGAGACGCTGCTGACGCTCGAATGTCACGCGTGGCACGGTGCATGATGCTGTCCGGCCAGCCCTGACACTGCACCTCTCAAAGCACACGTTTATTTAGTAGCCTGAGGTCTCACCCTCCCTCGGGAAGAGATTCCTCCTGAATCTGCGGAGAAAGGTCTCCAGTTCCCTCTGAGCCGTTCGCACAGCGGGATCTCCAGCAGGAGCTCCACCTGCTTTGGGCTTGCTTGTGGTGGCACTGCGAGCTGAGAACTTTGTTGTCATCTGTGTTTTGGGCTCCTTGGTTTGGTCTCTGTTTTCCTGGGAGCGTTTCCCCAGCCCTGGCCGCAGAGGCAGGAGACTACATCTGTCTGTGACGTTGGAGGTGCTTTTCTCTCTCGATTCCTCGGAATTCAATAACCCTTGTCTGCAGAGTCTATACCTCCATTTGACATTTGTCCTGTGGATGGATTACCCTTTCCTGGTAATAAACTAACGTTACTAGGTCTAGGAACTGATACTGCTGCTATTGATTACTAGGTGTAATGTTTTCACAGACCCAGACAGGAGTAAATGAGGCTGTTCTCCGGTTGCTTTTCGAGATAATTATGAGTGACTGCTTTTCTGCCCTTTAGAGGCTCTTTCAGCACCAGTAACGCTGGCAGGACCCATAGGGCACGGACATAATTCTCTGCAAGACCTTTTCTCCTTTAAAAGGGCATTTCTTGCAGGACTTACGCTGCTTACAACAAATTCTAGCATTTGTGTTTCCACTCCTTTCACTGCTAAAAAAGGGGAGCTGGTAGCTTTTGGTGCAGCGAAGAGAGAACGATGGAGAGGGCGGAAGGGTCCTGTGTCAGCAGCAAAGCCAGGCTCGTGCTCTCCCTATGTTTGCAGGAGCTGGTGTTAATTTTTACAGAGTAGCTTAGGTTGGAAGGGATCTCTCAAGTCGTGTCGTCCAAGCCTTTCTTTAAAGTAGGGCCAGCTTCGCAGGTAGCGCTGGGTCACCCCAGTGTCATCTGCAGGTGACCTCTGAGCACCTTCAAGGGTGGGTGTTCCACAGTCTCTCTGGACCGCTGCTTCGGTGCTTGACAACCCTCATATTTATTTTTTTTCCTAAAAGAGCTTCTCTTACTGCAGCTTTCACCATGTCCTTTTACGGCAGGATGTTGTCGGACCCCATCTGCTTTGACCAGATGTCTTTGTTTCCACTTTTTCTGCAGAGGGGCTGCAGCTCCTCACGATGGATACCTGACTGCTCCCTCTGCCATCCCAAAGGCTCTTGTAGCCTAAAGTTAAAAACAGTTTAGTAACGGGGGGCAAAAATAAAAGGCAAACGATGGCAGCCTTCCTCCTCAGCAAGCTCTGGCAGCAGGAGCGCGTTACCACGCTGTACTCGTAGACCACGGTGATGCTCAAGCAGAGCAGAAGGGATCAGAGCTGGAGGGACTGCTTCTTCACTTTCGGTTGGGATCAGGAAAGGCACTGATAAACGTGTTGGGAGCAGATTATTGAGCATATAACTTATCTTTATTGCTATTTTATTGGCTGAGTTGCATTAGAAGAAATTCCGATGGTTTTAAGTGCAAGACAGTGATTCGGAGTGACGGGATGGGATTGAGCAAAGTTTTTGCAATGATTAGGAGACCCCGTCTTAGGTTTGGCTCTCTCAGGGTACTAAACTGCAGGTCCCTCGTGTCGGGTGATAAAATGGGAAATGAGAAGAGGAGAATGAATTTTTATTTCGGAGAGAAAGGAGCTGATCTGGAAAATCAGCTGAGCGCGCTACCCTCTTTCCAACACTGTGGTTTAAGGCGAGGAGCTTCTACATCTAGTTGTCAAGTATTTATTTCATATTTCTAGTTTGGAGAGGAAATGAAATTATACTTGAAAACTCAACATTTGTCAAAAGACCCCATGCAGTGGCTGTAGAGATGTCACAATTTTACCCTCTTAAGGGGGAAAATAGCTGTGATATCTGGAATGAGTTGGTATTCGTTGACTATTTTCTCTACAGTAACAACATGTCAGTAGCAGAAATTGATTTTGTTCACGCTTAGTTTGAACTTCTTGTCCTTTTTTTTTTCCTTGAAGTTGAACTGCAGAACACAACTTTATTTGCAGAGCATGTTCCACACCAACACGGGCGTGGGGATCCTTGGCTGATGCTCTAATTAAAGCTGAATTCTTTGCTCAGCTTCTTCAAAGGCAAGAAGAGATTCCTTCTGCCAGAGAGAAAAAAAAAAAGCATATAATTTTCTCCTTCTTCTGCTCCAGAACAGCAAATACAGCAGTAACATCATTGTTATAGAGTTGTGTTCCTCGCTGTGGTGAGCAGGAGTTGGTGGAGGAAAATTCGGACTATACCTCTGACCCCATAAGCATTATTAATATTTAGTGCGGTTCAAAAAGCAACTCTCTGCTGCATGATAATATTAATGCTTTTTCACTTTTTCATTGTATTGGAGGAAACCACGCTTTAATACTGTGTTCAAACACTGTGCCGTGGCAAATTGCTTTTTTTTCTCTTACCTAAGAGGGCACTCAAGCAATTATTTATTGCTCCAGTTAGCAGCAGCTCCAGTTAACTGCCTGAGTTTTTCAGATTTTTAATAGAAGGCTAGAGATCTTCACTCATTTTTGCAAATATAACCTTACCCAACCCAACACAAATCATATGTCAGTCTGTTCAGTTTGTGAGATTTGATGGACTATATATTGTGCTATACGGGCAGTCGTGATGACGTATGTGTGATACGGTCTCCACTTCCAAATGAGCTTTCCTTCAACTTATCACATCTCCACCTAATTTATTAATTTCTGTGAGTATGTTTTTCCTGATCGTATTAATAGTAAATCACTCAGCTTAATCATTATTTGGTATTCACAATGTATTTTGATTAGACGTGACAGTTCTGCGTGGTTTGGGCAGTAATATCTAGAATCAGGTTTTTCAAAGTAATCTTTCACATTTAGAAATAAAAAACCTGTGTTCAGGGTGACGTTCTTTTCCGACTGATGCCTCGTTATTTAAAATTTAAGCCAAACAAAGTCCAGATGTCTGCTCTGGCCGTGGCCAGTGGAGATACGTACCAACCCTTAGAGGCTGATTCATCTTCTGTTTCTGAAATACCTGTCTTAGCGTGGGACAAATTGTCCTTCAGGGGTGCTTGGCTCTTCAGTCGCTACAGGGACAGCCATTATAAACTAAACCACGCGCCTGATGTACAGAAGCAGTAAGATTAATCCACTGTCTGTCTCTATATGTCCTCTTCAGTATAGTCACCGTGTCCGCTGCTGCTAAGAGCAAATAGCTGGTGTGTCTCAAAGTCCTAAAACTTCATCTTTTGGTGTTCTTCTCTGCATTTCCCAAAGTCTGCCCTAGTGAATGGTCTGTGTTAATGCCTTACATCGCTCTTCCAGACGTCATTCAGAACTCCTGAACAGGCACAGCAGCTGGGACATGGGTAGAAGGAAGAGATGGAGTCGGTCTAGACTGTGTATATGGGTTTCTTTTTCTTCTGCAGAACCTACTGGATGTGACATTATTAAACTCTCAGCTAAATAATGATTTTGTGTCTCAATAAATAAATCTTCGTGTGGAATCTGGAGAGTTACAACACTTAGTTAAATTAGAAATTAAAAGTAGTATGCTAATCTGTAGTGGAAATCATATGAAAATGTATGCCACATCTCTGTGAATACAAAATAGTTTCCTTATGAATAATGAAATTACGGTGAGTACCAACTGAATTAATAACCTTACAATACTTAGCGCAGAGAGTTATTAATGCACCAGTCATTCATTTGGCAATTTTTAAAGTTTAGCTCTTTTGCGACAGAAGCGCAGAAGTCACCTGAATATTAAACAAATATGTCACTGTTTCTTCTGGACGTAAGATTAAGTACTAAGTATGTGGGTGGAATGGATATTGGTAACAATAGGCAAGAAGTACTTAAAGATTATTTACTCATTTCAGGTTCCCTGTAATAGTATTAATCATGCAGAGCTGATTTGGTGTTAATGTAGATGAAATAGGTAATTCTGCAGCAGGTCTTTTGCAATGTCGCGTTAATAAATGCCTCCTCACATCCAAACATTTGTTATTTTTCAGTAAAGAAATTTGAAGAAGCGATTCGCAGCTTTGGCAGGTGTAGAAGCACCCAATGTATTCAGCTGCAATTTTCTTCTGTACAAATAGAATTAACAGCTAAAAAAAAAAAAAAAGGGAGGGGGGTGAAGCAATTCACATGGAAAAAAATCAGGAAAATGGATTGCCTTGTTTTGCTCAGAAAACAGTAGCGAAAAACAGCATGGAACTGACGTGCTCCTTTCACTTTGTTTTCACTTAGGGGTATATTTAGAGTAACCCCGTGGTAAACTAGGACACGCAGACCAGCACAGCCCGGCCGTGCACCCAGAAGTTAATTCCCGGGTGTTATTTGTTGTCTTCCACATCCTCCATATTTACAACATAGAGGTAAAATGGCTGTTCCCGATGTCATTCTGACCTCAAGAAGTTAGGGAGGGAGGCTTTTTGCTCAGCGTCCAGGAGTGATGGGGATGGCATTGGTACCCTGCAGCATCCCTCGCCTCCGTGTAGCCCTGCACGTAGCTCCGTGGCTTCCCCTGCTCGGGGTCGGGAGGTGCAGCTGATAGGAGTTGGTTCCGACTTTCTTATACAGGCAAAGCTGCAGGTATGATGTAAAGGAGAACTTTAAAACTTAAAAGGTAGCACCAGGACATTAGGGAGATAAAGCTTTTGGAAGGGAGACGAAAAGGATGGGCAGTGGTTGTGCTCATCACTTACACGCAGGCGTTTGCGTAACTTTATTTTCTTTTTTCTTGCTTTTCAGGAAAGAGCTCATCCGTTCTGCGTCCCAGCTCGGACTTTTAACAGTGTGTGCTTTGTTTTTGCCTTATTTGTTTTCTCCTGCAGAGCCAAGTTCCCATTACGTGATCTCCTTGAAGGCCTTCAACAACGCGGGCGAAGGGGTGCCTCTGTACGAAAGCGCGACCACCAGGTCGATGACAGGTGAGCTGCAGACGCCGATTCGCGATCTGCTCCCCAGCAGTCAACGTTTGCCTTCCAAAGGTGCGCGCTGGGCAAACCATTCTGGTCAAGGCGAAGGAAGAAAAGAGCTCTGCAGCCTCCAGGTCCCTGCTAGAATAGACCAGCTTCGTTTTCCTCTTTAGTGTAAATACACAGGTAGAATGAATTATTTACCCTTTTGAGAAGCTGGTTGTACAGATTTAATGGGATGCTCGCAGGCGCTTGCTCTTCGGTGCTGGTGGGCTTGGGGAGAAGCATGACTCCCAAGCAATTTAAATATTTAAAGATCAGGGCAGGCTGGTGGTGAACAACTTTGCTGACTTAAGCCCAGGTGAAATTATTTTTGTTTCCTTCCCTTTTTAAAGCAGTTGAATGGAAAATGATTTAGTTCAAAACATGCTGTCGTCATGCGCATCTGCGAAAGCACGTAGAGGGGTTGCAGAAGGTGAAGGAACATAGTGATGAGATTTTCCTGGCAGGAGAAGGCTCACGGAAGGGATTACCGAGCGGGAACGGAGCAGAGTGATTTTAGGAAGCTCCTTTTCACAGACGCATTGCTGGGATGCTAGCAAAACTAGAAAATCAGAATTATTCTTGCATAGCACTGCCTCGCGGGCTTTTTTCTGCAGTCGCTGGTCTGTGGGTGGGACTGATGAGGGGTTAAAAGAACAGAACTGAGCGAAAACAAAAGAGCGTTTTCCCTCTGGAGCGGCACCGCCGTTTGGCGTTGGGTTTTTTTCTCGCGTTCCACCCATGGTGTTCGGAGCTGCCCGCAACGGGAGCTGCGTCACTGAGAGCAAACCCCATCGCTGACGCTGGCTTGGGTGGAGCACGAGGAGTAAATCCAACCAAACGGCACTGCTGTGGCTCTGCGAGGAAAACCAGCTTTTATCCACATGGCTTTGTGAAGTATTCCCATGAGAAATCTTGGAAAGTCAGAAGGAGGGGAGAAAAAAAAAAAGATATTAATAAAAAAAAAAATTAATTACACCATCAAGGGCAACTGTAACAAGGTACATTAGATAGAAGAAGTGTCAGGGAACTTCTGGCTGAGAATTATTAATCTTTCTCCTGTCTGCAGTCTACAGAGGTCATTCTTACTGAGTGTGTGTCTTGTAAAATCTTTTTCCAATGAGTTTGCCTCAGGATCCATATATACCTGTATTTTTAAGGTCTTTTTCCCAGTCGATTCTATTTTAAAATGACCCAGCTGGCCCGTGGGATTTGATTTTACGTCTGTGTATAACTTCTCATAAACAAAACGATATCCAGGAGTGAGAAAGGTGATTCAGGCTTGGGCTCTGTTTTGGTGAACCGACCCGATGATCATCTGCGAGAAGTCCACCTCGGTGTTTTAATTGCTGAGAGACGTCTGTAGCCGGAGCTTCCCACCACCTCCCACCCGGCTTTGGTCGTTCGTGGAGGAACATCTCAAAAAATGCTCTTAGCAGAGCAGGAAGGCACGGGATCTGTGTTCCCTGAGCACCGAAAAAGCCCCGAAACTGTGCCTTTGTGTGCCCGTTTAGCATATTTATAAACGTACTTTGGTATCTGCTTGTGTGGATATGGGGTGTATTTGCAAAACAGCTCCAAAGAGAGCGAGAAGCTGGTTTCGGTCAAGAGATTGCAATTTCCAGATGACAGATGTCCACACGTAAATAACAGCAAATGAATCCTTGGTGGGAAATGGCGGATGTATTTAGGGACGTGTTTTCAGCCGCTGGTGGATTAGAGACATTTCCCCTCTTCTTCAGGTCAGTGGTGACGTGTTTCAGAAACTGAATTATCTGGATTGATGGAGTCTGACCATTTATTTTGCTAAACCCAGCCTCTTTCTGTAATCTCCTCTACAGCAGGAATTCAGGTTTCAGTATGGCAGGGAACGGAGAAAGAAAGTGCAGTATTTGTTAAAACACCAACTCGGCTCCGGTCGCATCAGCTTTCACCGTTAGTTTGTAAAAAAAACCCAACAGAAATGGGTGTTGCTCACCTTCCAAAGTTTCCAGCCAGTTCTTTTGGAAAACTTCAGGAAAAGAAGCTGTTTCCTTTCACCGTGCAGAAGCTCGATTCACTGGGATTGGGCAAAAAAGAGATTCGGGTGCCCATCCCTCCCCATGCAGAAAGTGTCTTTGAGTTTTGGATCACAGCAGCAACATCCAGGTTGGTTCTTTTGCTTCAGAGCTGATATTCAAACTTAGAAAGCAGCTTTTGATGCAGGAAGCAACGAAAGAAGCAGGTGGAACCTGATGGCTTGACATACATTTTAAACACCCTCGTCTCCTCTGTTTTTCCTTCTGAAGGCTGCGACCTGCCGGAGTTCTGAATAATGAATTACAAAACCGTAAAACAGGGGTGATCAAAGAGTGTCAGGAGCTGGAGGTGCACACGGAGCAGGCAAACTGTAGCAAATGCCAGTGAGGAAATACTAGAGTCATTTATGCTTTGATTAATTAATTAGCGTATTATATGAGGGGGACGAAAACAAGCAAACGACCTTTTGGCGTGCCGTTGCTGTGCTTTCCCCATTGCATTTTGAAATTGTATTTAGAAAAATGACAAGTGGTAAATAAGGAGTCAGTAAGTAGAGTTTTAAAAGATGGGCCAGCAGATCACCGGGTGCTCCAACAAGGACAGAGGTGTTTAAACTGAATAGGAGCAATCTCTGGTTCCTGTGTGAGTGCCGTCACCGTGCAGCCCCAAGGGCAGGAGGCAGCAGCTATCTCGATAATTAAGATCACCCAATCACAGACACACGGGAGAGGAACGGTGCCTGTTCCTTGAGGAGGAAGTCCACTTGAAGACAATCCACAGCTCCATGCCTGGATGTGCACATTCATCTCGCCAAGAGTGTTCAACCAACCGTTGCAAGGTCTTCACTTCAGCAGTGGAATTGCCGTGTTCTGTTCTGCCTGACAAACGTTTCAGCAGATGCAGAAGATGTTCCTTTCAAGAGCCCAAAACAGCAAAAGACCCTGGAGAAGGATGCTGGGAGAGAAAAGCATCGGTAACTCCTAGGCATGTGAGAGTAGGTTGCATCTATAAATCAGGTTGGAAGATGACACGCTCTCCACTTTGTAGGTGTTTCCAATAATGTGTCATTTAAGTGATTCTTTTTTTTTTTTAAGAAAATGTAAATCATTTTAAGGCAAGACTGTGCATGGACTTCTCGTGTGGACAAAACAGCATATCTGGAAGCAAGTTGTGAGAAATAGCACTTAGTGCTGGTTGGGTTTGTAGTAGTGATGTAACTGAAGTGTTGCTGGTGCGTTCTCATTTTGCATTAATGCCTTTCTTTCTGTTCTCCTCATGTTCCCCCTCCTCATTAATGCCATGCATTTAACCCATTGTGATGTGTGCCCCTTGGTGGCTGTTTGTGTTTTGGTTTGGTTTGTTTTTTTCTGTTGAACTTACCTGTTCATTTATTTTGGAATGCTCATTTGGTGATGTATGGACCCAGACCCCATTGATCCATTAGAAGTTGATTTTTATCCTTTGCTTGATGATTTCCCTACCTCAGTCCCAGATATCTCCACCCCCATGCTCCCACCAGTAGGTGTCCAGGCTGTTGCACTTACGCATGATGCAGTGAGGGTCATCTGGGCAGACAACTCTGTCCCAAAGAACCAAAAGACTACGGAGGTTCGCTTCTACACGGTCCGATGGAGAACGAGCTATTCGACAAGTGCTAAGTACAAGGTGAAATTTTAACACGTTACGAATTTATGAGCTATTGCATCTGTTCGTATTTCATTTGCAAAGACTCTGAATTGGCTTTTATGAACTTCCCTCAACCAAAATTCCCGTTTCAATCAAAAGGAAACTTGCCTAGGTAACTACTGCTTCCTAGAAATATATGTGTTTAGTTGGGTGAAAATGCCATGTTTTAATTCCACGCGTGAATTGTTGAGAGTTTTGATCTTTAATCTTTACCGATCCCATATAAACTGGTCACAGATTTGGTAGCGCAGTAGCGTAGTGTGAGCAGGAAGAAATCACAGAATCACAGCATGGTCAGGGTTGGAAGGGACCTCTGTGGGTCACCCAGTCCAACCCTCTGCCCAAGCAGGGTCACCTACAGTAGGCTGCAGAGGACCTTGTCCAGGCGGG
>Ga0181612_150646_pt1 | contig 10329 bp, 4 predicted proteins | sample HoacroProtozoa21_FD_119630 | JGI IMG/M metagenome (GOLD analysis project Ga0181612, IMG submission 119630) | Hoatzin crop microbial communities from Cojedes, Venezuel. Combined Assembly of Gp0051906, Gp0051904, Gp0051908 | reverse complement strand
TGGGCTCTGTGTAAGCACTGCTCAGCAGTGACCAAAACACCCCTGTGTTATGTGTTTCCTGCACAAATCCAAACCATAGCCCCGCACCAGCTGCTATGAATAAAACTAACCCTACCCCAGCCAAAACCAGCACACCAGGACGTAAAATAAACTTCTTCAGATGAAAATGTACTCCTATCTACAATTAGACAAGAAAACATTTAGCTTTCTTTATCTATATACATGTAAGGATACACATACTCATATTGGAAACATAGAAAAGATGAACTGAACCACTGTTATGAGAAAAAGAAAAGAGGAAAAATTCTTTGTTTAAGTTGAACTATGAAGTGGGCATGGGCACATTTCTTTGTTACTGACAGGTACTGCTGCTACTTTTAGTTAACAGGATGATACTCACAGTGCGAGATAAGTACAGGTTTTTCTCAAACTACAGACAACCACTTGTGTTATGTTAATGTAGTAAGGCTGTGAGCTAGCAGCTTGTCAAGCCTTGAGCTACTAAGCCAAAGCTCCGCTATTCGGAAGTGTAAGAATGTCTAAAGGTGTTGCTACTGAAGCTATGACAATGAGAAATCTTGAATGTAAAGTGACTACAGAAAGGAAATGAAATTCAAAACATTTCAGAGAAGCTTTAAATGAAGAATAGAATATTCAAAGGTCAGGAAATTCCCCCTACATTTAGATTAAAATATGAATGCTTCCAGACTAAATGAAGGTAGTGATACTTCATTTCTGTTTTCTTTGTTATAACTCTACTGAATCAATTTCTGTGTATAAATTAATGATAAAGTGCATAATGCATACATGGTGATGCCGTGAAAAAATTTTACATATATGGGTATCGATAGCAAAGTCAAGGGTGAAATCTAGCACACATTTAAAAGTGACACTGGAAGATGTCATTACTGCTTTGCAATAGTGTTCCCTGGAGACAGCCAGTCATACCTTTTGGTCTCAGTAATGAAAGGATGCTCACTTTTTGATTGCTGTCATCATGGTGCTCATCAGACAAGCAAAGACATTGGGTAGTGTTATCATCCATTTGCATCTTCAGGAGAACTAGGTATTAAGAGCCATTTAGTTATGCTTGTGTTGCATCAATGAAGTCAATGATTTTGCATGGGACATGATTTAAGATCACAGAATAATTCAGAAAGGAATCTCCATAGCTCATCTATTTCAACTTCTTGTTCAAACAGCAGCAGCAGGATGTCAGAAGAGTTTGCTCAAGGCTTTATGCAGACAGGTCTTTAAAACCTCCATGGGCACAGACTGCACAGCCTCTCTGGGTAACCTGGTCCACTGCTGGACTGTTCTCACAGGGAAAAAGATTTCTCTTACATCTGCTCAGAAGGAGCCATGTTTCAAATGGTGCTCATTGGCTCTTGCCCTCTTGTCATGCACCACAGAGAGAATCTGACTCTGACTCCTCTTCACTACTGTGTCATAGGTATCATAAAACTAGTGTTAGATTCCCCCAAAGCCTGCTCTTCTCCAGGCTGAGCAAGCCCAGTTACTTCAGTGTCTCCTCTCCTGGGAAGTGCTCAAGACTCCAACCCTCTTGGTAGTCCTCCACCGAACACACTGCCATTTGCTGATGCCTTTCTGGCATTGGGAGGCTGAAAACTGGACATACATTCTAGACACAATGAGTCCCGATTGCTGGAGGGCAATGACATTTCTCAATCTGCTAGCTATGCTCCTGTTAATACCCACCAAGATGCTGTGGGTTTTTGCTGCCAGGGCATACTGCTGACTCGCAGCCAGTTTGCTGTCCACCAAGATCCTCAGGTCTTATTCAGCAGAGCTGCTCCTCAGCTGGAAAACCCCCAACATTTGTCACGGCAAGAGGTTACTCCTTCCAAAGGGAAAGCCTTTTGCCTCGGTGCCGCTTCAATTTGCAGGGATGTGCTACTGAGAAGTCAAACTGTAGAATCTTCATTACACATAATTCTTATTAAAAAAAAATATTTCCCACTGTCAAGGAAATTTTTTTAAATCAGGAATGAAATAATACTTCCTTTCTACTTACAAATGAGCATATTTGTTATAGAATGTTAGAGGGAACAAAAGCAATACCAAAGCAAGTAATTTGTATTGTTGAAGTGAACAATATTACATCTTTTAAATTTTCTGATAGCTGTTGTTCTCATAACTATAATAATGCTAATAAGTTTGTGCAGTATGCTTGATTTTCAGATTGTATCTATCATTGTGTGCTTCTTTCAATAGTCTGGAGAACTTCTCTTTAGCAGTCTTCACGCATCAAGAAAACTCAGCACAACTAGGAGGCTTTTCACAAAGCAGCTTGCTTCACTTCTGAAGAATATGAAAAGAAACCATGGCTGAACCTCATGCTCAGTGGAAATTTTGAGGTATGCACCACAATGCAGATTGAGGAACTTTTTTCTGTCATGGTGAAAATGTGACATCACATAGCCACATTTTACAGAAAAAAAAAATACTATCTTTAAAAGTTTGCTGGTTACTTGTGAATTTTTGAATCTTCCTGTACAAGACTCTGCTTCCTGAGGGATGTGCCTGGAGGGATTCTACTTAGGTAAAGGAAGGGATCACACCCACGGAACAGACTAGTACGGAGCCTGAATTCTTTACAGAATGAAATGTTGAGCTTGATTTATGCAGAGAGATTTCATGTGAGTCAATAAAAGTGCGGGAGACATCCTAATTCAGCAGTACTTTTCAGTTTGTTAGTTTTTTGAAAGAACATTCTTGCAGGGATGGAATACAAGTAATTTCATTTATGATAAGGATATTGTTAATATAAGCTCCCTTGCATCTCCTCTAAGGCAAACTATCCAAGGCATTTTCTATGCAGCATACAGAAGAATATCTGAAATAAGTGAAGTTGAGGAGTTGGGGAAATATGACATTAAAAGAGCATGCTGTGAAAGGATCAAACAAGTTACATACAATTAACTGAAAGCCAGACTATTTTTTCAGGTTTCATTTTTAATTATGTATTTTAATATTAAAAGTGCAATTATCTCATTTCAGTTCCCATTCCAAACTGGATTTAAAAGAATTTTAAATCTTGATTTTACAACTCTGTGGCAAGGAAATTGCCACAGCATTTAGCAAGTCGCTTCCACAGTTAATCTACTTCCCTGTTAAAAATCTGCATGTTACTTTGAAGCCTAAGGTTCCAGCCATTGAATCTTGCTTGTCGTTGCCTACCAGAACGAAGATGCCTGACATGGATTCTTGTAAACTGGTATCTGAAACCCCATTAAGTTTTCCTTTGATGAAGTAAGAAGACTGAGTTCCTTGAATTTTCTGGTACAAGACATGATTTCCCATTATTCTTGTGGTTCTTCTCTGAATACCTTCCAGTTTTCAACATCCTGCTTGAAGTGTAGATATGAAAACTGAACACGATATGACTGTAACTCCACTGTCAAATCTGAATGCAAGTCTACTCAGCACTCCCCCTTCATAAATAGAAGGACCTCTTTCATGTCTGGGCCCTAGTATTAGGCTGGGAACTCTTAAGTCTATTGAATAACTACTGTGATACTCAATTTTACTGAAGTAGTAACTGTTAACAAAAATAAGTTGCTATTGTCAGGGCAAGCATTCTTTGCTTTTTAAATTATGCCTTTACTTTTACCATAGAGAAATATGTATTGTTTGGCACTTCACCATGCAATCCACTTCACATTTTATTATTTGACATTGCTCCACAATTTGCACTTATTTTCAAACTTTATTAGTAATGATTTTATGTTCCATTCTAGGCCACAGGTAAAATATATAGACAGTATACGACAAAGGAGTAACACATGAAGAACCTTACCTAAATAGTAATTTATGATTTCCAGTAACTGAAGTTTCCTTTTACTTCATTCAGATTTATGGACTGTAGGCAAGCCTTTCTGAAAATAATATCTTTTTATTTGCACGTGGAGAACTCCAGTACGCAAAGTCAGAATTTAACACTTAGTAATTAAAGCTGGCTTTTATTAAAGAAACTGAATATGGAACAAAAGCAAAAATTTAAAGATTCTGAAACATGCAAAAGGCAGAGAAGTGCACTGTAATTTTTTGCTATCCACATAATATTTTCACATGAGAAGAAAAAAGCCAAAGTCTTGTATGAATATATATATATGTAATGTTTCAATAATATTGGGAGTGAAATTTTGACCAAGTTGTACATGCTATATGAAGAAATGGTTCTGGTAACAAAGCAGATTAATTTGTATGCGTCATAAAGTCTGTTGTCATAAGTAAAGCGAGGATGTTGAGGTTTAGATACAGAGGTTTTGCGGGGGCACAACAAAGTTACATCTGTTTCTAAGATTGTACTTAGCTACAATGTGCTGGTGTGGTTAGCACAAAATATTTAGAGTGAAGAGACACAACATTATTTGCCTGAAGTGATAAGCTTGCTGGGTTCTATTCTGAGCTTCGTATATCACATACACATGCTTTGATCTGCTATCGCTAGACTACCAACTTTCCTTTCAAAATTTGACTGTCTTTAATCAACAAAGAAACAAACCTGCCAGCAAGTTCTAAAAATCTGACAAAATGTTTATTATTTTATCACGACAGAAAACAGAATGCGTTTTACAGGGAGGTCTGCTAGTCATTGTCTAACTACAACTATGCCAGTTTCTGTTTTTGGTATACTGCTATTGCTTTTTTGATACCCAATAGCTTTATACCTAAAGCGGGTAATTTAGAAACCTCGTTATGAACATAAGAAAATGTTATGCCAGTACTGCACCATGTCATGCATACTTGGCTAAAAAGTAATAAAGATACATTGAAAATATAAAAGTATTCTGTGCAGATAGCACTTCTTAACAAAGGGCAAAGGTTTGTGGTTCCCTGTGAGTTTGCTGACTTCAGTGGGACTATTTGTATTCTTAGAGAGCATCATATGTTTGAGTACTTTGTTGGCTCAAACCAGGGAAAGGAAGCTTTAAATGTTTTGTGTAATTGTCACCAGGGTACTGCCAAACGCAGAAAAAAATACCCCAGAGTGACAGAGCAGTGTTCAGCTATGAGTAGGCATCTTGGAAGTATTTACTTATTAATTATGTTTCTAAGCTAGTAAGACAATGAAGAATGCTTAAGGTTTGCTGACATCTTGGGCACATGACAGATTGCACATTAGAAGGTATACTGAGTTCAGATAATCACAGTTAGCTCCTTGCTATGTTCAGTCTTCAGAAAACTTGGAACTGTAATCAGAAGAATGAGTACCACTGAAAACTGAGGATTTATTAGACATCTCAATGTTGAATTCCAGAGGAATTAATTACAAAGAGTGTTCTGAAATTTATGTTTAAATGTTCCATGAAAAAATAGTTGCTATCATCTTCCAGTTACCCATCACTAGCCACAAGAGAATGGAAAAGTTGAATAAAACTGCAAGAAAACACAAACTTCCTACCAACAAGAAAATTTCTATGAAAACTATTCCATTACAACTTCCAGGAAAGCCAGTAAGAGTCAGACTGGGTGTAGAAAAAGAAACAACCACTTCAGCCGTAAGTAAGGAGAGGGTTTCACCAAGGCCCTGCTTAATCTGCCACAGGAGGCAACACCCACTAGGTGTCATCGCGTGCCACAGAGATTTTTAGACAAACACCTATCCTACGTGAAAATCCGCAACGTGTGTCTGGACTATACACTGCCCTTGAACACACAGGGCCAATTAAAAAAGGGCTTCCAGTTGATGACTGAAAACAGCTGCGTGGACCCCCTCCGTAAATTCTAGTGACCACCGATCCTCTGTGCGGAACGAGCAGTGGAACCACAAATGGTGCAGTGCCTACCTCAGTGCTTCGCTTGGGGCCCGTTCGGTGCAGCCTGGCGTGAGGGGAGGTCACCGGGGAGCAGCACCCTCTGCCACCCACACCCCTGGGCTGCGCGTGGGGAAGGAGCCTGCAGGTTTTCAGTGGGTGGTAGCAGAGCTGAGCTGTAAGGGAAGGTTAAAAATAGAAAGGCTGGATGACAAAAATTCATCACCTCTGCTGTCAACAAGCACTCCGTTGCCATGGACGTGATGTCCTTTCGGTAGTTTATCCTGATGTCACAGAAAACTGTTTTCATTTAATTATTTTATTAGCTATAAATTACAATGTTTTTAAAAATTAATTGATTACAACACTTCTTTCATTAAAAATTAATGAATTAATAAACTACACACATAACAAAAGGTGACCAGATACCTTGGCTCACTTACAAGAATTAGACATACTCTCTTCTTATAGCAATTATTAATGAACACACAGTCATCTCTACTTAAGTTCAGAAACTGATTTAATTTTATTTAGAAGTATCATCAAATATGAACTAAGCATAACTTTCCTCGGACAGGTTTATTTTGTTCTGTATTATTTTGTTTTTAAAGTAACAGAAAATGTGTAATGGCAATGAGATTTTGTTCTCGCAACAATAAACAAATAATACTTTCTCATGGAAGGGAAGACTGGAGGTCTAAGACACATTTCTTACAAACTTAGAAAAAAAAATTTCTTAATGTTCATGAACCACAATTTTTCATACATTGATGTCTTTACATGTGTTCTCTCCATCAGTTGACTGTGCTTGTTCGGATCTTTGGAAAAAGATTTTAATATCCTGCAAAAAGAAAAATGAAATTTTAAAAGGTCATTTCATGTCGCAGCCTGATCTACCTCAAAACTAGCAATAACAGTGCCTGAATATCCAGTGACTAGAAGTTTATGATGAAAAACTAACTTCAGTGGAGATATGTTAATATAAATGACACTTCTGCTAGGTGACACAAGATGTCTTCCAGAATGGCACTAAAAATGACGCTGCCATTCAGCTTAAGCAATATGTATGTTTAGTGCACCAAGGAAAACAAAAGCATACAGTGACAATTACAGAAAGAACATTTTTTAAGTCAAACTGTAAAGAGTTCCTGAAGTATCACTAATATCACTGAGATAACGGTTTCATGTTATCCACACAACATCATTGCCTTCAGTGGTTTTACAAAACCAGTGTTAAAATGCAACTCTCAAAGTAAGCAAAGATCTTAAACACTGGCTCAAACTTATCATTAAAGAGAGGTATTAACACTGTTGTTTAAATCAGTAAATATTATTCAGAACATACAGAGACAAATTCTTTAATAAAGTTTCCTTTTTTTATACATCATATTTCAGGCTGAACTTAAACAACACTTCAAGGAAATGGAAATGAAAGAAAATAAGTAACTAACATTTGGAATAATACATAACCACATTTAGTTATTTTTTTTTGCAGTTACGCATTCTTTATAACACATTGTTTTATTTGTTAATTTATCATAATCTTTTATATTTCCAGTTTCAGCAATACTATCCATTGTGTAAGCAGGATGAACTAGGATTTTTTGATTTAAAAAAATAAAGTGACAAAGGGCTGAATGTTTAATACAAAGATAAATAGTAATGTAACTTTCCAGCATTTTCTGGTATTGTCAGTAAATGCATTTTTCCTTTAGGAATATAATTGACAGTCAGAATTTTTATAAAATAAATTAGTTTAAATTCAAATACACACTCCAATATGTATTTTGTGCATATTTTGAAGATACACTCTTTTTTCAAAAGCAGAAAGTGCCTGTAGATAATGATGCCTCACATGTCTTGCAAAATATAAGAAGCATTTCACTGAATACAGTATAACCATGTTAAAAGATAATTTTACCTTTTTTTTTGTTTGTTTTAGAAGGTAGTACTAACATTTGTCTGTGACTGTAAGAAATACTTCAGTTTAAGGAGGCCTTTTTGAGCACATTGAGCCAGAAAAAGGAGCTTCAATTCTGGTTCGACAAAAGTAAATGCTAGCAAATTGAACTTTCAGCAAGTTCATTATCAGTACTTATCATTACCACAAGAAGCAGATGAGGATCTCAGTAAACTGTAGTGCTTCTGGTGTGATAGAATGTGAATTCTATAATGAGAGTTCTAAATACAAAGTACAAGTCTCTGTTCCTGTTAAAAAGATGTTTGAAAAAGCTACTGCTGATAATCATGGAGCAAATGATATATAGAGACACATCCAGTACTGTCATTGTGTTCATGTGTGTGGGAATTGGAAATTTTATGCTCTAGCAATGCCACAGAAACATATGTTACACACCAGTCTAAAAGTAAGAAGAGTATGATCGAAAATTATAACCTGATGCAGAAAAGAGCATGACAGAACAGCATCTAAGAATGTGTTAAGAATGAAAAAAGTTTCCTCTGGACAGATTTTGGTTATGTAACTACCAGTTTTGCAGAGGAAATCAAAACTAAATAACCTCAAAACTGTGGAGAAATAGTACTAACAGAGATTTACTATGTCTGTGTTAATTGAAGCAAACAATATTTCTGTTACATAAATAGGTATTTTAAACATTTTTAATGTAATAAACAATATTTTTCAGGTATATTTGCATTTCCTAAGATTTTTTTGATGGAATACATGATAAAGAAAAGCATAACATAGGTCACTATTTTAAACTAGGTATTTAAATACTGAGTTAAATCTTCCTTCTCTTGCACACTGGGACATTTAAAACACCACATGAAAAAGGCTTCTCAAGTTTTATAAGTATTACAACTACTGCCTATAAGTATACAGTGATTCAGCAGTGTTTTTTTTCTGCTGAAGCATTAATTATTGACTGTGAACTATATGGTCCGTGTCATAAGCCTTGCTGAATATAATCTGTATAACCTCTCCCTAGACAGAAAGCACTCTTACTTCATTAAATGATACATGGAGTTCTGAATGTTTATTCAGTTGTGTAATATTAAATAGCTGCTGTGAGTATACATACTAATAAATGTTTTTTTGATAAAGACATGTTAAGTATACATTATTAGAAATCATACCTCAGTGGAACTCATATTTGAACGAATATCTGAGTAATGTTACTGAAATGATTAACAAACCCAACAACAATAACAGCAGTAATAATATGACAATTAATTTTGAAGGAAGAAGCTTGATGCAAGGGCCTATGTTAAATGTATTCAAAACACAGATGCATAGAAACACAATGTGTTATCCCTATCGTCAAAATTAGAGTTTTATTAACAAGGACTATTCAGTATTTGAAAGCAGGATAAAAAAAGTAACACAATATTACCAAAGGCATAGTAGTTTTGATATCAACAAACTGAATGTTAATTATCAAACTACCTTGTCTTCGTCAGTAATTATAAGTCCACTCGAAATAACAGATTAATGCAAGCATTAAGAATTATAGAAGTAGAATGTATCCCAGACTCTTTATGTAGATTTATCACAATTAAAATACAGAGTCACTAAAATGTGTGATTGTTTTTGTATTACTGTATCTGTGACAGTCTCAGGAGAGCAGGCAAAATTTGTAACAAGAAATAATTCCATGTCTGAAAAAAAACCCTTAACAGACCAGACTTAATAGATAAACCTATGCAGTGGGAAAAGCAGAATTGTTTGCTTCTTCCATCTGAATCATTTGGTCTAACAAAAATATTCTCTCATTTATTATTAAATGTATTTAAAGGCAATTTCATTCAGAATGTAATAAAGTGCATTCATAAACACACACTCACATATAGGTGTGGTTTAACTATTCTAAAGGAATAAATCTCCTTGTGTTGGATGTGTAGGATGTTGCCAGCGCACTGGTATATGAACTGAGAAACTGTTTTCAAAAGACAAGAATGTACCTCACCCAGAGAAAATATTTTTATCAGAGATAATATTGGTTAAAATTGAACAGGTCATCTGGAGTCCAAAAGAATCAGATGCCCTAACTCTAATTTAAAAAAATTATGAGCTAGATATTCCGTTTATAGTTTTCAGCAAAACATTTTATTTTCCACTGTTTATGACTGCAGTAGTAGAAACATTTTAACCTTAGAAACCACACCCGAACTTGCTATATTTATCTTGTAAAAGATCTCAAAATAACAGCACTGTGGTTGAATTTCATTTTTATAGAGATTTTTATAGTCTGAAGAGAATTTTGGAAAAAAGTAATTGATGCTAAAAATATTGGTTACTTATTTGAAAATGTTTTGGGAAGAAAAAAGTTCACCTGTTCACCAAATATAGTTCTCTAAAGAACAGTCAGAGGAAACCTGTTCCTGGAGTACATATGTTTCTGACCAGAATTCTAACCTACAGAAAACAATGGCCACTGGGTCTCTATGTGTGTTTGCTAGTGAATATAATAATTTGCTGTGGAGTAGAGTAAGAACTTGTCGTCTCAGCTCTTCCCCAGTTAGTCAGAATTTGAAAACGACTGTGAAGTGTTGATTTCATGCATAAAACAGCAGTTGGCATTTACCAGTA
>Ga0181612_130670_pt1 | contig 10329 bp, 5 predicted proteins | sample HoacroProtozoa21_FD_119630 | JGI IMG/M metagenome (GOLD analysis project Ga0181612, IMG submission 119630) | Hoatzin crop microbial communities from Cojedes, Venezuel. Combined Assembly of Gp0051906, Gp0051904, Gp0051908 | reverse complement strand
GCGCCCCGGCCCCCGCCGCCCCGGGGGCCGTCGGGGGGGCCCCCGCCCCGCTCCCCCCCCAGCCCCAAAGCAACGCGGAGCTGCACAAGCCGTGGCTCTGGTGCCCGGAGCCGGGCAGCGGGTGCCCGTTGCTTGTCCTAGAGCTGTCTTCTGGCATCTCCCCAGGCAGGCATAGGCATCTGTGGGCGTCCTGGGGCTGGCAATTACCGGCGGCTGGTGCCTAATTGGTCTCCTGGTGCAATGCCTCTGCTCAGGCCAGGCAGCCGTGTTTACAGCCTCACCCTCTGCAGAGCTATTAAAATGCCATAATCCGTGTTTCATCAGCGATGCTACCCACGTGTGCTGTTCTGTCCGTGTTCTCCCTGTATTTCCAGCTTCCCAGAGGGCATGTACCTGAGGAGTTAACATGGATAATCCTGCCTCCCTTGCGTCCACCCTGGGGTGGCTAATGTCCCCGCTGCCTCCTGGCACAGGTTTGTGTGGCCTGGATCTTATGCCGAAAGTTGTCTGAAGCATGGGTGGCTTTTTAACATGTTTAGTGAGAGAAGGGTCACAAAAAAGATTGCGTTTCTTTCCTGTTGATGCAAAAGCATCACCCTCAGCTTCACACCCAGGTGGGCTTGTATCAAAGAGAGTCCTCTGCCAGCAGCACGTTTTGGAGGAGCCTCTGCCCTGCGTGGTCTTTAGGAACAAGGTAGGGTGTGTGCTGGGATGGATGCATCTGCTTCCCACATGACTCTATAACAAAACCCAACAGGACCTAAGGGTGTTAGGATCAGAGCTGGGACCAGCCCTGCGTCCTCCAGACTGAAATCCTGCGGCAGGATGTTGAGGGTAATGTGGATGGAGCAGGCTTGGAGACCATCAGATTGCTCTGGGGAAATAACAGCGAACTACTACGTCCTAGCTCCCATGTGCTAGATATTTCAGTTCTGTTTCCTCTTCTGTTCTCTAGACTGCTTCACCTCAGCAGTTGGGTTTGCACATCTCCCTGTGAGCTGCGGCAGAAGCCAGAAGGAGAGGCAGGGTTTCTGGGCAGCCTGGATACCTGCAGGTTTCCAGGAGCAGCCGTGTGCTCCTCGGCTCTGGGCCCCGTCCCAGGAGGAAGCAGCAGAGCCCTCTGCATGGCCCAGCTCCTCTGCCGAAGCACTGGGGAGCTCCCCATGCCAGCACCCTTCGTTCGCAGTGCTGCATTGCTGCTGTGCCCAGCAGGGACAAGGATGGTGAGGCTGTGGTATTTTCCCTCCTGGGCTTTTAAAATAAAAATACATTTTCTTAACAGACTCCAAAAGTGAGCTGCTGATCGTGCCATGTTCTCTCTCCTATACTTCCCATCTCCCTACCCTTCCCTTGCCCATCTCTGCTGGGGGAGGACACAGGAGGCACAAAGCATCAGGCAGAGATACCCATGTCGAAGAAGGGCTTCATGAGAAGCGCAATGATTGAGGCAATGGCCTCAAGTTGCATCAGAGGAGGTTTACATTGGATATTGGGAAAAATGTCTTTACTGAGAGAGTGGTCAGGCATTGTACCAGGCTGCCCAGGGCGGTGGTGGAGTCCCCATCCCTGGAGGTGTTTAAAAAACGTATAGATGTGGCACTTCAGGACATGGTTTAGCAGGCATGGTGGTGTTGGGGTGACAATTGGACCTGATGATCTCAGAGGTCTTTTCCAACCTATGATTCTATGATTCTATGATCCCCTGACACCTCCTGGGAATTCTGTGCAGCCGTGTGTGTCATGCTGTGTAGAGCATACCTGCTGGGGCTTTAACAACTCCTGGGGGAGATCCAGCCAGCCCACAGCTTGGGTAGGTTCTCCTAAGTGGAGATTTTTCTCTCCCTGACACTGCTGCTTGCCTCCAGGGAGCTGGATGCACCTCTTGCCCAGTGCTGGGAGGATTTGCAGCTCAGGTCACCATCACCCAGAGCAGTCGAGGCTGGTGCCTGTCCTCCTGGCTGCAAGAGGGATGGACATCGCCCACCGCCACCGCTCCTTGCCTGGAGGCCTTTCTGTGATGAACGCCCACCTAGTCAGACAGATTTGCTGCTGTCAGCCCTCCTGCTCTCTTGCTTTCTTCTAGTACGGTGGAAAAAAGGATGCAGACGTGAGAGGAACATCGCTTGCGTCTCCGGAACAAAGAGGCTTTGACCTCTCCTGGGCATGTCTGACTTTGTGCGGGGCATGCAGACAGCCAACAGAGCATGGCTGCTTTTGCAAGGTCCATCCTTTATCTGGGACTGTTCACATTTAAAATAGCCCAGCAATTCCTAAGGAAATTCAGCAAATACTCTGATTTTGGCTAAACATCAAAGTGTAATTCTGAGAAGCGTTGACAAGCTGAGGGCAAACTAGTTGTGTCTCCTGAATGGAGATGTGCTAAATGGCCATGCACCTGTGGGTAAAATACTTAGTCCGAGCTCTGCTTAGGGCAGGCTGCTTACAACCCTACCATGAGCTGGACATCTGAATACTTAAAGAATCGTAGGTTTTCCTTCCTGAAGGCACACAGCTATGAAAACCTCCCTGTAATGCATCTGTGAGCCTTAGCACGTGGTGAAGTAGGCAGACGTGCTGGTGCTCACCTGGAAATTCAACTAATGCTGTGCCCCTCGTGCGACAGAGGGAGAGGAGGGATCTTCACCTCTGGCACACCTCAGTCAAAGGTGGGAAAGGGAAAACTGGGGTGTGCTTGTCTGAAAACTTCCCTGCTGTAAGTGACAAAACCCTCAGATCAATGACAACGAACCCACAATTTGGTGTCCGCTTCCAGGAGAGGTGGCCTGGTGGTCATGCCGACCCAAGGACCTGTGTTTTGGAGGGAAGGACTTTTCAGATGATCTCAGATCACGTTCCCTGTTCTGGGGCAGGACACAGCCAGGGTCAGCGGAGCCAAGCACTGACTCTGTGAGCAATGCAGTTCCGTTGGCACATCGGGATGGCTCTATTTGGACATGAAAAGAGTGTATTTGTGCAACAGGTAACTGAGAAAAAGATTAACAGTCTGCTGATGGGCTAAGGCAGAGTTCTTGGTGCCAGGAACAGAGATAAAGCAAATTAATGGAGATGAGTGGACATCCCAATCCATCATAGTTTTCTTCCCAAGAGCTGGCGTGGGAAGGAGATCCTCATCACGCCTGCTCATGAGAAACCGCAAAGCTCAGCCCCACAGCTGCGTCTGGCACATCAGACCCGAGGGCTGGATTAGCTCCTCTCTTCTTGCAGATTATTCATGGTCTTTCGCATTGTGGTACCCCAGACATCTGAAGGCACAGGTGCTTAGTGTACCGAAACATACAGAAATATTGGTGGTTTTGCCTGAGAACCTGTTACAATCTATGCACATTTACACAGTAATGTGCAGAATCTATGCGGCTGACGTGAATAAACTCATATTCAAATATCCTTAGGCTTCTGTGGATGTACACTTGCATGGAGCCTATAGGGTGTTGTTGCAGCAGAGGACTCGCTACCTGGCCATCCAGTCACTACGTCGCTGTCGGCGGCTAAAACACGCGTTTCTGCAGTTGCAGCTAGTCTGGACCCACACTTTTTAATTTCCAAACTTGTGTTTTGGGCTTTTGCATTTGCAGGTTTGTTTTTCGGAGATGTGACCACGGGCCTTGCAGGCAGGTGAGTGGGGAGGGGGGTGCGGAGCCCGGGGCCAGCCTGGGGGTCCCACCCTGCTTGACTGCTGCTATTTCGTGGGATACTGCCAACCCCATAAACCTTTTCTTCTGTCACTTGATGAAAGAAATCACAACATTTTTAACCCTATACTACCATCAGATGCTTTGCTTATTTTACAATTCTGTTTAAGGAACTTGGCTGAGGATTAATGAGTGTGGATCAGAGATGTTTGTGGGCAAAACAAACCGCCTCAGCTACCACACAGAAAAATGAGCAAGGGAAGGTGTGCAGAGCCTTAAATAAAATATACATGTTCTCACGAACAGTGATGAGAATGGTGAGGGAAGGGAGGACTTGCATGCACAGGGTCAGTGATCACACACCTACTAACTGCAGGTGTTAGGGCAAATATGAGTGACAAAATGATAGCCACGGAAAGAAATGTGCATTTCTGTAAAGGTTAATAATTATCAGGGCAAGACACCGAAGCATTTGCATAGCTACATACTGCTGCTGAATTAGGGAGGAGGGAGTTAGTATGATGCAAGCTGATGGTCCTGGGACACATAAAGTAGACAAATGTTCTAAGGATGAGGCAATCAACAGATGAACATCCCTTTAGATAAAAAAACCTGTAAAAAAAATAGGCACATGCCTGCACAGTCTCAAGGGTGGTCAGCGTCTCCCTCCGCGGTGGTGGCACTCCCTGCTCCCTGTGCAGAGGCAGAGAGGACCGTGATGGAGGGGGTGCCTGGGGGCACTGTGGGGAAAATGAGATGTGGAAAAAAACACAAGGGGCTGGGAAAGAAGGCAGGGAAGAGTAACCTCAACTCCATCAGCAGTTATAGTCTGCATTTCACAGACACGGACACGAGGCCAGAAAGAGCTGCAGGCACCAGGCTCCTGACCCTGCACATCTGAAGCTGTGAGGAGCTGCAAGGAAGCCTGGTCTCCTAATTGTGAGCGCAAAATGATGAGCTGAAACACAAGATCTTCTTATGGTCTGTTCCTTTTTGCCACTGACGTTCATCTCGTACAGGCTTTAGTGCAGCCTGCACATAACGGGAAAAGCATTTGTGTCAAGTGAGATTCGCAGCTGATGGCTGCTGCCACCCAGCTCTACTGAGATGGAGACAGGTCAGCAGGTGATGCAGAATTGGACCTGCTGTCTTGATTTCCATCTGCTCTGGCCATGAATGGAGAAGAGATGCCCACGCTGATACCATTAGGTGTGCCAGCCTACTCTGGCAATGAGGACTAGGAGGTGCTCCTAACAATTTTTCTTCCTATCTTGCATGTCCTGAGAGTGTGACACGAGAAAAACACTTTTATTCTGGGCTGTATGTGGTGTGCTCCGGGTTTGTCACTCTTCCTATTTTGTGCGTGCGTCAGGCTTCAGAATGACAGGATGAGAAGAGACTTTTCAGGTGCTGCTCAGGTTTTTTTTTAGTTGAAAAATGAGGAGAGTGTTCCACAGCACAGTCTGATGAAAGTTTCACCCCAGTTTTCTTGACCTACCAATGTGCTGGGCTAGACCTTTGTCGAGTCTGAGGGTGTTTCATCTCCATCTTGTTCAGTCAGCTCTGAAAGCAAGTGCACTTCTTGCTTTGGAAGACATCAGCTTCTCCGTGACTTAGTCCAGTGAAAACTAAAGTGGTTATTCAGCTGGCTCTTTCAGAATCATATGCTTTTCAGGTAGGTGCTGGTGATCCCGGAGTCCTGACCATAATTAGCATGTGTGAAGTCAAAACACTGCTTCTTTTCAGCTTGAAGTGGAATTTTGTTTCAACATTTCTTGCAGTTGTATTTTAATCACTCTTTTCCACCACAAAATGATTAGAAGTTGCCTAAATCAGGCATCTTTTTCAACAGAAACCGTTCAGAATGGGTAAAGCTTTTTAAATTTTGGAGTCAAGAGGCTGATGAGGGGGGCTATGGTGTGTCCACTGGTGGCTGCTTGCAAGAACAGGTTAGGGAACGTCTGGCAGGGTGATCTTTCTTCAGTGCCATGGGTTGGATTAAATAACCCCTTGATCATTTTTCAGGATCTATGTTTCTAGATCTTGAGTTGCACAAGATGTATGCAAGTGAGAAAAATTTCATAGAAAATGGTTTTCCACTTTCACCCATCACTAATCACTGCACTCAGAGGAACGTGTTGTCAAATAGCAGATGGCATATTATTCTAGAAATAAGTGAACAACATATGTTTACTTTCTACATAAAGACTATGCTTGAAATATTCAAGAGTTATTTCATCTATGTATAAAGAAATACTGTCTTCAAAGGGCTCAGCTCCCAGAGGGCACAATTAGCAGATCCAAATGTATAGGTGCAGATCAAAGTTTTGCATCTCTACCTGATTTCTACCTGATCTTTGGGTACCTGGTTTCCACTCCTTTGAGTTGTGACTGTCTTGTCAAAGAATTTCCTTTTGTACTGAACAATCATTTGAGAAATTCTCTGTTCGTAGTGTTATTTATGTTACTTCTGCTCCTAAAAATTCAGATACTGTGCTGGTGTAGGAGGACTTCAAATCCAGACAGAGAGGACGGGCAGATGGGGCAGAGCTGGGCCTTCTAAAAAGCCATTGGTGTCCTTGGGGTGGACACACAAGGGTTAAGTAGGTCAACACCACAGGGAAAAGGCACAAGCTTCTCCCTTTTGTGCTTAAATTTAAATTGCAGCTGTGAATTGCTTGTTTTTCACTTTCTGAGAGTACTGAATGTATTTTAAAGAAAATATATCATAGATATCTTTTCAGAGGAATATATAAACAAAGAGATCTGGATGCATGTGCCTCTTGGAGCCTTCCTGAGGTCCCAGCTGGGGGCGAAGCCTGACTCCCCCCTCGCTCCCCCGTGCATCCCCGCAGCAGCCCAGGCTGTGGGAACGTCTCGGTGGCTCCGCGCTCGGGACTGAGCCTTGTTCGCTTCTGCCGCTTCTGCTTTTCGGCGATAAATATCAGGAGGCTCACAAGCGCGGCAGTGACAGATTTCTCCTCCGCACCAGAAACGCCTGCCTGAAAGTTCTGCTGCTCTGGGGCCTGGCAGCTTGCTGTGCGGGTCTGCGAGCACCACGGGCTGCCTCTGCCTGCTTTACGCTTCAGTGTTTCAGGGACTGTCTTCTGTCACTTGAAACATGCGTCAGGCAAGATCCATTTGGTAGCCAAAAAAATGGAAACCAGAAGAAACAAGCAGGATCTCTCAGTTTCACCTGGCACACCTGCAGAAACAGCCTCTGCTGTGCAAACCCCAGGGGCAGCAGAAGAGCTCTGCACTTGCACTCGCCTCAGGGGAAGGGCAGTGGCCCCTCTGCACACCTTTGCTAATGAATGTCCAGATAATTAATATCCCTCCTTGACCACCTGTTCTTCTCTGCTAGACAGTTCTGTCAGATGGCTCCAGAACAGATCCTCTACTTGATTTCTTTGGTTTGGTGGGACCAAGCGTACACCCCCAGCACCACCACCACAAAGCCCTTTCCCCTGCAGCCATCACCTGGAGATGTGCGGCTGGTCCAGCTGCCTCAGCTACCTCCACGCACAAGTTCCGCTCTCTGATACAAAAGGAGAAGAAGTGAAGTGTCCATCATCTACTGGTGTACATCTCTAGGACCTCATTGCAGTCCTCCATTGGTCCCACATAATTCCATACTCACATTAAAAATATGAATATGCCTGGAGCAAGACATTTTCTTTAAGTTATACACCTGAGAGTTTCTTTCTAATAACCATACATAACGAATGCCTCTGCAGGCAGGGAGACTCCTCCTGTGCAGCTCCGACTGTGGGAGCAGTCTGACCGCAGGCTCTCATTGCAGCCGTGTCGGCACAAGCGGTGGGGTTTCCTGCAGACCACTCCTTCTGCTGTGCTTCCCCAGCAGTTCTCCTCCAGCTAGTGATGTACCGTAAATAATCCAGACCAGAAAGACAATGTGGGAAACCCATCCTGCCATAACCCTTTTGCTTATCTCCTGGTTCTCAGGTCGTTTTAATTAAAAGGAGTTTTTGTTTGCCATGGTATTGTCAGATGTGGAAACACCTGGCTTCTGAGAAGAAGGTTAGAAGTCCAAGTAGGGTTCCATCAGAATCATGTTTACATGCTGGAATGTTTAACTGAACCTTATATTGTTTACATGTGACATTTTTCACTCAAAAACCTGGCAATTGCCAATGTTGGATAAAGTAAAATTCACTGTGGGCTAGAAAACAAAGGTACTGAACACACTGAGTCATCAAGGTATGGGAAAATACTTTAATTCATTATTTAAATGGGTAACTGTAGGTTATGCAGCCCGACTTTTAAAGACAGAAGGAGAAGTCTGTATGAGCAGCAGCAAGATTTTCTGGAGGAAACAGCAAGCCATTGCTCCGGTTTGAGTGACGACCCTGCAGCAGCCCTCGGGAGAAGCTCCTCTGCAGTCAGAGCTGCGCATGGATGCACAAAGCGTGGACCAGTGCACACGATCGGGACGATGCACGGCTGGGATTGCAGGAAATTGGTCATGGCAACAACTCTACATGAGAAAATATTCTCCTTTTTTTGCTATTTCTAACAAATATCCTGCAAAGGATATCTTCTCAGACAGAGAGCAGTAAAAAAGTTTGGGAAAAGTGTATGAGGACAAAAATAAAATCAGGAGATCTTTCCTGTAGCGTTTCTTCACAGCTGCCTGGAATTTAAAGGCAGTCGTACCATGCTTAATATCCGTCAGTGGATCTATTTTTCCTGAGTTTGCCTTTGAAACTGCTTATAATTTGGTTTCTGCTATAGTCTGTGGGGGAGTGAATTCCACAACTTAATTATGCACTATGTGATTAACTCCTCCTTAAGGTTTATTTTTGGCTTAATGCCTAATAATTTCGCAAGATAACCTATAACCTGTCTAATGGAAAATTGTTCTCACTCTTTGTGTCTCCCAAGCCCCAGAGCTTGTCTCCCTGCTCTGTCACATCCCGTCCCCACAGAATTTCTTTCCCAGGCTGAACAAACCCAATTTGTTCGGGCACCCGGCAGGAAACCGCGCACTGCGTCCGAGCATCTCCGGCGTCCTTCTCCGTCCCCCTTTGCCTCCCCTGTGCTCTCCCCTGTGCTGATCCCCTGCTTTCCCCAAGTGCATCGCGTAGGCTGATCGACACGGAGTGCCAGCAGCCTGCCTCTTGCCAAGTCGTTCTTCTGTACAGTGACACGTTTCGTTCATGAACTTCAGTTTTGACAACGAACAATTCTGATAGTTTTGTCACGTCGGCAAATTTTGCCCCCTCGCACATCTCCTTGCCTACACCTTTAGTGGTGGTCCTGAGGAGCTTGCTTCCCTGCACGCAAGCCCGCTGGCACTCTTGCCCTCTGTGATGCCTCTCGTGTTTGCCCGCTGCTTGTCATCTTCTCCTGATGAAAGCAGGCAGGAGAGACACTTTCCTCTTATCCTACAAGAGGTTCTTTTCTCCACAGCTCTTGACATAAATTGTTTTTAATGCCCAATATGCTACACTGACTGATTCACCTTTACACACAGAGACACGGGCTTCATCAAGGGGCTGCAACAGACTTTTGAGGCACGACTTTTCTCTACCGTAGCAACATGAACCTACTCATTTTATTCCTTTTTTAACAGTTTAGTTCATTTTGCTTGGTTCATTTTTCCCACCTTCCTTATTTGCCAGCAGTTTACCCGCTGTCCCCCGGTATTATTTGGCTTACACCACCTATTGCGGCAGTGAAATTTTGTAACTCAGCTGAATTATTTCTAATTATAGATGTCTTTTGATCGTTGGGTTGGTTCCTTTACAACGCGAGATCTGCAATTGCTCTAATAGAGAACTCGCTACCGTTTATAGCCTAGCTTGATAGATCTTGGGAATTTCCAATGGAAGGACCTCCGGCTCTGATTTGGTTGACTGCAGCGAGGTTAGGTCAGGAGGTGTTTTCTCAAGCTGCTTCAAGGCAGGAGCAGTTAGCTCATTTCTGCCCACGTTTCTCATACACAAGTTGTACAGTTTCACATACACAGTGCAGAGCTCGACTGTGGCCTTCTGCACTGCGGTTGTAATTGGATTCACAAATCCAATTACGGCAGTTTATGGGGAGCACAAGTTGAGCACAGATTTCTCTTTTTCATCATTTTTCCGCTTTCCATCCTCCAGATCCCAGAGCCTGAGACTGCTGGGGGAGGGACACAAGTAGAAAGAGCGGGCAGATGACAACCTGCTGCGCTGAGAAGTTAACCCTTGGAGGAATGTGGTGATTTCTACACGTAGCCTTCCTCATGCAACCCAGAACTTGCAGCTGGAGCAAGCTGGAAGTACGGTTCAAAGCATTCATCAAGCTTTTTCTTGTGAAGGCCAATTCTGTGTGGGAGCCAGATGACAGTCAAGGAGCACGCATCCATCCTGTAAGCAGACATTCGAGGGGTTGTACGTACATGCAAACGCCTGGATGCCAGGCACCACTGCTGCGAATGCATTGCAGCTCAAAGCCAACGGGGACCAGTACTTGTGAGCAGGCTGATGCCCTTCCTCAGGGAAGACTTGCACCCTGGGCTGCCCACAGAAACAGCGCCTGCAAATTCTGCTAACTCCGAGGTGATGGCCACATCAGCTCCACTGGAAACGATCTTGGTGGCCAAACTTCCAGAAATGTGTAAGAGTAAGAAATATGGCCCCAAGAGGAACGGGTGCACCCACGCTTGGATATCGTC
>Ga0181612_123131_pt1 | contig 10329 bp, 3 predicted proteins | sample HoacroProtozoa21_FD_119630 | JGI IMG/M metagenome (GOLD analysis project Ga0181612, IMG submission 119630) | Hoatzin crop microbial communities from Cojedes, Venezuel. Combined Assembly of Gp0051906, Gp0051904, Gp0051908 | reverse complement strand
TGGAAAGCTGGCGCAGGGGGACTGCCGTGTCACCGCTTCCTGCCACGCCGCCGCTTCCTGCCTTATCGTCGCTTCCGCATCGAGGTGACGCTCTGCACCATTCACAGCGAGATATAGCAATCTTGCCCAAATATGGTTAAGAGTAACTAACCAATCAGAGGCTGTAACTGCTTTGCTATATAAACACTGTTTTGCTGACTAATAAAGGAGAACGATTATACCCATATTGGGATCGCATCGTTACTACCGAACCGGCTTCCCACTCCAACAACCCCCAGCCCAAACTCGCTGCTTGTAAGAGTTTCTCATCTGCTGTGAAATTCAAGAAGCCTGAAAAAGACAGACAGGTGAATTCACTTGGCAGTACGCAGCAGAAATCCTTATCACTCTGTCATTGGAGCCAGAACAGCTACAGCAATAGAGCATCACTTCTAATAAATGTGCATGTGCTGAGACTGCAACATCAAACAGACCACGGGTCAGGGTAAGCGGCGAGGCAAAGACTAAAAAAACTGATGAGGCCTCCTCATACCCAGTAAGAAGAGCTCCCCCACCACAAAGCCAGTCAACCCATCTAAGTCAAGGAAGAAAGAAGATGAGGCCCCAAGGCAAGTTAAAAGCACACTTTGCTAAGGAGGACCCCCAGAGATCAGACCAATGACACCCAGATGACAGTTAGCTATGGAAAATGCTGAAGCAGCGAGTCATCTAGTATCTCAGAACCATGAACTATCTGCATGGCCATGTGAGATATTACAATTGCCCACCACAGAACCCAAACTCCCCTACTAGCAACTCTCTTCATGTGTTTAGCCTCCCAGCTATTCTGACTAAAACTACCAAAGTTTCTGTAAGACTATGTGAACCAGAGTAGAACTATGTAAACCTTGCCTGAACACAAGGATCCTCCAATCCCAAAAGCTGTTGAAGAGAGCAATGGTGGAGTAGTCCCTGTCATATCACAATGATATGTGACTTGTGACTGCTTTTTTCTAAGGAGAGGAATGAGAGGACTCTTTCTTGAGGATGAAAAGCCAGTTGTTTCTGAAGTCAGGACACACAAAACCTGTTGAGATGCCAATGGATCCAGAAACAACTACCAGTATCTTTGTTACAAACCAGCATTATCATAATTTTCAAGCAATGCCCACTGCTGCAATAAAATCCAAAGACAGCCTCAAAGCTGAGCAGAAATCATCAGGTCTCAGATGTTGCAGTTGTAGACCGTAAGGTTGAAATGAAACAGAGACAGGAATCTTTTCCAGAGGATGTGAGGGCAGGACCAGAGGATACATTCTACTTGACATTCAGGTTCACAACTATACTTACAGTCTCCCAGAAAGTACTGGTACTCCCAGAAATCAGCAAAACATATTTAAAACAATAATCCAAGTAACGCTGTCACCATCCATTGCAGCTGGTTACAAAGACTTTAAGTTGGAAAAGCATTTAGAGAATACGTTGTATTGCAAAATATACCAAAGCAGAAATTTTGCTCTGCAGCCTGCTGAGAACTAGCAGAACGGGCCAGAAGCAGAGACATTATTTCCTGCATCAGCAGTCAACATTTTTCATAACAGCAATAGAGACCTTCATACGGTGCAGCCTTAGAGCATTCAGAATCAAAGGCTTTCTGTTCTCTTGAATGGAGTCAAAATTCAGACAAGGGACAGTTAGCTCTGCATCAAAAGATAAAATAAATACATATATAAATAGCCTTAAAATCATTCATGAAAATGAAGCTTCCCTTCCCTCAGGTGTGTGAAGGAACAATTATGTGCTTTGAGCAGAGGCAGAAAACAAGACGCAAGGCTGTAAGGGCAGCATCCCCTCATGGTAACCATTCAGTCAGTCTTCCTACTGAAGCCAGTTGCTACGATTTTTGTTCTTATTTTCGTGGATATTGTATATGTTTGGATACATCAACATACAATCATTACACACACTAAACGAAGCACAGACATGTCTAACTCAAACCCATCAATACAGCATCTCTACACAGTGACAGTACAAGTCCAAGAATATTGTCATGTGAAAGACTAGACATGTTTAGATAGATGCAACCTCCATCTTAATCTCAGTAGGGAATCTTTCAGAGTATGTTTGTAAAGTTTTTTCTCCACTAAGGCCAGGCCACTGCTTGAATTTATCACAGAAAAGCTAATCAAAAAGAAGCTTGGGGGAAAAACAAACAAACAAACAAACAAAAACAACAAGAAAAGAAAAAGCTAAATGAGGTTCATGTTACAAGTTAAAGACACACAGGGTCTTTTTACACAAAGGTGCATAGAAAGTTGCATTGCATTATGCCACTATTCAGACACTTGTTCAGATGTGGTACTGGATAAAGCTTAACTGAGTTGAAATCAATTTAATCCTGAGTGTATGTCTACACCAGGGTTTAAACAGCTGAATTTATCTATCTTAAGTTCAAAAATTCAATAAATATGGATATTTTTCTTTTCTGACTGTTCCAATTTCAAGGAAACCCTGAGGAATTTGTTGCAGAAATAGAGGTATTTCACTTTTAAGTACTGATTTTTACAGTAGAATACTCGGTCAGTGGCATAAGAAAATATCAGTTACACATAAAACAAGAAATACCAGTTAGAGCTTTCCCATGTTGAATTACCTGTGGGGACAAAATGCAGTTGGCTGCTATTAGCTGCAGGGCAGGTTTATGCTTTCAGGGCTAGCTAATATGATTACTAGCACAATTTCCTGTTCCGAGGCCGGAGAATTTCAATCAAACTGGAATTGTTTTTACTCTTACTTAATAGATTAGCACCATGTTCAGGTAACAAAGGGAGTTAGTTCAGTTCCATCATGTATTTCTGTTGTTTAGGTTTTCCACAATGTTTTGCAGTCTAGTTGTAAATGACGCATTTCAAACTAACACAAAGTAATGGTAATAAAAGATAAAGTGTCAAAGAAGTTATTTTTGTCTGTCCAAACCAAAGCCAAAGAACAGTCTGAATTTCTGCAAGTATATTTTACATGGGACAATACATAACATTGACTTAGAAAAGAATTTTTGCCACAACCATTGCAAAGGTCACATTCCAACAGATGCTGCTGATGATGGTGCTTTAATCATTCCTGAAGTGAGGTACACATGTAAGTCATTCCTCCTGCAAACCTGAGCAACTTCTTCACGATATACGTGCCAATCAAAGAGACCACAACTTGCGTACCGCAGTAAGTGACTACGTACTGCTTGCACAGAAGAAAGCTGCTGCCATCTTTTAACTACTCCAGCATTTACAGCAGTAAGAAAATCTCTAACCATGCTCCCATGAAACAGAACCCCTCCGTTTGAGCATATCTTCTCTAGATGCCTGTAAAAGTTGCTGAAAATGCAAGAAGGAAAGAAGCAGGCTGAGCCAGGCCCATCACTGGTTAGTTCACAGACATACGGAAGCAACCAGTTGTAAAAAATTCAGGGAAGTGTTAGAGCCACCATGAGAGCATGGAAGATCTACAAAATGTAATGCTTGTTCAATTAGTGCTAACGTTTACACACTTTTAAGTGACTATACACAGGCAAGGGGACCTTTCTGCGATGTCTCTCATGCTGATATTTCAATGAAGCTAGTAAGTCACAAACGCCTCACTTCCTCAGGACAATTATGCATCGGTACTATCAGTGCAAGTACGAAGTATGTGTATGAACAAACTCCTTACTTCAAACCAGACCGTAGTTGTTGGCAGTTCCTAGCAAGCCAACAGCAGGAAAAAAAGGGCTTCCTGCCCCCTCAGTAAGTACAGAGCAGTTCACAAGCTATAAATTTGCATTACTGCATGCAGATACTGGAAGAAATTCAACTACTGTAGCATCTGCTTTGCAGCTTTACTATATTATCTCGACTAGGCATTTCAATTAATTTTACCTAAAAATTCCCCATACCTTTGATCTGTTCAGGTATTAAAATAAATCTCAAGGATCTTGAAGGCAAAAAGTTCTTGAGATTATGAAGAGAGCAAGCACAAATGTTTGCCAAATAGCACAACAGACCAATTTTTTTCAAAGGCAACACATATTCACTTCATTAATCAAAGCTTCCTGTAAGTAGGAGACCTTTTCTCCCCCTAGCAGCTCACCAAAGTAAAATAAAATAAACACTGAACGTGTGTGGATATACTTTTCAATTTGGCATGTGTCTAAGTGAATGTCCATGTTTCAGAATGCTGCAGTCAGCCCCTGTGCATCACCGTCACCAGGTAAGACTGAAAGTAACACATACAGGCTGGGTAAACACCCTTCTATCCACGGATACATAAAGACATCACGGCAACTGTGGTTTTGCTCTTTGTAGCTGAAGCCATTTCATTTGCTAACTGGAAGTTACTTGCCAACCACTTGTCTCAGACATACTGCCATTCTGTGGAGTGGAGTTATACTTCGGGCAATGCTTGTGTTTGGAGTAAAAAGCCGATTATGACAATGCAATGCCACACCACCACTGTTTCAGTCATGCTGTGTTTGTTCAGTGCTATGATATTATGACAGCTAGTTCATTATGTTCTTGGGGAAAAATCGGACAATAACTTCCAGCCTGACAGTATTTCAGTTAGTTTCTCTGCTTTTATTAACAAGCATATAATATTACTTGGCAAAACACTGGATACAAGCTTCACTATCATAAAATCAAAACATTAAGCAATAATCCCCAAAGGCTTATTCAGACAAAACTAGCCACCAGTAGTACAAAAATCACACAGCAACACAAAGCATAAAAAATTGTAAACTTTCAAATGAAGCTAAGCCAAAAATAAGATTTTACACTGTGACAGTTCCAGAATCTTTATTATGCCACATATTAGGATAAAGGCTTAGTGGTTGCACTGGCTTATTGTCCCTTAATCGTAAAATAATCTTGTTGCAGAAGGAAAGAACAAACTTTCCTTTTGTCCAGGTAAGTCACTTGAATTCAAGATTCCTTTAAACCAATGCTTCGAGTTTCAAATAAAAATAAAAAAAAAATCATGGAATATCAGTATTCAAAAATCAGGGCTCATTCCTTCAGCCACACCTAAATATTCACATGAATGATCCCCGTTGGTTTCTGCAGAACCATCCAGGTTATTAGTAAAGTTACCAACCTAAGTGTTCATAGAATTGGACATTTACTTCCTACCCTACCACTAGCTTCTGGACAAGTCATCATGGCTTCGAAAGATTTCCAAGAAGCCCTAGGGATGTTCAGACATGAATCAAATAGCAGAGCTTTAATTTGCATATAAATCAACCATAACTCCACAGTAAAACATTACTGTTGACCTGCCACAAGATGCAAGTTCCTAGAACATGTTTGTATTGATTGCAAGTTTTGGTTAAAGCAGAGATTGAAGCATTGTTCCATTTTCCTTAATGTTGTTCTATCTGCAACTTTTTACTTCAACAACACATCTCAAGACCTTAGTTACAGTTAATTCTATCTTACATAGAGATTCTAGTGTATGAGACAATGTTTTGCCCTGTTATCAACTTCAGGCAGACTACCTGAAGTGTAGCTTGCATTAACACTTCCAGTGAAACAGCCAAACTGATTACCTGAGGAAATACAGAAACTTGATTTTTCTGTACAGTCAAGCGTTCTGTACAAAATGCATTTTAAATACTAAGATTCATGTCACTGATGTACTGACTGGTTGGCTTTTTCCTATTATATTTAGCTCAATGGTAAGATACATAATGCTGTAAAACAGGCTAGTTGTATGATTACATTTATCATCCAGTTAAAAACACTCAGTGAATCTCGTAGGAGTAACTATGTTGTTATAAAGACAATAAGAGCCAGATAAGCTTTCAAAGGCTCATCGCCTGTTGGAAAAAAATAGCACCATCATAGTTGTATTCTGATAATTTTTATGGTCCCATATCCCCAGAGGTGATGGTGTTGTGTATACTATTGCACAACCAATAAAAATAAATATTCCCAGGTTTGATGGGCACAAACACACCAGACATAGCAATGGCACAAAACTTTTTCAGATAGGCTGCAAGTCTTGCTGATTGCTTCCACAATTCACATTAATGTTTCTTGCAAGATCATTTATTTTAAAATATTGCTGACAGATAGTTCTTGTACTTACACAAATTTAAATCCCACACTTCACTCTTCAAATAAAAAAATAAATCAAAAAACAACCCCCCCAAATAACAGTCCCAAATAAAACCCCATTTGAACACGTGAGAAAAGCCATCTACATTCCTTTTAAATGTAACGGTAAGTAGATGCTACATTTACAATTTAAACATATGCCTAATAAATGCATGTTTCAAAGCTATTGCACAAAAGCATATGTAATGCTCTTTATTTATACAAAACAAAAACATACAAATAAAAGCTACTCAAACTCATTGTAAAAGGAAGAAGCTTGGAAAAACATCTTACAGTTCCATTTTATATGCCCCTAAATAAAGCTGGACCACCGAAACCCAAAATACTTGGATGGTAAAATAAGACAGAAGGCTTAAAAAAGAATAAATAATTTTATAAAGTTAAAATTTAAAACCCCAAATCTTATTTAAGTTCAGTATTATATATTCTATCTGAATTATCTATTTTTAATGAAACTATATTTAATGAGACTTTGAGCCTGGGTGGTTCAATAGTCTCACTGCTGCTGAGGATAATGCAACAAGATACTTCAATTATTTACCAGCGTAAGCAATTGTGAAAACTACTTTACAGTAACGACATCTTCATGAAAGCCAAAATAAACTAACACGATCTCACTAGGACTAAGAGATATCTATGCGGAGTCCAACTTTTAGTCCAACTTCGAACAGTATCAAGGATATCTTACCCAATATAATCTTGATATAAATTAAGTGTCTCTTAACCTTCACAGAAGTGAAAGAACACTCTGACTCAAAGGAGACCTCCCTCTGACTTCAATTCAATTGCACTGTAGTCTTTTAGTAAGGCTAAAGGAGACTAACTATGGTCCACACACAGTCTCATCCCTCCTGAGGCAAAGAGAATCTGTAGCGATTATGTTGTGACAGGTGATTTAGAAAAATAACTGGGTGGCTTTTTATGTTTGGTTGTTTTTTTTTTTTTCTTTTTACAGGTGAGGTTTGATCAGTTTAAACACATTGCAAAAGCAGTTACACACAATTACGTGCAAAAACCCCAGCTGCAGGTATTAATACTGGCTTGAAATTATGTATCCATATAGCTATAAACAGAGTTTTTAAATATATCGATAGCACCATAACAAATTCAAGTGATACTAAAGAAGGTTATAAACTTGTAAATATATGTTCTGTACTGTAGATGGTTACAGCAAGAGATAGACTTGGAAGGCTTCTGAATTCGCATGTTCGTAACTACTTTCTCAGTTGCACAAGTACACAGGAAAGTACCAAAATCCCAATGTACGTTAACAGCACTGCATCAGTATCTAGTCGTACAAGAAGTTTTTGCAGTACACACATTCTGAGGTAGACAGATCTCATATATATATTTGTTTGTATGTGTATATATATATATATCTCCTGACTAAGGTGGTTAATCAGAATGCTGTCTGGCAGCTTTAATTTTATGTCTACATCAGGTACAGTCAGTGTCTGTATACTCAGGGTTCACAGAGGGTGGACACATACAGCCCTGTCTGTACTCAGTGCCTCAGCGGCTAGAGCTAGTCCCTTATTTACATTAGGTCAGTAACAAGCACATTAAAAGCTCCAGAAAGGCCGAATATGTAAGTTTGTGTACACATCCATACTACCTACTTTCACTGTTTCTGAGAAGATTTTAAAAATGGTAGACACATGATCTCACTTGTTCTCTTCTGCCAGTTCAAGTAATGTTAAAGACAGAAAAAAAAGCTATAATACATATATCTGAGTCCATAAACAGTAAGACAAAAACAGAGCCAAGTTCATTTCCATTGCTCGTACGCATGGGCACACAGCCCACACGCCCAGAACCCAGCCGCCCAGCTTGGATGTGGAGTTCTGCCTAACCCAAACATTCAAATGCAGCCATCCTATATCCTCATCTGCAAGGACAGCCGTGCTTTTTGGCCTTTGGGTGGCTCTCCTTTCCATCTCCACAGTTCAGCAGGCTCCCTTTCATTCTCTTCCCACATACTTGATTTCCTTCCCATTCACATCTGTGACTATAAATAAAAATGAGAAACCTTGTTTTCAAAGCTAAACACCAGCTGGAGCATCCTCTCTGCAGCAGCAGAGCTGAGAAAGGAGGACTGAAGACTCCAAAGAAGGAAATTATGTGACACATGCTGAGGAATGTGGCGCTTTGAAAACTCAAGAAGAGGACAAGGATTTAAAACGCTTGGACAAACCTCTTGCAGTATCAGCTTCCTGTTATCAAGTAACAATACTTTCTAGCAGAAGAGGGGAAGGAGAACAGCTAGAGGAAGCAGGGTAGTTAGGGGTAAACTTGTTTTCTTATGCAAAGACAATTTCTCAAAAAATAACAGGGTTTAATAACAGGAACAGCAACTAGCACTTTCAGATGACTGGAAAAGTCTTCCAGAAATTAGAAGGTTAACGATTTCCAGCTACCAATAATATGGCATAGCCTGTTTTCAGCGACTTGACACCTGTGCCAGACAAATACTCTCATAATCACACTATGTACGCTATCCTGTATACAGCTTGCAGAAATCACTTTCAACTACTGTTTTTAAAAAGCCAACTATTTCAAAAAGCCTTACAAAAAGGGCAGTGAATCCTGCTAAGTGCTATTGAGGGTGCATTCTATATATATATATATATATAGGTATATGTGTGTATAGAATTATGCACACATACATACATGCATGTATATTAACTTGCATCCATTAGGGTTGATGCAAGCAAAGTAATCTGTTAAGGCCAGACGGTGCTAAAATAAACTTGTCTGACGCCCCCTCCCCACTCCTCCATCCCCGACAGCCAGGAATTGCGCTAAAGGAAATGCTATGGTTTCATAAGAAAACAAGTAAAGGAAATATAAAGCTGCTCATAATGATCTGAGGAATTTTTAACCAGTGAAATGAAAACTGTGCAATATCACCAAAGTTGCCCAAGAACCGGTGTTTCAATAGCTACTGAGAGCAAATTATCTCTGAATTAAAAACTGATTTCTGCAAGCCACATCTACATAAGAAATGTTTATTTTTAAAAAAATTCACAAATCTAGCACTTTGGAGTATTTGTCATTACGTGGTGCAATTTATGCCACAGCAAAATATCAGGGCACATTAAAATTAATTGAAATTATTTCTATTAGTCTTACCAAATCAACATGCATAGGGGGCTATCAAAACTTTACTAAAACACATAGTAAAGGAGAGCAATAACTGGTCAAAAATGACAAACTTACTGATTTCCCAGATTTTCAGAAGTTTTCAATGCAGCATAATAAATTATCACCAGTCACTGTATCACTAGGTATGGTCAATGCTCTACAGAGTAACTTGAATAAAGCCAATGCAATCAGGCATCCTATATAAGACAATAACACTTTGCAAAAATATAATTTTTAAAGATTCAGAATGTGAAAAGTAACTAAATGCAAGTTGGTGTCAAAAGCAACATTTTTAAATCACCCCACAACATTCTAACTTATTTCTGTGTAACTGTAAGAGATAAAGCAGGCTGAGCTACATGGAACTGTGAAGTGTTTTCAGTATCTGTAAACTTAGTGCTGGTAGTGTCTTGTTGAGTTGTGACTTCTTTCTTCCGTACAAAAAAAGTATAAATATTTTCTGTCCAGAAATCTAGGTAATATATGCCTAGAAGAAATATTCAGAAAGACAGTCCACTATGAAAGCACTACAGTCTTCCAAAATTATTCGGCTGGTTTGTGTCATGGGATTAGTGATGCACTAAGAAGGCGCCAGATGATAGTCTCGGCAAAAAACTCTGTCCAGAAGGACAATAAAGTTCTCTTACAGCAAGTCCATTTTGGGTCTGTAATGTAGCAGTAGAGGTGCTTTCTGCAAGACAGAAATATCAGATAAGTTAAGAAGTAAAACCAGAACTAATCTGTTCAGTAGGCAAAACTTTGGTTTCATAAGCTAAAGCTTAAATGAACTACCAGAGATGTGACCTGTCAAAATTTCACCAAGACAAAGACAAGATGTAATTTCATCTGTGGATCTCAAACAAGAGATGACGAATCCTTTCCCTCTTCTCTCAGGAGCTGATCACATTGAGATCAGTTCTACTAGGTCTATTTAACCTGGAAAACCCATTCCCAGTAAGGGAGAAATGCAGATGTCTAGAAAGCAGCATAAGAGCATGTGGTACTTCATATTTAACAGCTCTCACTTGATTCCTCTCCCATGAAATGTATCCATTGTTTT
>Ga0181612_103674_pt1 | contig 10329 bp, 6 predicted proteins | sample HoacroProtozoa21_FD_119630 | JGI IMG/M metagenome (GOLD analysis project Ga0181612, IMG submission 119630) | Hoatzin crop microbial communities from Cojedes, Venezuel. Combined Assembly of Gp0051906, Gp0051904, Gp0051908 | reverse complement strand
CACTGGCCTCCTGCCCCGGAGCTGGGAGAGCGCGACTGGTCCCGCGGCTGGGGAGGCGGGGGCCCGTGGCTCCAGCTCTGGCTTCCCCCCGGGGGCCCCCCTTTGGAACAAGGCTGCCGCAGGCTGCGTCGGGGTGGAGGTATGCGTGCTCGCGTGGGGACCCTCGTGGCTGGCTGGCTGTGGGCAGCGCGCACAGGGAGGAGCGCGGCATCCCGCTCCAGGCCCCTTCACAGCATTCCCGTCTTGCTGCATGAGGGGCCCACAGCGATCTCAGAAGAGACGTAATGTTCTTGTCCATTGACATTACCCCTCACTCTTATTCCCTAGAAGGAGAGCAACAATACTTAGGAAATTCAGCCACCAGTTTTCATGACATTCATCTGTTTAGCAGCTTCAGCTAATCCTCTATATCCACTTATGAAGAAAAGGGAACAAAATAGCAGCAGCCATGCAGACACGAAGACTTCTAAGAGTAGCTGGCAGGAAAAGCGTGCCTTTGCCTCACATCAGATAACAGACCGAACGACCAGTGAAGACAAGGCTGTCATGGATGTCTGCAAACCCCCACTTAGTGATCCCTTTAACGAGCAAAGAGAAGGCATGAAGTCTCTTTCCATTTTTCATCAGACCAAAAGAGATTCCATTTCCTAGTCATCTTTTTTCTTGGGGAGTAGCATTTATCTGTGAAGAATCTTCTGTCTCGGCAAAGCTGTTTATTTGCTCTAAAACTCCATTTGTTTTGGCTAAGGAGCCTGAGATGCGGGCACAGGAAGAAAAGGAAATCCTCCCACCGTTAGCCCTCCTGCCCCACAGGCATGTTATTGAAATGAGAGTCCGCCATCCAAGAGTATTTCTTGTGCTGATGTGTCTGAGGAGTGTTACCAAAAAGAGTGCTGGCTGCTTGTCTTTGGTTTCCTGGAATTTTCTGATGCCTAGGTGAGGGTCAGCAAAAGCAAAGCAAACTTCGCTTGGTTTGTCTCAAACCTTGGGCTGGTTTGACTGAGGCTAAGGGAGACCTTAATTTTAGGTGAGTAAGTGCAACCCCCTATGCATTCTTTATGTGATATTAGTTAAAATTAACTTAATACAGTCCACAAAGAGATTTGTATTTATTGAATATAATTGGGTTTAAAATTCAAATCCAGTTACATGCTTTAATATAAACCAGACATGAAATCACTATGACCCAGACGGGCTTATTTGTTTTATGTAACTAAAACAAAGTCCTACGTGGAAAAATTAATTTTCATCTGGACTCTTAATTGTGGGTGGGAGCAGTTTTCATTGGCATAAATGAAGATGTGATCAGCTGCCTTCTCCCCTAGCTGTCTGTCCTGCTCGCACTGCTTGGCTAGCCTATCTGTATCTGTGTCAGCCCCTGAAATACCATTTTGTAGCCGCTGCCTTAAGGAAAATTGATGTTATTTCTATAAGGAAACAACGTATGGCAGATCAGGAGCTGTTTTCTGCGTAGCTTACCCATCCAGTCAGGCAGATCAAGCCCCCTCACTGCCACCCCATGTTAGTCATGAGTCAGGGCTTTCAGGCTGATTCTTAATCACCTTAAGTTAAATTGAAAGAAGTCAAGATTAAATGGAAGAAGAGTATCCGTGCAGGGATCTACAGCGATTAAGATACCCCTCGCACCTGAGCTGAGCCGTGTAACTTTCCATTGCTTGTGTCTCGCATACCCCGTCCCACTGGGCCTGACTGCCCCTGCCTTGCATGCCCTTAGCAAGGTTCGTGGACCCGTGGCTGGCTGCTGTCCTGAGGTTTGGCAGCCACGAGCACCGGTGCAAAGTTGGCACAAGAAGTTAACAGATCTGCGCGGTGGGCTCGGTTTGCAGTAAGGGCGATACCGGGTGATGGCAGGCAGGCCAAACAGAACTTGAATGAGAGCGAGACACTGAGGGGAAGAGGCTCGCCCTCACCTACTGCTCTGCAGCCTCAGTTAAGGCTATTTCCACCAACCTAAAAGCAAACCACAAATACACGTTGTTATCCACAAGACTAAATGCGCATACTAAATGCGTTGCTGATGATGGCAAAAATAACACTATGTGATCCAAACTGTGTATGTAATCAACTTCCATTAACATACCCAGACTCCCCTGTGGTCTCTCTATTTCTCCTTTGCAGTTCTCATTTTTTTTCATGTTCATAGTTATATTTCATCTTTCTGCCGAATTACTTCACAACACAGCTGAAAATTCAAGGAGGAAAAAGAAAAAAAAATAGAATGTGTTGCTGGGATTTTAATTAAAATGAAGGCAGATACAGTGAACCTGAGATTCAATTAGGTAATAGGAGTAGTTCTAAAAACATCCTCTGGTGGAGATCCTGGCAGTAGTTCAGTGCCCGTGTAAGGATTTTGAAAAAGAAATTAAGCAGCAGTTCTGGGTGCCTCTTTCCACAACAGCATGCTTTCCGGCGAGAGCTGTGGCATCGGAGAGCCTGCCATGGGCCTCTGCAAGCCCCCTGAACAGTCTCTGCAGCAGCACTGGAGACCCGTTCAGAAAAGTGGCGGGTCAGTACTGGTTTCCTGTGGATCTTTCTCACCTTTCTGCTGGGATGGCTTTTCATGTAGACATGGATTCTTCTCCTGCAATGTCCTGAATGCCCTGAGCCTTGCGAAGAGTTGAAGTGCTGCTTTGGACTCGAGCCAGGGTGCTCAGCATGGTGCAGGATCAGACCCTCACAGAGAAGATCGTGTTGATGGCTTTCAATCACAGCAGGCACCTAACCACACGTTCTCATCTGGCAGTGATGAGAGAAAAGGGAGTTGTAACGCGATGCCGTATTGCGGGGTAGCCTGATCCCGGGACAGACAGACAGACAGACACAGCAGAGGGAAAGGTTGTACGTGGGTGGGAGTCGAGTCTGGAGAGACTGCCTCCCGCAGTCTGGGGCTCTGCTGGTTCATACGGTTTGTTTGGCAGCAGCAGCAGGATGCTTCTCCCAGGTAAAGGGCTTGTTTTCCCCACCTTGTATAAATGAAAGATGAATCCGAGATGAACAGTTTCTCACAAGGCAGCAGAGCAGAAATTCTTGTGCCGCTTCTTAGCAGCCACGTCTGCCCTCAGCGCTGTTTTCAGGGAGAAAAGGCTTCTTTCAAACACCAACAAAGGTTCATTGATCGAAAGGGCTTTTGAGACCAGGGACACCAAACAAAAGTGGTCAGTATGTTTTGACAGAAGATAAAGGACTGCCATACAGTTAAGACACAGGTGCAAAGGGCAAAGTCTATTGCTTAGAGGAGAGAGATCTGGAAATGGCAACAGGGCAATTGTTCTGTCCTGTGGGCAAGCCTCATCCGCTCTGCGAAAATGAGCAAGTCACTTCTCTGTCCCATTGTTTCTCTGGGTACGTTCAGCTCTTATTTACTCCACTGAGTTAAATTACACCAATTTGTACTGTTGCTCTAGATGGGTATCAACTTGTATTCCAGCACAGGTGAATGTGTCATTGATCAGATCCCATGGACTAGAGCTTTTAAGGGCTATAGGGCTTAACACGAATTAATCCCATCATGAGTGTTACATACAGCACTACATAAATATTTTACCTGTCAGAGCTGCTGGGGAAGTGCCCTGGGGTTCTTGGATAAGTGCCGCGGTGAAAGTCTGAAGTGTTGTAGGTTTGACTAGAGCATTGCTTCTAACTGCAGGAAAGCAATTAGCCCAGCCAGCATTGTCCAGCCCAGGGGATGGTGCAAATGAAATATTGCATTACAGGGGGAACGTCTCTTCACGTGAGCCAATTTCAGATTTCTTTTCACGATCCTCCTGCTGGGCACATGTAGAATGACGGTATGTCTGGATATTGCTTTTTTTGTGTGTATCTGGACAGGAAAGCACAGCAGAATCGACGAGGATTTTCAGAAGAGCAGCTTCGCCAGGGACAGAACGTAATAGGCCTTCAGATGGGCAGCAACAAAGGAGCATCACAGTCGGGTATGACAGGCTATGGGATGCCAAGGCAGATTATCTAACAGCAGCTCTGTCTGTAGAGAAAGCACTCCTTCTGCAGCATGGTCTGTTAAAAAAGAAAAAAAGAAAAAGAAAAAAGAAGCTCATTAGTTCCCTTTCTGCCTGGTTTTTAATAGTTAGCGCTTTCTGAGGTTTGGGGTATTTTTTGTTTGGTTTGTTATATTTGCAGCTGCAAGAGTTCATCTAGGCACTTGGGTTTTTGTGCTGGTGTGTGTCAGTTCACAGCACGTGCGCGCTGCTGCCTCCTATTTTTCACTTCTGAACTATGCAAAGACAATTATAATTCTGTATTAATTTATTTGCAAAGTGTTATCTTCCTAATTGTCTCACACCGCACTTGTATTTCAACCAGTAACCTCGTTCTACAATTCAGTGATGATATTGTTTGACCTAAGAATAAAAACAAATGAAAGACACCTCTCAGACTCGTTATTTAAAGGAGGTGAAAGCAATTAAAACCAACAAATATTCGGTACAGCGCTGGGGAGTTAAATGTTTTAAATGGTTGATCTGTCTTGTCTGAAACCCAGAGCCCTCTCTGAGTGGCTCCTTGCTGTAGTATTTATAGTCTGTGTTATATGTTCAGTTTAGTGTTTGTCTAAAGGCACGCCCAATGTGTTTTACTACAAAGAAGAAAGGGTGCATTATCTATCCGCTGACTCCGATTCCTGTAGTCCCACCCAATTTAGCGCAGATTTCCCTTGACCAAGTAGGCTGGGCTGACTCCAGCTGGCTGCTGGGCACCCAAGCAGCTGCCTGCTCACTCCCCAGTTGGGAAGACTTATGGGCAGAGATAATATCAGTTTAACAAGGAAATCAAATCTGTGTGTGAAAGCAAAGCAAAAGAAGGAATTTATTCACTGCTGCCCGCTGGCAGGCAAACATTCAGCCACATCCTGGAAAGCAGGGCCTCAGCGGGCGTGGTGGTTGCTCAGGAAGATAAAACGCTGTAACCACCGGCATCCCTCTTCCCCCTCCTTTTCCCCGAGCTTCTGCTGGCGATCAGGGCACCGTATGTACGGGATATCCCTCTGGTCAGCTGTCCCGGCCATGTCCTCTCCCAGCTTCTTCCCCATCCCTGGCCCTGGGGGCAGAATGAGAAAGGCAGAAGACCTCGACACTGCGCAGGCACCGTTTAGCAATGGCCTCCAAACTGGGGTGTTACCAACCGCTTTGGTCACAGATCCCCAGCACAGCAACCAGCAGCAGGTGGATCTCCAGACTTGGGGGATTCTTCACCACGAAAGGATGATCTGTCAGTCGGAGGTGAGTTGATACTATATAAAACTATATAGTATCATATAGTTTTATGATATATCAAACTATGATAGTTGACACTATATAAAGAAAAAAGGCAAGGCAAGGTGTGTTTTGAATGCAAATAGGAAACAGAAGAACTACCAGAATGCTTCTGACCTGAAAAACACCACCAGTTCAAATTCAATAACCTGTTACGCTCACTGTGTCGGGCTGTAAATGCGGCTGGTGGTTCGTTTTGGGGCGGTTTACTGGAGAGTCCGTAGAAACGTTGCTGACGTAGTCCTCGAGCCACAGCAGCTCACCAGAGCAGGCTGACCTGCTAGCCAGCGCAGGTCCCCTCTTGGCTGTGTGGCACGTATGCCCGGCGGGTGCACACCGTTTTCTCCTCAGGGTTGTCATGCTGTTGTGAACTGTCTCTGCCAGGTTTACTCACAAAATCTGTTTACTTCCCAACAGGAAAGTAGGGAGGGAAATGTGATAACTGAGCTCTGTGGGCTTTTTTATTTTAAATTCATGGCAGACTTCCTAAAAGGCCTGAAAACGTAGTATCTGGGCAGGTAGCACATGCAGGGTAAGCTATTCTGACTGCTGTCTGAGTGCCTGCAGACACAGGCAGGGGTGATTCCTGTCTGGGTTTGGACATGGAGCCAGCGACACATGAATGATGTGGCTTCAAAAGTTTCTACTGTTGAGTAAACTGAAGGGACGGTTCCCCCAGCTCGGATGAATCTCTGTCCTCCTTGTCATCAAGAGGATGGGAGTGACACCTCCCCACCTCAGCCAAGCTTTGCTGAAGCTCTGCAGAGCACAGAAGCGAGAAGTGATGTAAAGGTCACATTACGTGGTTGGGGCTGAGGGCATCTATAGCAGCTGCCACTGAAAAGGTCCTGCCCCCACTTTTACCTCCTCTTATACCTGCCAGGGCATCTTGGTTCCTCCACTGTGCTCTTGTCAAGCACTATTTTGTGTTTACTACCAGTTTAGGGCTATTTTTCTGTTAGTTGGGTGAATTAGCTCAGCAGAGGAACAGATGACCACCCTAGATGGAACATCTGGGGTAGGAGCTCACCTTTCAGCTGTGGCGGGTCCTTAGCTCAGTGCAAAGTATAAAACACGTAACTTCTCCCTGGATATTACCTTAGGTGTAACATGAAGAGAACAGCAGTTTTTCTTACTAAAAGTAAATAAGCTGATTAAGAGAATGTGGGCTGATGGTAACACAAGTGACTTTCACCAGAAATTTCACCTTTGTGAAAGGGAACAGCAGCCATCTTCCCCTAATAGAGACTGGACAGTCACAGCCACAGGAGACAAAATGACTGGACGAGGGGAGCTGGAAGAACAGCCTTGCAGTAGGAGGTCTGAGAGGTCATAGCCTGGCCCTTCTGCCCCACACCACCCACTCAGGGGGGACAGCCTGCAGGAGCCAGACCTTAGCTTGGTGACCTCAGTCTGCCCACTCCATTTGGCTGCGGAACTGCCATTCTGTGTGTCCTTCTCTCTGGAAACACCACTTTTCAGTGCTACCTGCCAACTGCATTCCCAGGCTATGTTACTGACTTTCTGTATCTCTGATGCCACGCTGTGGCATCACCTGCCCCCCTTCTCTGTCATATCTTCTCACTGAACCTGCAGCCAGCAGAGGGGACCTGGGCAATTTCAGGTCCTAGCCCTTAGCACGGCTGACTCAGAAGAGCCAGCAGACCTACTGGTCACAGCAGCGGTCCATCTAGCCCAGCACTCTACCTCTTGCAGCTGCAAAAGAAGAGGCTACTGAAGAGAAAGCACTTGACCCTGGCCACATTCTGCTGCGCGTGCCCTTCCTTCTCCATCAGCATCAGCGACTGTTGCAACAGGGTACGTCGCAGCAGAAAAAAACTCGTGCCTCAACTAAATGTTCTTTCGTCAAAGCTACCTTCCCTCAATAAATGTGCTTTCACTAGGGCTGGCATTCTAACAGCCTCACTGAAGTTACAGAAAACAATTTGTACTTGCACAGCAAAAACGTCGTAATTTTAACAAGCCATATTAGCACATATTAGCAACAACAGCTAAAAGTGCTCCAGGAAAGAAAATCTGTATCTTGTGGCTGTGGACACAGGACCTGGTTAGTGTGGGAACAACAACAGAAAAGACGGATTTCCCAGGACCTGGTCTTTGGTAACCCCTCTCCAACTTCACAACACATTCTTTCATTACCTTAAAGCATCAGTCTAGCTGTTAATATCTGTCAGAACATAGTGTAAAGTATACTTTATTCTGTGGGTTAACCTTATCCTTCCATATTCTCATATGATGGATATAGAAATATTAATGTTATTATAAATTAAATATTTACACACTCTGGCCTACTAATGTCTTCCTATTAAAATATTATTACTACCAAGATTACAAACATCTTAAGCTAGGAAGTAAATTAATATAGTACCAGGCTAGTTTAGTAATCAAGTTAGCAGGAAATCTTATCACTTTTCTCATATTAACAATAAACCATTGTAAGTTTGCTTCTACTGCATCAAAAACACTTACACAGGCCTCCCAGAAGCCTGATTAATTTCTATAATGACCTTCTGCATTGCTGCTAGTAAAAGCCTTAATACACATTAGAATAGAGATGTACAGGAGCTTTGAACATGTACCAAAGTGTATGGTGTAAATGTGTGCTTGGGAAGGCGTCTGTGTGTGTTTCCTCACTTAGCTATCGGGCTCTCTAACACTTAGGGGAGGGTTCCCTCCGCAGATGATGAACAACATCTCACTTAAGGCTGTGGCCTCGGTTTGACAGCAAGTACAAGCTAAAGTAAGACCCACTCACATGCTGCCTGTAACCCTGCTTGAAGCCTGGCTGCAACTTGCTCAGCTATCCTACCTGAAATCCAAAATAAAATATTTTTGGGAGAAAGTGCTTCAAATATCCTCTCCCCCAAAAGCTGTACCAAAGTCTCGTCATAACAGGCTGGACCAGAATCACCTTAAACATAGCAGCCCTTGTGCTTCAGTTTTCCTTACTCATAGAATTGTAAATGACATTTATCTGCCTTCATGAAGGTTTTGAGAGCATGACCTCATTATGGACAATTGCTTAGTAATTTCTTTTTAACAGTAAGGTGTCATCTAATAGCCTTCTGAAAGGATGCTCAATAGGTGTGTGAGTGAGGAAGAATCACATACATGAGCATGGGATCCAAATTTATCCCCATTTGCAAGAAGAGCAGGAAGAAAACTCAACGAACAGAAAGTCAATATTAAGTTCAGCCAGTGCACTTAAGCTGGAGCTTGAAGACTATTAGGCTAACATAACATGACGTGTTTTAAATAAAAACTAATGAGGGTGAATGGCATGAAGAGGCTTCGCTCTGCAGTAAATCTGCCCTCACTATCACTCTGCAACTTGCCTCTGCGGAGCAGCGTTCCCCGCACTGAGCTGGGGTGCGAGGGGAGGTGCCGCTGGCAGCCGACCCTTCCCTTCCACCTGCGAGCTGCCTGCCCGGGCTCGTCATGCTCCGGCCACAGCGCATGCTGAACAAGCTGACTTGGTTTTCTAACTGCTTAGGCCAAAACAGAGCCACCAGGGAGGAAGGGTGAGGTCTTGGGACGTGAGAGGTTCATTTCTATGTCCGTAATTGATTGCATTTGGCTCTGGCTGCATTGTTTGGCTTCGCTCCCTCTGCTCCTCTTTCATGAAAGCAGGGCTATTACTCTCTGAATAGTGATGGTTTGAACGGCTCAGGCATTAATGGGATGAGTGATATGATAAGGTCTCCTAACTAGAAATAAGATTTTAAAATGTTGAGAATGGGAGTGAGCACCTTCAAAGGAAAGAAACTCAGCCATTTACTCTAAGCCCATTCTGTGACTGCCGTAGTAGTTCCTGAGCTGGGTAGGGACAGGCCACCAAAGCTGCAGGTGAGCATGTGTACAGAGACCACCCTTCAGATATTTTGTCTTGTATAAACTTAAAAAGAAATGTAAAAGATGATTTTGTAATGCACACATACGCTACTCAGGCAAACAATCTGCAACGCCCTAAATTTAAGGCAATCCCCAAACAGACAGGGAGCGGAACAGACATTTTTGTTGGCACGTGTTTCACACACAGTACACTCTTGACTGGAAACACGTGTTTTCCCTCTCTGTGGGGCTTGCTGTCCTGTGGAAAAGGCCAGTGACATGGGCAGGAAGCCAGCAGAAGCGACTGCTAGGAAAACACGCACAGGCTGCCGCCTCTCCCCCCTCTAACAAACAGATTTACCTGCTTACACTTCACTAAGGTTGCTCTTCCCACCTGAATCTCCAAAATAAAAACACCACGGTTCTCTGACTAAGCTCAAGCAATAGAAAACCATGAGGTAAAATGGGAGGGGAGGATGAAAAAAAAGATATTAACTATTACTATAAGAGGAAAATCACAGCTTTGGATGGGAGGCAATTTTTCTGCTCTCGTCTTGCAGTGTTCATGTGACAGCACAGTGCGCAATTCTGTGACATTCAAGTAAAGTTATAACACCATTTCTCAGACGCAGAAATGCATTTGTCTTTAGTCCTGTTGGATTTATAAAGCAAATTAGAGAGGTGACCTTTCTCCCTAATGAAATTGCTGTTAAACGGCTCACTTTGGTAGAAATGTTGCTCCGTTACTGGGCAGCAGCAAATCCTGCACTCTCGCGAGTCAGTGCTCCGCAGACCACGTGGCTGGGCTGATGCTTACGCCTAGGTGCAGAAGCAGAGATGTCCAGAAACGCAGGAGCGGGCTCTGCTCGCTCCGGTCCAGGGGTCTGCAGGACCGGGCTGGCCTGGGCGGGGAGAGGCAGCTCCGGAGGGAAGGAACAGGCACCCCGAGGCGCGTGGCTCGCTGGGGCCCGGAGCAGCACTCGTCTGAGCAGGCCGGTCACTGCCGCGTATTTCCAAACGGGAGCTGAAGAAAGGATGTGCATCGTCATCGTGTCAGTAAAGACGCGAGGTGGATGAAAGCTTTTGCGTTTGCACAAAAATCAGCTCATTGCTCTGCTTCCCTCATTTCTTGTTAAGGCACGGGAAGAAAAAGGACAAAGATGAGCAGGGATTGTTTTTAGGAGCAGGT
>Ga0181612_102840_pt1 | contig 10329 bp, 3 predicted proteins | sample HoacroProtozoa21_FD_119630 | JGI IMG/M metagenome (GOLD analysis project Ga0181612, IMG submission 119630) | Hoatzin crop microbial communities from Cojedes, Venezuel. Combined Assembly of Gp0051906, Gp0051904, Gp0051908 | reverse complement strand
GTGATGGCAAGGAGAGTTTGAGCTTGACTGAGCCCATGCCCTAGATGCACTGGTGACCTAAGAAATGTGCATTTCTCTTTCATTGTCGTTCAAGATGAACAAAATGTTTCCTAAGCACAGTGAGAATAACCCTGTAACAAGTTTCTACCCATCCCATAGCTGGATTTAGTGCTAATTGCCCCCTCCTCACCACCAAACTGTTTGGTGGTTGCAGGGGAAGTAGCATCTCCCTATTCTTGACAAAAACAGGGCGCTTGTGACCTTCTGCCGTCAAGACACAGGAGTCTTAGATGGGCAGAGGATGGGGTAGTACAGGGGGAGGCGTGACACGACCAGATCTATTTTCCATTTTGTCGTTTCTTTTTGCATTCAGTTTCTGGGCAACTGTGGCAGACTAGCAGATGTAGCAGCATCTGCGTCTCTGACAGTTGGTCTCAAGAGCCCATGTTTTGGTGATATTTGCCTCAAGTTTCTCTGCAAACTGAGATTGCATTTATTGAAGACCTTAATGGCTTCCTATTTTAAATCTTAAAAAGCCACACCTGTTGTGCACTGTGAGATTGAGTACTAGTTGGCTTTTTTTTGCTTTTTTCTTTTTTTTTTTTTTGCTTTCCATCAAGTAGATGGTTGGGAAAACATGGAAAAGGATGGAACAGAGAAATTAAGTTGCTTGGAGTGAGTTATACTGTAAAACCTTTGGCTAGCTGTTCTGTCTGTCCAAAATTAATTCTTCTCTTAGTAATAAGCCCCTTAACAAAGATCAGAGCTGGATTCGAAAACTGTTTGACGTTGTTGCTAATAATACACTGATTGCATTGTCACATTTTAGTATTGGAAGAAAGAAATGGCATTACTATGTCAGATGCTATAGATAAATGCATAATATCCCAATTTTTAAAATTAGGCCAAATCTGCATTTTTATGATTGGTCCAACTAGCCTGGTCTTTGTTCTTAGCCTGTTCTGGGCTCTGTGTCTGTGTCTTACCCTGAAATTTTGTGGCAAATGGTGAATTAGCACATGAACGTCACATTCTCTGAAAAGGTATTCTGGAGAATTTCAGCAGTATCTGGAATTGGAAAATATGTTTAGCATGATAAACATTCTGTATTCCTTGGTTTTGTGAGTTATTTCCAACGTAAGTTTTGTAAAACTTTAACAAATCAGTGAGAGATGTTGGAATAGGTGTCTAGCTACAGATCCAAATGAATCTCATTTTTGTGGATGATGGTTAGTACTAGCTAGAAATCAAGTCATCGGTTTGCACTTCCAAATCGTTAAATTATAGTGGTGGCTAGTGAATCTTCTCCAGCAGAGCAGGGGAAAACTAACTTGCATTATTTTTAGTTACTACTATAAACATTTACAAATAGGCAGTCTGTCTTTGAAAAATATAGGCATGCCTGAGACCTTAGGATGTCTGAGAAATTATTTTTTATTATGAGAAAAGAGGTTGAACAAATACAGCATTATTTTTGTACAATCTGATTTTACACAATTTTGTCCTTCTTGAATTAAATGCTGTAGTCAAACTATTTCACTAAAGTCTGAGATAAAGATAATCTTAAAAACTTTGAAGAGGAGGAGAAGAAAGAATTGCATCAGATGGAGTTCTGGACCTCCCAAAGAAATGTAATGTTTGTGCTAATAGCACAATCTGCTTCCAAGAATATGGCAGCTTTGATAAATGAAGCAACACTGATAACCACTGAGGTCTTGAAAAAGAAAATCAGCAGATGCTTGATGACCTGCTGAAATGGTACTGCAACCTCTACGAAAGCCTTTTAAGGTGCAACTAGTATGACTGAAAACAACTTTATCTCTGGTGTGGAGGAATGTAGCACAGAGAAATGGATGACCTACCAGGTACAGGTTTTTGCTAGGTTCAGATGCTGCAGAGAAGGATAGTGCTGCATTGGTGACCTTGCAGTCTCGCTGAAGGTGCAGCAGTGATGGGCTTTGAAGAGAGGATTGAGAAAACATGCTTGAACTTTCGTTATAGAAGGAAAGTTCAAAATCAGAGGATGGAATTTATAAACAATAGTAAAAAATGAAGGGTTGTTACAACTCTGCTGTAATCAGGAATACACTGGTTTTACACTCTCTAATGGCTCCAATTAAATATTTGTCAGTGTTACCTTATTCACAGTGTTTCATATTGAATTCATCTCAACTTTCAGGATAACTGTTACTGGAACTACTGAATGTAAAAGAGATCTTTTTAGTTTCTCTGATGTAAATCTGGTATCCTGGACAATCATTTCCAGGTAATAAGACATTTTCTCTTTGCAAATAAAGGTGTATGTATACATGTAGTGAATGCAAGCTTCTGTTACCTGCTGCTGGCACCCTTAACTTTGTCTCACCTGTTCCGTTTTCTGTGGCTTCTTTGTCAGAGGCTGTAAACAACTAATTTTAAAAGTTCTGATCTACGCAGCGATCTGCTGGAACTTTTAGGATTGTTCTGACCAGTCTTGAATGTGATGCATTTTGCAGACTATTGAAAACTTAAAATATTACACAAATCTTTGTTTAAATAATGCATGCTTAGTTCAATGTAAACATGTCAATTTGAATAAGCAGAATTCTAGATTTCTGAATTCTTGTTTCAAATATTTTGAATTTATTGTGAATGTTTTAGTGTTAGAAAAGAATGTTGATGAAAATGTTTAATTAGTAAATGGGAATACCAGAATTTAGGTAAAATATTCACTGTGGTTTCTGTTTTGCTGGAGAAGTGGCACAGCAGAATTGTCTTAGCTATCTCTCTTCATCCAGTCTTTCTATGTATAATCTCTGTGTCAAATGAAAATGCTTTTGAAGAAAAATTCTGCATAGGTAGAAAGTTTAAAAAAATAAGCAAGACTAGGAAAAATACGTCTGGTCATTGGAAAATACAGTGTGTTTTAAGACATTCAAGTTTTACACATAACATTGTCACAAGATCAGAGACTCCTACAGAAAACAAATAATTTGTTTAAAAGTGAAGTCAGCAGCTTTATGGAGAAATAAATATAATTTTACAACTTAATTACAATATAAACATTTCTTGCGGTTGCAATGACTTTGTTGTTATTGTTGTATTAATCTTACAGGACATAAGGATGTTTGTTTCAGGTCCCTTCTGGGACCAGCAAAGTCCTCTGAGCATAACTCTGACCCTCTTCTGAAGAGCTTAGCTTGTTAGCCATTTTTCATCTATGTGACTAAACCTTTAGTAAATGAAAAAAGAAAGGAAAGCTTTTAAGTGATTCTGTTTTTTTTCTGTTACGTGTTGTTATTCTCTGATTAATTTACCACGGTAGAAGTTTTATCTAATGGTGTTAGTTCACTGTATTTAAAAGTGAAGAATTTCACACTTCCCAGATGCTATTGAATGCTTTGAGATGTTTGGTGGTGGTAGTCTTTTTCTATGGCAACCTAATCAGTTAACTCCCCATCACTTATGGCACCTTTTTAAGTACCAGGCTCTCTGAGAACTGAGAAAACATCTTGGTGTAACATAGATAATAATGAGGTTTGAAATCTAACAGAGGTTTTGTGGAGAAAAGAGTGTATTGTGACGGATTCAGCTAAGTATTTATTTTGTTTTCAGTTTTGTTGCTTATGCAGAAGAACCTAGAGCATGTCTGGCTTTTTTTTTTTTTCCTTCATTCTCTTGTTTCTTTTTACTATTTGCATGTGTCTTTAACTTGGATAATTTTGTTATAAAAGGACTGGAGAAAAACTTAGAAAACTTCTCCCCCCCTCCCGAAAGTTTCAAGCTTCTGGGGGAATCAGTGATGTGATGAGCTCTGTAACGTTCACGTTATCACAGAAGGGAATTCTGACTCACTCTGAACACAGTTTTTCTGTCTTTCCAGCAGTCTGTCACATCTGGGATTCTTATGTATTTGTTCTTAAAGGAATAATATTGTGAAGTATTGCCTACTATTTGGGCTTTTCTTTGTTTTAAACAGTGGATTTTTTTTTTTCTTTCAGAATATTTATAGCAAGCACTTGTATAGTTGCATGCCCTCCTCTATTTTGTTGTGTTCTTTTTTTTTTAATTAATTTTAAAAAAAACCCACAAACTGTAAAATTCCTGATTCCTTTACTGGTAAAGGTTTTTAAGTAGCTTTGCTGTGTAAAGCCATCATACTAGTGTACGGCTGGTATGTGTACTGGTATGATGTGCAGTGACTTGTGATACCGTTAAATACATGCATGGATTAAAACAAGAGCCTTAAAGCACCACCTTGTAGATCTTGCGACTGAGGAGATATCTCTCTGCAAAGAATAAATTCAGGGCGCCTGTCTCAGTTGAGCATTGCCCAACAGAACTTTCTTCCAAGATTCACCGCACTTCTGAACTATCTGAGTTTTCTTTTTGTCAAAGCCTTCAAAAAGGAGACAGTGAAATGTGGATAAATTCATAACAGCTACAAGTTTCTTTTAAAGTATTTGCAGGCTGACTAAATAGCATTCATTTACAGAGATCGAAGACAGCTAGCATATATGATGCTTGCTTATTTAAGATTGTCATCTTTTTTTTTCAATCTCCTGTAGTGTAATATAAGCGCTTTTAAGCCTTATGTAGGCGTCTTGTTTGGTTTCATTTGGGTTGCATTTACTCTTCTGTACAGAAACATACTTGTGAGTCCAGGAAGATGAAATCACAGGATATTTCTACTTTTGGGGTAGAATAGTTGTAAGTTCATGGTTGGTTTTGGTCAGTGCTGTGTTAGTCTGGTCGGCAACTACAGCACAGGATGTATTTCTTGTAATGCAATGCCAGTGTTGTCATGAAAATTCCCTGGCAGTTTAAGTCCGAAGTACCTAGGTTAAAAATTAACAGGATTTGCATTTTAATGCGTAATTATGTTTGGCATGTGACACATTTTGGTGAGCGATACAGGAATCTGAGGCTGTTCTACATCTACTTTTATGGAAGGCACTGTGTATTCAGCCACTGTTTAAAATATTTTGGATGTGCAAACATGTTAACAATAGCACTTAAACAAGATTGTTATTCCGAAATATGTTTCAAAAACAGGTGAACAACAGCCTTCTCTGATGACGGGGAGGCAGTTTCTTTCACAGTGTTTCCCTTGACGCGCATACATTGTCTATAAAATATGCCAGTGTAATGCCTTTTCAGGAATACTTTGGCACTCTGTTGCAAATGTAGGGTGTACAGAACGATCAGAAGTGTATGTAACCATTGGCAGAGGCACTTTGAAGTTGTTCTGAAAAGCTTACAAGACCAATCCTGGTACGTTTCTGATATTCTTTTTTTTTTTTTTTTAACTTTTCTCCTCCCACTATCTCTAAACTGCCTACTATCTTAATTCCCATTCCATTGTATTTATCACTTCTTGCTTAGCCCTTACACAGATTATGGTAGCCATCTTCTTTCTAGTTTCTTTTATTCATACTTGGACATGGATATGTTTAAATCCGCATAACCATTAAATGCTAACTTAATACATCTTTATAATTACAAAAAAATTTCTTGAAATTTCATCACTTTGGGGTTCTATTATGTAACTCGTGATTCCCTCCTTGCATACTGCTACATCAAATCTACCTCTCTTATCCTCACGTTTTCATCTCTTCAGTTTTCTTTTGAACCTGTACTGCTTACTTTACCTATTGGGAAGTCATCTCCCCTTTTTAGCATCTTCTCCCAGTCTTCATTTTGGACATGTATTCTCTTAGGTCCTTGTGCTTAGGTCAGTCTACTACACCTACCACTAAACAGTTTATTTTCTCCTTTAAATTCTTACTTGTAAGCAGTGAGTCCAGAATTCATCTCTCTTCTGGTTCAGAACAAGAACTGGTCTAGCATTCAGCTACCTACTATTAAAGCCATTAACTTTTTTCCTCTCCATACAGTTGCTACAGGAGAGTAAAAAGCTTTTAAAGCTGTAAAGCATCAGGTAAATACATAGCACCATGCAGTTGGCACGAATTCGACTGCAAAAATTCCCAGTTTGAAGTTGCACTTCTCAAACTCAGACATATGTAGTCCCATTTTGAAGGGAGAACAGTTAAACTTAACCACCATGTAGTAAATGGATTATCTCGTGACGTAGTTCGGAACAGATCAAGTAGAGCTACCTATCTGAGTTACCCAAACAAAGCGAGAAGCTGTCTGAAAAGGGCTTATGGTTTCCTTCTACAGCACAAGGTAAACTTCTGTTAACTTGAAAGGTCCTGAAGATCTGCAAGGCTAGGGTAAGCAAAAACCACCTCTTCGTGAGAAGGTGTTCCGTACATCATTTGAATTGAGAAGGGGGAGGAAAAATAAAGATATTATGGCATTTTAGAGGCAAGTGGTTAAGCTCCATTTATTGATTACACACTTACACATAGCATCTTTCAAAAATACCTAGCTCTTCTTACCGTTAAAGATAAATTATTCGTGTCTTCACATTTTAATATATAACACTTCAGTGTGCAGTGATTGGCTGAAAAAGGTCAGTGAGAAGCAGGTACAACACATTTTTCACTTAAATCCACTGACTGTCAAATCCCGTAGCAGTGTGATGAGCTTTCCGAGAAAGCCGTATGAACAGGTTTCCTGGGCGCGGTGCCCTTGAGGCGCCTGTGTGGTCCCCCTGCCCCTCTGCATGTGTTCAGTGCTTCGGCACCGGCACCGGCGCGTTCGAGCGGTGCGTCAGCCTCGGCAGGGGAATGTGTCAGTAGGGCGGTGTGATAACTTGCAAGTTGAGGTGTAAATGTATGGTTTGTTAAATGAACTGGTTCTCTGGCTTCTTAGAGCTTGGGCACCTTATCTGCCTTCTTTATATTCTGTTAGGGGAAATGTGTTGGTTTCTGACTTCTTTTTAAGTTTATGTTTAAAAACAAGCTCTGCTAAGGCTGAAATTTCTAGAGTCGAATAGTGAAATTTAAAAACCTTATAAAATGATACAGTTTTCTGTATTATCCTTATATTTGGTTTAATTCTCCATTTGGTGTGGGTTCTAGTAACAACAGAAGACCTGCTCTGTGTGCATCGGTTTAGTCGGAACTCAGTGAAAGAAGAAGAGTGTGAGAGAAAAATTAAAGCCAAAAATGTAAGGGGTTTAGGTGCAAATAAACTGCTCAGCTGCTGCTTCAAACGTAACTGTCACTGTTTAGTACTAGCACAGCAGAATTGTCTGAGCAGCTATCTGGAAGAAAGAGGGGGAGTGGCACCTGTTAGTGCATAGAAGGGGCTTCATCTGATTTTGGAGTATTTATATTCAGCAGTGTTAAGAGTAGCCAGACATAAGGCTGTTGCATTCTCATTCTCTGCTTGTCCTTCTTTTAGCAGTTTGTTCTCTGTCTCAGAAGTAGCTCCTGAGAAGGTATTTCAATCTTTTGTCCATTTCATATTTAGGGATTTCAAGGCTGTTAGAACTTTTTGTATGGTAGCTTATTTAGTTTCACATTGCTAAACAGTCATTCAAATACTTAGAACTGAGTGCTTTTTTTCTCTTCTTTCCTGGTTTTCTTTATGTCCAGGCTTGCAGTTTGGTCTGCAAGGTCAAAAAATACAACATTGAAAAAAGTAATACAGATTAATTCACTTCATAAGAACATTTTGCTTCTGATCTTATGTCTTTAACTTGATGTTGGTTTTGGTAACTGGTGCATTTGATCATAATACATAGCTCACGTTCTTTATTTTGAAAGCACAAACTACTTTTGCACACCCTCATACAAGCTTTCTTAAATATTACAATATTGAGCTTTCTGTAAGTCATCTATTTCTGTCAAACGGGTTTGTTGTCCCTTAGATGAAAACCCCTTTTTCATCTATCACTTACTACGTCATATGAAACTTTCAAACCTGGAGCTCCACGCATTATCCTCTGTGCATTCAGCGTGCGTACTGGGTATGTTAACATGTGCCAAGGGGTTTGAGGTTAAGTTACATTTTCTGTTATTTTGACCATTTCAAATTGGATTGAGTTGAAATTGAGATACAATAATGACACAAGTTAACTGCAGAGTTTTCATCAGTCTTACAGAAATTTGATGCAGAGTTGCTAAATCCATCTGTAGATTTAGTGTGAATTAATGGATCCAAACCTAAGGCTCCCAGAGAGCCTGCTGGCACCAACTGGATTTTAATTACATCCCACATACTGGTTTAGTTATCCTTACAGCAGGTAAAATGAGTGGTGCAAGTTAACTCTTCCAGATCAGGGGAGAAAAAAAGACCGTTGATCCTCTTTTCAGAGGAGGAAAAAAAAAACCAAGAAGTTTTATAGCTTAATTTTTTTTTCCAAGGGAAAGGGAAAGTGGAAGAAGGTGTATAGATGATGGAGTAAAGAAAAGCAATGAAATGATACAAAGAGGCAAAATAAGTAGAATACATGAAAGAGTTAAGAAAGAAAAATTATGCTGGGAAAAATTAACTGGAAAATGTAGACTATTTTATAAGCAGTAAAAATGAAGATTGAAAACATATAAAAGATGCAGGCGCATCAAACCACTAAATTCTGTGCAAAGGGAGAAAAAGTAAAATGAAAGACAGTGGAAGACATAATTTTAAATTTAAGGGAGAGATAAGTGTATATGCTTACTTTATTTCTGACTAATAATCAGCTGAAAATATTAGAGTCTGTAGACAAGTGCTTACATTTTTAATGGATGCAGGCTTTGTTTATCAGTGTTACCAAAATCACATCACAGTGATCAGCAGTGTTACGAAAATCACAGGTAAGGGTTATCAAGGTTTTGTTTATGTAACCCTTCATTTTTATTTAAGCTATTTTTTTTAAGAAAAGTTCAAACATTTGGTAAACATAAGGTTTTTACTTGATTTAGGTTTGTTATTTTTCATACCAAAAAAGTCGAAGCCAAAAATTGAACACTATGAATTCTTTATTAGCGTCCTAAATTAAGAGACTGATAAACAGATTCAATACATCAAACTGAAAATTAATTGTAAGAAGTAATGTTGTTGCCCTTAGGCCGTAGTCTTCAGTCATGCTTACAGACGCCAGTGGCTGGTCAGCTGCTGGTCCCTTGCGATGCCGACTGCAGAGGAAAACACTTGCATCCTTTTACAGCCCTTTTTATGTCATTCAGTTCTAATTTGCCATCCGCTATCATAGCTTTACTATGGACATTCTCAAATGGGCATTGGAGGCTTGACATAAAACCACAAAGGCAACGACATTCCAAGTTAAAGCTGAAACTTCATTCTTAATTCGCTTGGTTGTGCGGGGGTGCTGCCGAGCGTGTTGGAACACCCAGTGTTTGAAGCCCTGCCTGTACCCACACACAATAGAACAAGTTAAGGATGGAATTTCAGCCTGAGCCTTAACGTTAATGCAGCATAGCTCTTTCTGGTTTGATTTCTTCTTATATGGCACTGTTAAAGACAAAAATAAGCCCCAGTCAATCTTGGAGTCATTTTAAATTGTGCTTATAAGAATCTTGTGCAAGCAATAGTAATAGATTCTTCTCACTCATTGCCTCTCAGTAAATTTGAATTTTTGTATCCTGCTTGCTTTGAGTGTGCACTGTTGGAAACTGCTGAGGTGTTAGATTCCAGATACCTTGATATCTGAAGTCCAGCCTTAAATACATAATTGTTTCCTACAGTATACCTATCTACTTGAAACTCATTTTGTGGAATAGAATTAAAGAGGGAGACTCTGCTTTTTGCCCTGTACATGCATTTTTGTGAACAAAATGAGCTTTGACAGTGTTTTTAGAAATGTCAGGAATGTCAAATCTTTTTTGTCTGAAGGACTCCTTGGATGACTCAGGAAAGAGTGCTTGGAGATTAGTCAGGACTTAGTTGAAGTGGGAATGATACTGAATTGTTGAAAGAGAGCTTGCTCCCTTATGCGTGCTTTAGAGTGGTACTTTAAAAGAAGATCAATCTTAATTTTAAGTGATTGAATCAGCCTTTTCTTCAAAACATAATTTTTATTCAGTCTTTGGTTAGGCATTTGGAATAGTGATTAGACTAGTTATTCAGTCATTTATCGCTTCTCAGAGCAAGTGAGAGTTATGCTTCTAATCTTTCTTCAAAAATCCATAGCTCTCTGCATCTTCCCATGTGTTTCCATCCTTTACCAACTATCTTCGGTGGGTCCAGCATCCCTACGTGCTGAAGACATGGAGGGGTATATATTTCTGAAGAGAACAATGGTGAAGGAGGGGCGATACAGCTTTTAAAAGGACATGTAAGCTGCTATTGTGGGCTTGTCTATATTTTACATTTAGCCACATGGCATGGCCTGTACCTGCTTTGCCCAGCGACAGGACAAGGGGCAGCAGGCACAAACTGAAGCACAGGAAGTTCCGTCTGAACATGAGGAAGAACTTCTTCCCTCTGAGG
>Ga0181612_132577_pt1 | contig 10330 bp, 6 predicted proteins | sample HoacroProtozoa21_FD_119630 | JGI IMG/M metagenome (GOLD analysis project Ga0181612, IMG submission 119630) | Hoatzin crop microbial communities from Cojedes, Venezuel. Combined Assembly of Gp0051906, Gp0051904, Gp0051908 | reverse complement strand
GGCATCCACAACTTCTCTAGGCAACCTGTTCCAGTGTCCCACCACCTTTATCATAACAAATTTCTTCCTTATGTCTCATCTAAACCTACTTTCTTTCAGTTTAAAACCATTACGGTTTTCCCTGTCACTACACGCCCTGGTAAAAAGTCTCTCTGTCTTTCACATAAGCCCTCTTTCAATATTGAAAGGCCACAATGAGGTCTCCCTGCAGCCTTTTCTTCTCCAGGCTGAACAACTTCATTTATCCCAGCAGAGCCATTTGGCCTTGTGTTGCTCGATACCCACCCTTCCTGCCACAGTGTATATAGTTGTGGCAGTTGCTAAGCATATGAGAGATGAGGAAATGCTAAAAATAGCAATTCTTTTCCAACAATAGAAGTTAAATAAAAAAATGTAGTGCTTATAGCATAGTATGGGACTACTTGCTATATTTTTAGCCTGATCATCCTTCTATACCTCTACTTGTTGTACATGCATTTGAACATCACCCAGTTTCACAGTTAAATTAAAAAGGATGAAGAGCAACGGGCACATGTGAAGGGATTTGGAGTTACAGATTGCATGGCTAACAGACCCTTCAGATCTGCAGTGCAGAGATTCATACTACCTTAGGACACAGTGGGTTTCAAAGCAATTCATATTCATTAGCAGGAGAAGTTAAATGTTGGCCTGAGTGTGAAGGGAATAGGTAATTTCAGCACCTATTATGTATATTACCTGCCCTTGTTAGACTATCATGTTTTACATTTGGCTCTTATTAATCCTCTCCAGGCTTTATCAAAATAGAAATCACAGCCATAATTTTCATTTCTTCCCTTTATAAATTGGATGTTAGGAAAGGACAATGAAGAAATTCTGGGAGGTAAAACCTAATCTGATAGTTCCTTGTGCTACCTGACACGTTAGTGTTCAGCATTTAGGCTAAATACATGAATAAAAGCCAAAGAAGTTACTAATTCCTGTAACACCAGTGAAGGCATGACAAGGATGAATTAGGCATGGCATGACTACCAGTAACTCCAAAGTAACAACATTGGCAGGATTTGCAGGTTTCCACTTGGTTACAAATCTATTCACGTTACTACTGAAAGTGGTGTATTGTAAAATAATACACTTTAAAGAAATTAAAATAGCCGCCACCACTCCCCACCCCCCCACCAGAATCCCATTCGGCCAGTTAAAGTACTGTCACAGGAGACTGTCTCTGGTGACAGTGACAGTGCTGACAGCCATCTCAGTGCTCACACGGCAAAAGGCCTTCTGACAGCTTAGAAAATTGTCAGAATAGCAGCTTCCCATTTTCAGGAGGTATTTTGCCAAGTTAATATTGTGGCTGCTTTGAAATTAATTTCTTTCAAAAACATAGCAGAAGAAAGCAATTTACACAAATGCCAAGAAAGCACATGTGGCTGTGCGTGTCATGAAACTAAAACCTTGAATTTTAGCTAGAATTAATTAAGGAACCACCTGTTCGTTCTTCTTTTTGCTCCAAGAAGAAGTTAAAAATTAAAAAAATAGCAAGCTAGCATGACCTTTAAAACTAGGGAGGTTTAGTGGATGTGTCTAAATGAACAACGTGCACATCAGTGTTTCAGGTGGGTAAGTCTTTGAACTGACAAAGAAATTACACTCCAAAATAAAAGGTTCAGTGTAACTAAGCAGAAATTAGCTATGTAGCAGACGGCGCTATGGCTAGAACAGAAATACTGCAGAAATATTTGAGAAGAAATTACAGTGTCCTTTCCCAGTAGAGCAGCAGTTGGGACTGCGTTTTTCCACATGACAAGTCCTTGTAATTCTAGTGGAAATTCCTTTCAGTTAGGGATTTTTGGCTGCTTCATCCAATCATCATGTGCAGCACTGTAAGAAGTTTGTCCCTGTTGGAAAGAGGGGACAAGGGGAGGCTGAGGGTGCATCAGAGGATGACGGATGTTCAAGAGCCATGCCAAGCAGGTATCCTGCACCCAAGCCTTTTCTCAGTTGCCCCCTTGCCCTGAAAGTGACTCCTTTTCAGCCCGCTCCCCTTCATGGGGTTAGACGTATGTCTCAGAGCATGGCGGGAGGGAGAGAGTGTTTGAAGCTCCTGCTTACCCTGCTTAGCCAGGTCTAACATCAACATGTTGTCCTCTGGGCCTTAAAAGAATGTCTTGGGAACTCAGACCTGGTTCTCAGTCAATGGGAAATGGCCTCCTGTCACTCTGCGTTGCCTATTCCCGGCGTAACTTGAGAGTACCTGAGAACCTTCCAAAGGCACTGTACTCCTGTTACAAATCAAACCAGATCATATCAGAAGCACCCCGGTCTGTGCATTTTTTTTTTTGTATATGTCCTATAAGTGTCTTTTCTTTTTTTTCAGAAATGAGAAGAAATATATAAGCAGATACTGGAAAGAAGTGAAAGTTGGAGACTTTGTGCAGCTTCGCTGTAATGAAATTATACCTGCTGATATACTGCTGCTCTCCTCAAGTGATCCTGATGGGCTGTGTCATATAGAAACAGCTAACCTGGATGGTGAAACTAACTTGAAACAAAGACAGGTGGTGAGGAGGTTCTTAGAGCTGGTAAGTCACCATTCCTAACTCTCATTTAAGATAAGAATTTATTTCAGGTAAGTAAACTGTTCACCAATCCACTCCACACCAGCTAAATCTGCTTGTTCTTGCAGTGCTAATGAGTTACTGTTATGGTTGTCATTAAAATACTAGCACTTGCCAACAGCTGACTTCATCATAGTATCAGAATTTTTACCATAATTTTTCCCTGACTTTGAATAGGAATTATTTGGGGCAATTGTGTGTGGTTGGAAAATGTTGGGGTTTTTTAATGGCTTCTATTGTAGCTTGATTTTTGAAAGCACATTCTAACTTCCCAGTGAGAAGATACTTAAATATAAACAACTACTTCTCCTGCCTGAAAACCAGATCAGTTTCAATTAGGAATTTTGCCTGAAACTCTGTGTTGCAGAATAACCTTCTAGCACTTGGAGCATTAAAGCTCGTCAGATTTAGAGGGGCAGCATTCATGCATTTGGAGGTGTCTGCGCTGAAAAGCTGTTTTACTGTGCTTATCTGTCCCCAACAGCACCATTTTGAAACAAAACAAATTCCAGATCAGTTACTGTCAGCAGAATTAGAGGAAATTACCTGAAGTTTTACTTGCTTTAATAATCTTACTGAAATAGTATTTATTTGTATGCCCTCCTCTCCCATCCCTCTTGCCAGCTAACCGCAGTTTCCTGTGTTTTGTCAGGAAAAAATAAAATAGTTTCTAGAACTCAGCTACATCTTTTTTCCTAGAAGCTCTTCTCATTTGAGAGATTTTGCAAACAGTGGGAGCTGCTGCCCTTACCACTGTTACCAGAGTTAACTGCAGAAGTGTATAGTTGCACTGATGTAGATGAGCGTCAATGAAGCTGCAATCCAACCAATAGGATGAAAATCAATGTGCCTTCCAAATAATTCGTTATGGCAGATAGAGCCTTTCTCTGAACAGCTTGTAAAAACGTGAGGTAAAGACTTGTTTAATCATCAGTGATTTCCATGTAGAATTTAGACATGCCACAGCAGCTACCGTCACAGCAGGACGCTTAATCAGCTACAGACCAAATGTTTCAAAAACTATTGATTGTTTCAAAGAAGCTAATTGAATTGCTTCTCAAACGTCCCATCCTGTTCCCACTGAGAGGAAGTTTCTCCCAGTAGGTAGAGCTCCAGGGAGGCACTCAGATGATGTGTCCCAGTACTCTGCCAGCGCAGACTTCCTACATGACCTCAGGCACGTTAAGCATGACAAAGACTATAGATTGCATATAGGCTACGGAATACAGGGATGCTTTCATGGTTGTTGGTACAGTTATAAGCTAAGGGCACATCCCAGCTCTGTCTCAGAGGAAGACCTGGGAAGGCACCAGTTCCCCCAGTCATCCACAGCAGATGGCTGGATTTCTGTGATCCAAGACCATCTGACACAAAGCAGGAGGTGTTGGTAGACAGTGAAAGGAACTGATGTGCTGAAGTACAGATCATCACAAGACTGGCTTTCATGAACCTTGCTGCCTGGAGAAGTCCCTTGTACTGCGTCAGGATCCCTGGCATCCTGGAGTGATTCCTGCAAGCTGCCAGGCTGAGAGGGGACCTACTGACCCTGCAGACTCCCCTGCCCCTGGGAGCTGTGACGCCTGGTTGTGCGCCTGAGCCGTCAGTTGTGGAGTCCCTCTTCTGTCTCGAACCAGCGAACACATGCAGGCATTCATACGGCGGGCAAACTGGGAGGGAGCACCCCTGCAATCTCGTGTTTGGCATACTCACTGAGGTTTAAATCGCTGATCCAAACCAGGCAGCTAAAGACTTCAAGTCTGAGTTTTGTACAGTTTGGCAAGACCTGTAACCTTTAGACTGTTGTGTGGAAGTGAGTGGCAGTGCCATTTCCTCCTCAAACAGGTTATCAGAGACTGAACTGGGCCCCGCTGGGGAAGAAGGCTCAGGAAACAGTGCCTACCTAGGGAAGCAAAGCTAGGTTAATGTGCCAAGCAGCTCAGCACATCAGGGTATATGTGGCATGGCTTGCTCAGCTTACCCTGCTTTACTGAGGAAATCAGTTATTGTATAGATACTTACGGTCAGCTTTATAGACACCTAATGCACTTTGCATGTCCAGCTCATCCTCCTTCCATATCTTAGTTCTCTGTATTATGATTATGGAACCTTTCTATCTCAGAAGTATGCTCCAAAATGTGTGGATAAACAATTTTTTAAAATAAATTTTAGATCATAGGATCCCTAGCTAGAATAGCAGTGGGGTCCATAATAAATTGTCAGGGGTTAAGCTGGGGTCAGTGATAGAAAGCTCATTCATTTCATTCCTGTCCATGAAAACAGGACTGGGCCCCAAGAAATCAAGTACTGAAAGAGAGCTTGTAGGAAAGAAAACCACATGTGATTACCTCCCCTCTCTTAAAATAGCAGAGAAAGCAGTAAATATCCAAGCCCTGGTTCCTGCGTCAGCTAAGTTGTAGGCAAAGTGCACACCTGCAAGTACCAAGTCCTCAGCAGCTGCAGCGTCACAGAGCCTCTCTGTAACAGCATCCTGTAACTTATTCAGTAGAATACTTGCCATCCTCATTAAAGACCTGGCCAAAACCTGTCTGAGCACACTGTGAATTCATGCAGCAGCATTAGCTTCCTCACCTCATACTATTAGGGGTAGGCTCTTACTGGTTCTTGAAGGTGTTGCCCTGCTGAGAGACACTCAGCAGTGGAATAGAGGGAGCTGCTTGGGAAACGTTGCATGAATAGTAGGCCCATGGCCAAGTAGCATGGAATAGCAAGGTGATGCCTGTTTTTTGGAGTGAAGTTCAGTTCCCATCTGGGTGTGTCTAAGTGGCTATAACTGGAGAGGGCTTATTGTTAGATCTCATAAAATCTTTGGAAGACCAAAATTTTCTTGCCCCAAATGCTGACAATCCTTTTATCAAACCTCAGAGAAGTTCATTCCCAAATCTCTTACAGGACCTTCATCCCAACCTGTTCATGCATTGGACAAGAATGCTTTTACCAAACCTGAGAGGAGTTCATTCCTAAGCCTCTTTTAGGACTTGCATCTCAACCTGTTCTTCATTGGACGAGAATGCTTCTGTGTTTTTTAAATTACCATTGTACTCAGCAGATCAACTCTCAGTTATGCTTATAGCTGTTTGGTTCTGTGTCATTCTGCAGCCCTGTTGTTCAAGCAGGAAAATAAACAAACTGATTATGTAGTCCTGACCCTCTCTTTCCCACACTGCTAAACTCTTCCCCCACTCCCTTGCAGAATAACATGCCTGGTCATGTGGCTTATCATAGGACAAGAAACACAGATTTTTTTGGAAGCTTCTGCTTAAAATATCAGCTGCCTATAGCTGTCTTTGAGTAATGTCTCTGTAACAGTATCTCAAGCATTTAAAAGAAGCTGTGTTACAAAACTTGGCATTTCTGTGTTTCTTATGTGAACTAATTGATAACTTCCAAGGACGTGCCTGTGAAGCAGGTCAATGAAGGGTAGTTATTTCTACACCCGTCGCTCTGCTGGGCATGGGAAAGGAGCGGGGGTGAGGGTAGGAACAGTTGTTTTAAGCCAGTTTTATGCTTTCCTAATTCTGTCCCTGCCCTGTGCCCACCCATGCGATTTACAGCCCACAGGCCTGCGCCGAGCTGCTTGCCACAGAGAGTCAGTTGCCAACCTGGAGTCGCTGAAGTGGGGTGTGCTCTGGGCAGTCCTCGTGCAACCGCAGCACTCTCTCCAAATGCCCTCTCCAGAGGCCAGCAAGCCCAGTGTCAGGTAGAGATGTCCTCTGGAAGGGCAGCCATTCTGCCAACATGCTCTGAAGGATCTTTGTCTCTCTTCAGCGTTAACAGCATATAAGGTCCATAGTCTCAGAGAGTAAGAGGTCTTACAGTTTCCCTCTTCCAAACCTTTGTTCAGAAAAGTACCATTCTGATCTCTTTTTAACCTGACTCTTGAAGCAGCAGTAAGCAATTATAGAAGCAGTTCCGTATCCTTGTCTCCAGTGCTTTGCAGGCATTATTATACTCTAAACATATGCTCAGAAGATCCAAGATCAGCATTTGTGGGCTTGGATTGGACCTCTCTGCTTGTGAATTCCAAGAAACTGTTTTCCTTTACAGTGCAAGTGACCAGAAGTATTGCTTATTTTAGTGCTGCTTTCATTTGTCTGAGTAATTTATAGTAGACTCGGAACAGACTGCTTCTTAGCTTTGTGTGTTTATTAACTAATGGGATCTATCTGACACAAGCCTGTACCTGCTGTACCTGATTCTACAACCTATCGAAAGACAAGCTGTGAGAAGAGTCACTGATATATTCCTCCGTGGCTTGTACATCTGAAGATACCAGTTGTAATGTATACCTTTGTTTTGTACACTAATAACAGTCAGTCAAGAAAAAAAGAAATCACTCAGTGAGTAGGTTAAAAAAGAAAAAAGGAAACAGGAGATTTTTCAAAGGCCTTGACATTTTTCCTCTGAGACTTGAAATACTGTGGTCTTGTTACCCAGCTACTACAGCAACAGGATGTGCTAGAAATGTTTAAAACAGTCAGAAATGTATTTCTGCATGCTCTGTCTTTAAAGTCAAAAGGATAGGCGACTGTCTTCATACTGAAACACGGATCAGATCCATGTGTGCAGCATGACACGCTGGCAAGCGCAGCTGGGAGAAAGCACTGTGCTAAATCCCACAGTGAGTGATCTAATGGTGTTAGCAGTGACCAGTAAGCGTCGCCTGGAAAAAATGAGTGTTTCTTGGTGTTCCACCAGTTTCCTTCTAACTTCTAACCCACCCTCACTGCTGCCAAATCACAGCAGCCATTTCTGGTGTGCTGGATCTAGTAGGAGACACAGTAGGCAGGCGGAATCAATGTGTTTTCTGTGCTACTCTGCAGGCTGCTCTGCCACCACACCCTCCACAGTTGCTTATGGAATGTTTTCCGTCCATCTGAGATGTCCTGTCAGCCGCTCTTCAGAGAGTGGATAAGCAGATACAGCTTGGGCTGCGAAAGCTCAAGACTTCCTTTCAGGTTTCATAAAGCTGATTTAGGATATTTTGATAGTATGAATCTAGACTCATGAAAAACATTTACGTTTTCTTGCTGCCTTGTAGTACGAAACAAACAAAATACTCCACTGTTTTAACTCAGTATGCCTTTTAACAAAATCCACAAAGACTCACTGTGGATTCTGGAGCAGCTTATGGTTTATTAACCACTGGCCATGTCCTGGATGTTTATGTGGAAAGCTTCAGTTCAGCTGAAAGCTAAGCTAAATCTGGTAGCTGCCACCTCCTGTGAGAAGGTGCGTGTATCCCTCTGAGAGCGGGTGGGGGCAGGGGATGGATTTTTTTTTCCCCTCTCATTTTCTCCTAAGAGTAGACCTTTGTTCAAAATAAGCTTGTAGTAGCATGATTAAACAGGTTTAGATAAACCTTGCAAATGACTTTGTGGCTGCTTATTTAGTTTGTCTAAAAAGTACATGTGAATTTGGTGTCTGCCTGTTTGGGGGGGCGTTCATTTGCATGCAGACTAGCACCAGAATAACTCATCAGTGTGATTTCCTCACAAGTCAGTGTGTGAACCCTTCTGGAATATGTGTAAACTCAGAGCCTGTGCTTGCTGCAGGCACGTTTTCTCATCTGTCCCAGCCCAGAAGCTGGGCTGAATTGACAGATCCAGCTTTCATTCCAGTGCTACCTGTTCTCGCACAGTGCTGGAAGCATACTGGGTACAGCTGGACTTAGAAAACAGTCCCACAGCTCCCTGTTCCAAGCATTAAGCCATTTATACCATCTCTTTCTTTCCCTGTGAGCTCGGCAGAATCTGGTCTAGAAGTGAAGACAAGGCTGTTTCTAGAAGGACTACACTGTGAGCCTGGCTGTTGGTGGCTGCAGACTGCTCTGTGTATGAGGGAGTTTGGGAAGGGCAGCTCGTGCTGATTGCATGAAGACAACTCACAGGGCAGGCTTGGTATCTCAGTGTAGATGTTCCTTTTGCATTCAGTTTTAATCCCTCAAAAAAATAAAGAGAAAATACAGCAATTTTCAAATTTTCGTCGAGCCTAAGCAGAGCTAAGATTTCTTGCACAGCCATCTGCATTGGTTAAACTAGCCAGTTTGAGAGAACAGCTGAAATTAAATCAGCGCAGCTCTGAGGCAGAGTAGTTTTCGACTCACCTGCTGATATGAGCTTCTTATCTCAAAGAGTTCGATGGAGTCTTTTAAAGCAACACAAGAATGGGCATAGCCATACTCTCCCTGTTGCTCTAATACCCTCAGGCTATCATCCACCTGCAATTAGTGGGAACAGTACGCTATTATAACCAAGTAGATGTGCACTAATTGGCATACTCAGTGTTGTATTTTAACAGGTGTAAGAATTTTAACAGGGTAGAATCAGGCCACAAGAACAGTGAATGTCTCTCTAGTGTCTTTTGGAGGCTATCCCTTGTGCCTTTCTTTTTTTGCAGTGTTTTGAGAAAGTTCACAGGACTAAGAAAGGTGGCTTGAAAATTCCAGATACGCACATGTTAAAACAGCAGATTAGTCCTCCATCCCACACACGTTGCCAAAATTAGATTTCCCTGAGGGAAAAGAGTTAAAAAAAATAACCAAATAAGCAAAAGAAAACAATGTTTTTTCCCTGTGCACTACCAGAATATTAAATTAAAAACTATTTTGGTTTTAGTTTTACAGTTCAGCTGAAGATTTTAGTGAAAAAAAGTCTTGTAGGAAGCTTCATGTGTGTCAGTGCAAACTGTGAGCATGTCACACCCTGTGGAGACCTTTGTTCAAGGTCATGCCTTGAACATTCAGCAAATTTCATTGATGAGGGTTGAATCGCCATGAAAAACTCTATGCTTATACTGTTGTATCATTTTCTGGATAGTATCATGTTCACAGATGACTTGTGTGGAAACCGTGGACAGGTCTAGTTAAAAAGGAAGCAACTGCAGTCTCTCTAACAGAGAAGCAAACGTATAGCAGCTGCGTGCAGAACGGCCTGGTGCAGAGCAGGACCCGAGTCAGTGCTGTGGCAAACTTGTGCGAACTGGAATTCCTGAAGGAAGGTTGAGAACAACTTTTTACTCTATTGTATTACCATGGCATTTAGTCAGCAGTCTCACACTGGGAGATTTGGGGAAATAAAACATTCAAGAATGATGGTTCACTTCCTCCTTGGTCAGCTTTGAGCAAGGTTATCGTCTCTTTCTAGTTTCCATTGTGCAGGTGGCCAGGCCACAAGTTTGACTGTCGAGAGAGCTTCATTAGGGGGACAAAGAATTTGAATAACTGTAAGAGAAAGTTTTTGATACCTTAAACTAAGCATTGTGGGGGCAAGGGGGGAGAGTCCAGTTCTGAAGAGTGCTGAGTACTTCACTTTTACCATTGGCATTGGCTGTTTGCTTTTGTGTTTAAATATAGGTTTAAGGGGCTAAATTGATAAATCTGAATTTGAATGTCTTGGCCGTGAAGGACCTCCCATCCCTAGGGTAATCCTTCCAGCACCGGTGGAACAGTGATAAAGCCATGTAAGGAAATGTATTATGCCAGTGCTTGTGCTGTGTCTGACCTCTAGAGAGGCAAGAGATTTCATTCTCTGTATCAATAGTCCAGCATCTCTCTGTTCTACTAATTCTCTGAAAAAGTATTAGAAAACAAGAAAGTGTTTCAGGTCCATAGAGAAAATAAAATGCTATACTGCTTTCCCGTTATAGAGAAGTAAACATTTACATTCAAAGCTAGTTAAGAGATTTTCCAATGAATTTTTCTTTTTTTTTTTTTT
>Ga0181612_116975_pt1 | contig 10330 bp, 5 predicted proteins | sample HoacroProtozoa21_FD_119630 | JGI IMG/M metagenome (GOLD analysis project Ga0181612, IMG submission 119630) | Hoatzin crop microbial communities from Cojedes, Venezuel. Combined Assembly of Gp0051906, Gp0051904, Gp0051908 | reverse complement strand
TCCTACGGGAGTGACGCGGCCCCCCTCCTCCCCGCTGCCGGTTTGCGGTACCGGGGCGGCTGAGAGCCGTGCCAGGCCGGACGCTTGCGTTCTCCTTCCCTTTGAAAGCTGTCGTTGAACCCTAGTGCTTGGGTGGGAGTCGTTGATAAAAGCCTGAGTTATACCAGGGTACATTTTTATTGGAAGGCAGCGGTATCGCCGTCCTTCCGTCTAAGCTTTGGAAGCCAATTTTCGGTGGCTATCGTGGGAGCAATCGAATTGAGGGTTAAGTAGGATCTGGTGGTTTGTTATTGTCTTGATGTCGTGAGTCATGATGAAATACTCGGGTTCACCAGGGTGCTTTTCACCCTTTATTGATTTAGTCTTGCCGCAGAGGCATGAATAATTTATTGATTTCAGCGGTACGTTTTCACTTGTGTCATGCTAGGTGTGTTAATATTTGCAGAAGTGAGCTTAGTCAACATATCTGTAATTAACGCTAACATCTACATGTTAAGTGGTCCTGATTATACAAAAAAATGTTCCTGTAGTTAGGTGTCAGCTGTAGTTTTTTATATCTGTTTTATTTGTAATATAATCATGATGTAAAAATTAGCTTCAGTAGTGCTTTTACATAATAGAGGAAAAATCATTTAAGTGGAATCAGCAGGCTTTTGTTGTTACGGGAACCTTTTAAAACTAGGAGTGTTTAGAAGACTTAGACAGCTTAGTGCATTAACAGTAAATATGATTTAAATCAGAAAATCAGATGTGCCTTTATGCATTTGAGGCTTTATGATGCTGGTAGAACTTACTAGACATTGTATGTTTCCACAGAAGTGGTGTGTAAGAAACTGGTGCTTACTGGCTTAGGTCCTGATACTCTGAATACAGTTTTTGTTTTAAACTTACAAATAGTACCATTATCTCACTTTTTTTTAAGTAACCTTGTTGCATACGTATTTAATGGTAAACACATACATAAACTTATAAAATCGAGACTACAGCCCTTAAGGAGAATCTCTTCATGTCAGTTTCTCAGAGTAATTTCTTTCCCTCACCTGGAAAATAAAGTTTTATGAAACCACACATGCTATGGTGGGTGGGACTTACATTTTCCAATAATGCATGCTTTTGTGTACTAGTAGTTTTGTGTTAAATAGTCTCTATTTTTTTTTTTAAATTACACTTCAACTCTGTTTTGAGTGACTGGTTATTTTTCTGTATTTAGCTGTGTAAATGCATCATTAAAGTTGTCAATCTATTTTTAAATTATAAAAAAAGAGATCAGACATTTGAGTTACATCACCTGGGTATTTCTTGTTTAAAAAAAAAACAAAAGGCAAAAAAAACCCCACTAACAAAAAAAAAAACCAAACAGTAACAGTTGCTCATATGACTGGTTAAGATAATATCGTCTGGCCTTGGAGTTAATCCTCATGGTGAGGACCCATTAGCTCTTTGGAGACTTGAGACCGTTTGCATGCTCAGGGAGATAGGATTGCATCATTTTCTGTTTACTGGGTGGCTGAATCAGTTTCTGATACAATCCTCTTCAGCAATTTGAAGTTGTGCTGACAGAACGACTCTGTGTCGGGAAGCAGGTCTGCTGGTGTATTCCAAGACCACAGAGTTCAGAAAGGTTTTATGGCTTGTTGTCATTCTGACCACCATCCTGATCTGCTTGCAGTAATACTTGTTTGTAAATAGGTGAATGTACTGAGTTTGCAAATCGAAATAGCACTGACTGCACTAGCTGAAGTTTTGCACGTGTGAAATGTTTACGGATTTTAAGAGCAAAAGAAAAAAGCTGAAATCACTATACCTACGTGGTTTGATACGCATGTCTCCCTGCACAGCTCAGAGCTGTTGGTATGTGGCCTTTGCTGGCAGAGGCATGGGTGTAAGCACACACCTGTGCGTGCTTCGAGATGAAAGCTACACAATGCCTCTGGAGTGGTACTGTCTTGTGTCTCCCTCCAGTCTTTTAAGAAGGAGGAAAATTGGCTGGCGAATGTTTGTGCTAGCCATCAAGGCAAATGTCTTGGATATCAGCGTTTACTTAATTAACAGTATTTCTAGGTATTTCTGATAATCAGTCCTGTGCTCGAATTGTGACAATCCTGGAAGCAATGACATGGAAATAAGCATGGAAGTAATCCCCATCCATAACTTAGTTTAGTTTGTGGGGTTTCAGTGGTGCTATTTAAACTTCTTGGTGCTATTTAAACTTCTCTGGGTTTTTTGCTCACATGAGGAGACCTTTCAAAAAGTATTTATGAGGCTTTTCCTTTGCTTAACATACTATTACTAGTAAAATATAAAAGTAGTAGTAAAACACTTTTAAAACTTGATTTTACAGAAACATAGTTGATCATAATTAAAACTAATTTGATTACCAAGTGAGGATTTCTCTTGTGATCCGCAAAGCTCTACTTAAACTACTATTTTTGCTAGCAGTGTGTAATACTTGTTTTGTTTTGTCTTCTCAGGTGCTCTGTAACAGAGCAAGATTGGTCACCTACCTACCAGGGTTTTATTCCTTAGTCAAAAGAGTTGTAAATCCCAAGGCTTTTTCTACAGCAGGTTCTTCTGGCTCAGACGAGCCTCGTGTTGCTGCTGCGCCTCCCGATTTATGTAAGAAAAAGCAAATTCGTTTTCTTTGAGTTTGTGTGCTATCAAAACTTTGCACCCCCATATAAATTTGGGAATTTTGAAGTGTCGTTTTTATGTCAGGGCCCTGTCTTTTACTTGTGCATTGTGGTTACTTTGGTTATATATGATTGTGATCAAATACAGATATTTGTATGGGAGAAGGGTTTTTTTCTTTTTTTTTTCGCCCTTTCTTTTTAGATGGGGTGACTAAAGCAAGACCTTGACTTTTTCAGGTCCGAGAACTGTGTGGCCAGATGAAGTAATGGGTCCATTTGGTCCTCAGGACCAGAGATTCCAGTTGCCTGGTAATATTGGTTTTGACTGTCACCTGGATGGCACTGCTTCTCAGAAGAAAAGCCAAGTTTCAAAAAGTCTGCCTGATGTATTAGCAGAGCTGTCAGCAAGTGAAAGGCATGAATTTGTAATGGCACAGTATGTAAATGAATTTCAGGTAAGAGCAGGCTGCTTCTGTGTGAAACTGGTATTTCTTGTCTAAGAGAAACGTAACTAATCTCTTTCTCTCCTGAAAAAAGATCGTTGATTTTCTCGGTGGTTTTGAAAGATAAACTTCAACTGGGGTGAGCGAGAGATTACATAGAAAGTAGCTGAAGTTTTTTCTTTTGGGAGAAAAATATTAAAAGGTGTGAGTCTTTTGACTAAGCGGGGCTTAATGAAGTAGCATTTTAGCAGTCACTTAATTATATGGATATGGGAAAAGAACACTTTCGTTTCAAAACTTTCCGTTTCGCAAGTCTCACCACCTTTTATCAAATGGAATTGGTAGTTTCTTCAGCACTAATTGAACGGATCTGGACTTGCATAGTTTGGATGGCATTTAGATCTGCCTGCTTAGTTCAGACAACCATTGAGTTCACACTGGGGCAGCAGATCGTTGTACCTCAGCCTCAAGTCTCACGATGAGACTGCATTTTGAGGATGGCAGAGCTTGCAGCGAGTCAGACACATTATTAGCAGCAAGCAGCTTGATAATTGCCAGCATGATTGCAACGTTTCAACAGATGTTTAGTGCTACTATCTGCTGTCTCAGGCTCTCCGAGTTTGTGACGTGCTCAGACTTTGGAAGTCAACTAGCAAATCTCCAGTGTAAAAATGCTATATAGTGTTTTTTGTGAATGTGACATTGTATTCCAAAGTGTTCAGAAAACATAAGCTTCTGGTGAGCTCCCCAGATTCTGTTTTAAGCTTGTGCAGATCACACTTCCTATTAAAAGCCCGACTGAAAATTCTAGTCTTTTGTTTGCTTAGTGCAAACCAGGTGCGCTGAATGCATGCCTGCTTGCTAGCAAGATCACTTGTCTAATAAAATGCCTGGTGCAGCTGTTGCTGTCACAAATGGAAGGGAGCAACTGGAAAGAGCAGAGGCAGGTTTTACAACTGGTGTTCAGAAAGCAGTCAACGAGAGTCAGCTCTGGTTCGTAAACAGCATTTAGCTGTCAAAAATGCTAAACTGCTCATCTTGGGAGAGGATGCAGGTTTGGATGATGGGATCAGCTGAATACAGGAACCTCCCATAGGTTGCTGCAGCAAGCAGGAGAAAAGCTCAGCGCTGCTGAAGCTCAGGCACTGGTCCTTGAACCAGTCAGAGAAATGGCAAACTTTTTTGACTGCTGTGTGCCTGAGATTGATGCATCAGTTTTATCTGAGCGGAGTAAACTGGCCTACCAGTTTACTCAATACCAGAAAGTGGAAAATGCTCATAGTCTCTTGATGATACATTGCCTGGTAAAGCATATGGACTATGTAAGTGGTATTTAGCTGGATAGAATGGGAGTAGTAGACAAGAAGTCACAATGAACTAGCATTCTTAGTGGGAGAAGCATCTTACAGTTAGGAAGAAAAGGAGGAGTTTACCAGCATGATGGTGTGCTTTGTCAGGCTTAAAGTACCTACTGATCTGTGCTGGTGACTTTGCAATCATAATGCAAGGTATGTGTGCAAACTTACGTATTGAAACAGCAGTTAATGTCTGTTGTTTGTCTGTTGTTGTGTTTATTTTCTGATGGCTTTTTTTTGCTACTCTTGAATGTTAACTTCTAGAACAAAAATGCTAGTCATGCTGTTTTCAATGTAGTAGTTTTCTCAAGGGAGAACTTTCAGATACAAGCACGTATTAGGTAAGATTTAATTACAGTGTTGAGTAATACATTGCAGTCTTAGAGAAATGCTGAAATTCCTTGTAAATTATGGCATAGTTAGGGCTAGAAAAAAATGTATTAAGGCATTTGACACCTGTTGCTTAACAGTTATCCTAAAGAAGGCAACAGTTATTACTACCTTCCTAACAGCATTTTAAGTGTAAATTTTAGGTATCTTAACTTACAGGTGCACCATTTGTAATGTACCCAGAAGAATCTGGGATTGGTTTTTTTTTTTAGAAACTGTAGACTGAAATACTGTAAAGAATAAAAATTGTGTAACTGGAAAACTCTTCTGCTTTTCAAACCACAACAGCTAAAGCTGACAGTAGTTTAGAGCTCTAGAACTGTTATATAACTTTAAAGTTTTATTCTGGCTCAGGTAATGTCTGTGTGTCTCAAATCTGTCAATGGCTGTTGTATTGAATACTTGAGACCATTGTTTCAGAAGAATATTTTTCAGAAATGTCTTTATTGATTAAGGCTTTGAGTTAATAGGGTTACTACAAAACAGAAAGCTTAACATTTCTGTGCAGGTTTAATTAATAGGTTATACCTGTATCTGTTCCACTGTTAATATTTGAAAATGGAGTTTTAAGTCTCATTGCAAATCCTGTTTCTGTGAAAGTGCTTGGGTGTGTCAGCAGATGTTTAGTCAGAAAAACAGTCTGATGTACAAAGTTATTCCTGTTGTATATGAATGAATGGGAAAATTATAATTTTCATTTTTCTCAGGGTGCTGATGTTCCTCAGAAACAGCAAATAAATAACGCTGAAACTTACTTTGAAAATGCAAAGGTAGAATGTGCCGTACAAGCTTGTCCCGAGCTGTTACGAAAAGGTATATTTTCATTTTTTTGGACAGCTGAGAAATCGTAACTTCTAAGGTGTAAAAATATGTAGGTAAATGCTCGGATGTAATTGATGCCACAAAATGTGTAATAGAAAAGGGTGATCCAGAGTTAATATTTTAACAAAGAGAAATACAGACTATAAAATGAAATCTGAAACTTTGCTGTTGACAATACTTTGTATTTCATATAAAATTCAGTGCCATTTAAATGGAAGATCAGCTGGGACGAGTGTTAACTTTCAGGTACTGCTTTAGTGTCGTGTAGATTCTGGGAGCTAATTCACTATCCAAAACCCAGTTTGTAACAAAGCAGATCTTATTGCTTCTTAGTAAACTAGAAAATTGAAATTATGAAACTTCTGAGGGCATTGCTTTTGTATCTTAATTGATTCAAGAAGGAAATGATTGAAATTAGATTGGAATAAACCCTTCTAGTTTTATAAGTGAAATACCGAAAGAGAGAAGAGACTGAAATCTGGCTGAAATCTCAGTACAGATGCTGAAGCGAGCAGACTTTTCACAGAGTAAGAAAGGGTGAACCTTTGGAGTGCTAATTCTGGAGAGTGCTTTTGCATCCGATGCTGAAAACAAGGCTCCGTGAAGCCTAATCGTGACTTTGGTGCTTCACATGCATTCCTCCTTGTAGCCCAAGAGATGACACAGAGAGGGGATCGTGATGGGTTTGGGTCTTCTCTGCTCCAGGGGAAGAATTGTCACAGCTCGTGCCTATAGTGCACTACTGATACGGAGTCTGCTGTGATGTCCGAAGAAGTAGATCTGAGACATTTCTGCTGAAAGATTTGACGTGGTGTGGTTTAGCCAGAAAACAAGATTCTTCAAACCTCGTGTGGAGAACGGTGGTGGTGTTAATTTCAAAATACTAAAAAAATAAAAATATCTTTGTGAAGAAAGACACTTGTTTGCACGTTCTGAAACGTGCAGAGTAGGGGGCTTTTGTTGTCTTGCAAATAAATAGGAGGTCTCGAAACAGCAAACTCCAGTGTCAAAGTTGCTTTTAACAGAACCTTACCAAGGTGCATTAGTTTCCACAAAAGCAACATCAGCATTTCAAACCAGCGTGCTGTTTGCTAGATCTCATATGGAGATAACTTACGTATCTTGGATTTAAATGAAATGAAGGCTCTAAAGTAGGGTCAGTAATTTGTGTAAAACTGAAAAATCATAAGTAAAATGTAAGAGCAAGCCATAACATGCTGGTTTCACTTTTTTTTAGACTTTCAGTCAATGTTTCCAGAAGTGAATGCCAACTGTTTGACAGTATTAACTGTCACCCAGAAGACTAAAAATGATATGACTGCCTGGAGTCAAGAAGTGGAGGATGAGAGAGAAATGCTGTTAGAAAATGTAAGTAGCCAACATTAGCATCCACTTACTGATAAAATTGAGATAACTTTTCCAGCTTTGTAGCTTTTTGACTACGTGAAATGTCTCATAGAACTATTAAATTCTTTGTAGTGGAGTGAGTATGCTAAGATGTTGTAAAATGCTACAGTAGATGAATAAAGGTACTTGATTGTTGTCCTGTTGCAGTTAAAGGACAGCAACTATTTTCTCGGCTTATTTCAGGTTTAGTACAACGCATTTTGTAGGATTTCACTGCTATCTTTGTTTTTCTGTGATGTAATTGATATTCTAGTACAGTGTCTGTCAGTGAGTGCGTCCTTACTTGTAAAAAGTGGTTCCTCTCGTTTTTGTTTTCATTCTGGTAATGGGTATGGTTAATGCTTTTAGCCTGGGTATCCCTAATAAATATTAAGTCTTAACCATCCTCATGAGCTTGTTTTCTTGTCTGTTGCCACGAGAGGGCTCTCGGAAAATCGCTTTATTTCACGTTCTTCAGATTTTTTTGTACGTACTCCAGCAGGTGTCAGTGTCCACCACCGCTGGCATTCTTTTCTTAGCACCTCAAAATACAACGTATCTGTATATTGTTTGTTATAATTTTTCTAAAACCAGTAATAATCACCCTGTGGAGTTTTCATCTGCATAACGAGGATTATATTTATGTTTAAAAGTAGTCTGGTAGTGTCCTTTTCAGTCCTGTAAATTGCAAATGTGGCCTCTATAGAGCAGTGTCAGGGTACCGCGAAAAGGAAGAAGCAGTCTGAAGGATCAACGTAAAGATTACACGCAAATTAAAATTCCCTTCATTTTAGTGTGTTCTTCTCTTTGAATTATTTATGGTCTGTTGGTCTTTCGTGTTGTAATCTGGTCTAATTATATGTTAATTGGCAGCTTTCTTCCTAGTGCACCTCCCTGTCAAGTCTAATATAGTCATTGTAGGGGTGTTAGGATGTTGGATGTAACCTCCCAGCCTAAAGGTTACTAACAGCAAATTCGCCAGAAAACGGTCTGTTTGTTTGCTTCATAGATGGTTAGAAGTAACCTTAAAAATACTAATCTAATGTGAGAGGCTTGTGCTAAAGTAAGGAGGGATGTGTACAACCAAATGTAAATGTTTACAGTAGGGAATCTCAAGTGTTTATTAACCTCACTCCGATGGCTGAGGGGCAGTTACAGCACCAGATCAAAAGACGTCCTGTATCAGAAATGTGATACCTAGCGTGCTGCCTTCAGATGGCTTACTTGTATTTGTGACTTAATTTACAGTTGAAACACAGTTAATCAAGATCCACCAAACCTCAAAATACAGAACACATTACTGTAAAGGGTAAACTTCTCTTATTTTGGGCCAGTAAGGGCCTGAAGCTGAGTAACTATAATAATATTTCTATAAATTTGAAACCTTGAGCTGCTAAGGGCACCAATTTGAGAGAACAATCCCATTTTTATAACTGAAAATAAAGTACTATATTTATTATGAAGTTAGAAGTATTTCTTAATAAGACTAGGGAGTTCCATATTTCAAGGAAGCTGTGTAAATTCTATTTGTGCTTTATTCTAGCTCAGTGTATTCAGCTGTTTAGATTTTTATTCAGCTGTTTAGATTTTTGTACTTGGACGTCTTTTTCTGAGTACATGGATGGTTTTAGAACCATCATGCATCTTGACTTTTGTGGGGTTTTTCTCTCACTTGCCTGTGTGGGTTTCTTCAGAAGTTTTCTGTGGGCCTCCACTGGCCCTCATAGCATGGGTTGAGATCTGCTGGGCTAGGTGATTAAAAGCACATAACTGAGGTGTCCTGTTGCTGCTGATTTATCTGTGGAAAAAATGTGCTGTGTAATCTGTAGGTTGTGTAAATATTTTGTGCCCTGTGTTTTGATGTCAGAATACAGGAGCACAGCTTTAAATCTAGCTGGTTGAATATTCTTCTATATCTGATAGATAATTGCAACTCAACACCAAAGACTTTAAGGGGGGGGGGGAAGCTTGCTTTCTCAATTTAGCTGGTGTGAAAAGTTTGATACAAAAAAAAGTAGATTCTGTCTCTTCAGAGAAGGGAGGTTTTTGATGGTGCATTGCAGAACAGGAAACTTATTGGCATGTTGCTTAATTGAAAATACCATTTTCAGGAACATCATCTGGTGTCCTCCAGTGTAACTGAAACATGACCTACAATTGTAAAATAGTGAGGGAGTTGGAAATCATCGTTCATCCTGACTGTCAATTAATTACAACAAAAGAGTTGGTGTAGATTGGTGTGAAAGCCACATGCTTATGGAACTGTTTGCTGTCACGATGCAAAACTAAAATGTTCTTTAAAATCATTTGGAGTTAAACATTTGTAGTGCCGGAAGAACTGCGTAATACTGTCCTGTTGGCTGAGATAAGGCCTTACAGCAAAACTGTTCTTCATATGTTTATAAAAATATATTTAATGCTACATTTAGTGTCAAATATGTGGAATTTAGGTGAGATCTGTGAGCTCATGGAAGTAACACAGAAATACCTGAGGTAATGGTTGACTTCTTAAAGAGGGTAACAGGTATGGTTGCAGTCTGCATGAGTAATCAAAGCAATCACATTATTCCTTGTACAAGCTGTTAATCCATTACTGACTGGCACAAGGAACACCCGTAAACCTCATATGATTGGAGTAGCCTAATATATGCCATTAATTCTAATTTTCTTAATATTATTAATATTTTTATTGAAAGTATGCTGAATTTCTCATTTATTAGTAGAGGCCAAAAGAAATCCATGCTTGTTCTTTTTCAGAATATTTTATACGTGTTCTGGTGTGTGTGTATGTGTAACAAAAATCTCATTTGGTATCCTTCTTTCCCTTTCTTTTCTCAAAGTTCATTAATGGTGCCAAGGAAATTTGCTACGCAATTTGTTCTGAAGGCTACTGGGCTGACTTCATTGATCCATCCTCAGGACTGGCAGTAAGTTACACGCTGTGTGGAGTGCGCTTTGGACACCGCTGTGTCCTAACTAGCAGTGGTATTTGTATTCTATGTGGGTTAAATCCACCTTTTTCCTATTGCCCAAAAGCTGTTCCCATAGGATCATTCCTTAAATAAATTAAGATGGAATGGTAACCCTGAGCCAGTTCCCGTACTGTGTCAGCTGTCAGTGCTGTTGGCAGTTTGGAGAACGTTGTTCAGCAACGAAGTTGACTTTTGGGTAATTGTGGAAGTCTTACGCCCACAAGCTCTTGGTCACTGCACGGTAGGCTGGCTGTGCCCTTCCGAGGTAACTTAGTCATCCTGACACCTGTTTGTGTAGGTGGGGAGAGGGGACGGCGGTGGGTGGGGGTGGG
>Ga0181612_183383_pt1 | contig 10331 bp, 5 predicted proteins | sample HoacroProtozoa21_FD_119630 | JGI IMG/M metagenome (GOLD analysis project Ga0181612, IMG submission 119630) | Hoatzin crop microbial communities from Cojedes, Venezuel. Combined Assembly of Gp0051906, Gp0051904, Gp0051908 | reverse complement strand
TTTATTACTTTTTCTTTTTGGTTATCCAGCTTCAATGCACTTTGTAACATACTCTCTGAATAATGTTGTTCCACTTACAAAACTGGAGTGTTTTCACTGTCTCCTATTTATTCTTTCAGGATTTGTGGATTTAACACTCCATGATCAGGTCCATCTACTGGAATGTGCCTGGTTAGAGATACTGATGATTGGCTTAGTCTGGCGCTCCATGGAACACCCAGGAAAGCTTTTGTTTGCACCTAACCTATTACTGGACAGGTCAGTTTGCATGTTGCTGTGAATTACTGAAGTTAATTTATTTCTACTGAAACCAGGTTAATTTTTAGCTCATAGTCATTTGACTGATACTACAATTTGACACTACTTCATAAGTTAAGCAGAGTTGTAGTAGGTGAGACTGGAAAAGGAACTCTGAAAAACCTAGAAATGCTCTGGAATATGATGCTGGTCATTTATTCGACAAATAACACCTCTGCAATTCACCTGCTGCTGGAAATACTTTCTTTCAAAGGCAGCAGAAAAATTCTCTCATAATCTGTACTGTTTGCTGCAAAACTAAATTAAATTAAAATTAAATACAGAACCCTAATAACTTTAAATCAGATGATTATTTCTTCTTACCTAAAATCGTCATAGTTATTCTTAGGTAGAATGGGTTTATTCAAGCAGCCAGCCAAAATTCTGGAAGAAAATCCTGATAAAGTCTCAGTTGCAATCTTATTTATTTCTAGAGAATATATTAAGTTTTTTATCCTTAAAACTGGAGTCAAATATATAAAACAAACACCTGCTTGCTGCCCTAAGCCTTTTTTATCCAGTCTTGCTAAAATGCTGTAGGTGCTTCTAAGTGAGAGAGAAATATAGGCATCTCTGCTGTACAACATCTTGGATTTTAGCTGTCAGTCTTCACAAATAAAAGCAGTAAGATTGACAGATTTTTAACATATATCCTAGCTATCTTAGTGAAACTCAAGTTCTCTTTTTTCCCAGTCATGAAAACTTTCAGCCTTGGGAAAGAGTGTTAAAAGAGAATAACGAGTGGGCAGGGGTTTTTGCAAATGGCTGTGGCAAATCTAGAAAAAGTTAGTTAGGATAGAGTCATCCTAGCTGTTGGTAGTCCTCTTTAGTTGAAGGCTACTGCCCACGTAGCAGAGTTGGCAGGATAGAGCATATATATGCACACTGGTCGCTCTAGTGCAGAGTTTGGCATCTTGGGCGAAATCATAGGTGAAGGAAGAACTGAGCTGAGGAGACAGAATATGGGGTGAAGCAGTTAAGAGCTGGGCAAGCTTCTGATCTCATCTCGTAGATTCAGGGGCAGTGAGCTACAGCAGAGGGATGGCAACAAAAAGTCAAGGGTGGTGCCTTCAGCTACTTAACTATTAGCCAAGTGAATGAATCAAAACTCTTATTAGCAGAAAAATGCCTTTTGAGCAGCTTGCTGTGTTAACTGTGAGGTACTGAGTTTTAGTGTTTGTGCAGTGTTAATGCTTTCATCCCCCTGCTCTCTATTTGCAAAAAATAAGTTTACTTTTTGTATTTTAGGAAACTACAAAAGATAACGCCTAACAGTATTAAATATAGTACTTGATGGGAATAGAGAAGTATTTATTACTTTAGGAAAAAATCTATTCCACCTGAGTGAGCACTTGATCTATGAGCTATGGAATTAGATAGGTATAAAACACATTTTGCGTACAGAATACAGCTACTTGCCTAAATGTAAGTATAGTCTTCTCAAGAAAACACAACAGTTTTAAAATAATTTCTTAGTGCACATAAGAAGTAAAATTTACTGCTGTAGGAAAGTAAGGATAGCATTTTATTGAAAACTACTATAAATTGCAATATAGCTTCCAAAGACCAACCGATCTGTTCCACATTTCATAATACAGATTGTGAGGAAAAAATTGAAAACTGAAGAGCAGAGCCAGAGTACCATTTTCTCTCCTCTTAACTAAGAGAAACAGCTAGGGAACATTTGAAACTTTGATCTTCCTCGACTAAAAATCCCCATGCTCTGAGTGAAATGGAGTCTAAGCAGTTGATTCAGACAGTTTAAGCCAAATCTACTGGATTAAAGAGAACAGTTGCATGCAACTGGAACCACATATTACTTTAGAGATCAGAAATCAATTAACTCTATAATTGAAACAGGCTTTTTGTTTTCTGACTTCCAAACAAGACTGTTTCTAAAAATGTAGATCTATTATATCTTCTCATTTTCAAATAATAAGAAACATATTTCTAAGGCATCATATACTGGCATCACTCTACTTGGTAGGGATATTTGCTGAAACTAAAATAATAAATTACTTGATTCTGGGGTGATCTGATATGCTAATTGGTTAACTAACTGTTCATTTACTAGTTAATTAGTGCTAACAATAGCTCGATGTGCTAATTTGATTTAGGCAAGTTGGCTTGTGAGAGCGTTATAGGGCAGAAGCATATTGTTTGTCACATTTGAAAGGGGAGGACAGAGACCAATTCAGAGGCTGTTTACCTCAATGGAGTCCTTCCACTGCATCAAATATTTGGGCAAATACCACAAGAATGCAAAAAATGTGTGATGCATTATTGTTGTTGATCTAAATAACCAAATAATCTGAATGGCTATAATGATGGAAAAGATGGATGTTGTACAATTTCCTTTCATCTGTTCTTCTCTCCTTACCTTTCAGCATGTTCTTAACAGGATACTCCTTTTCAGTGTTTTCATCCACAGCATTCTGTCCTGAAAGCCCACCACACTTTCCATGTTAGCTGACCTATTGGGTTAACAGCATTTGCAAATATTAACCTAACTATTGACTACAATCCAAAGTCACCAACTACGTATGGTAAAATCTGGATCTGTCTCTGACCTGTGTTTTTCTGGACTTAGTGCAAATGCAATATTGTTAGCATGGAACTTTATCACATTCTGCATATGCCTCTGGCTCTCTCTGATCATTCTGTGGCAGCCATCCTCTCTGATTTGCATATCCTTTTCATTTTTCACATTCGGGTTTCTCCTGTCTCTAATAGATCATTTCTGTCTAGAGTCTCAGAGATAGATAGTGCTTTGTATAAGCTCAGGTCAGGTCAAGTTTTATTATGCAACTTTTTTACCTTTTGGCTAGATCAGTACAGTCTTGTCTTGTTCATAACTGTCTGAAATGCCATAAAAACAACATTCCAACTTTGCCCTTTTCTTTGAATAGACTTGATTTTTCTTCTCCCAGCTCGCACTTCCTATTTGGATCATAGAATCAGAGAATGGTTTGGGTTGCATGGGATTTTATAGATCATCTCATTCCAACCCCCCTGCCATGGGCAGGGACATCTTCCACCAGACCAGACTGCTCAAAGCACCATCCAACCTGGCCTTGAACGCTGCCAGGGAGGTGGCAGCCACAGCTTCTCCGGGCATCCTGTTCCAGTGCCTCACCACTCTCATAGTAAAGAATTTCCTTCTTATATCTAACCAAAATCTACCCTCTTTCAGTTTAAAGCCATTACCCTTTGTCTTATCACTACCTGCCCTTGTAAAAAGTCCCTCTCCAGCTTTCTCGCAGGCCCCCTTCAGATACTGGGAGGCTGCTATAAGGCCTCCCCAGAGCCTGCTCTTCTCCAGGCTGAACAGCTCCAACTTTCTCAGCCTTTTCTCATATGGCCATATTAAACATAAGCTTGTCTTGTCTCTGAAGATCTTTTAGAGCCTGTCTTTTCTCATTCTGTGAGTCTACTTGTTACATTTTCAAATAAATACCTCTATGACTTTCCTGTGTAACACAGGAATTTACACTTGGAAGACTCTTTGAAAATACCTCTAAAGCAGCCCTTTGTTATTCAAGTTCCTTCTTAAAATTTTGCTTTGCCTGTAAAAAAACCTATACATCAATTAGGCTGTCAGTATGTGTAGACTAGTGCCTTCTGTATGGATGAATATCATCACATTATTGCTTTCTATTCCCTCTTTGCCTTGTAATTAGACAGGGTATTCTGTAGGGTAATGCACTCTTTCTTATTGTCTTAACGCACCACCTAAACACTGGAGTCTTGGTTCAAAATCAGGACTTTTAGCAGTCTACCAGTGACATTTAACTGATACTTTTTTACAGTGTACAACTGAAGCTATTAAAAAAATTCAAATGACAATAATTATAGATTAGAAAAATAGGCTTAATAAGGAAATACAATGGCACACTCACAGTGCTTGCAATTAATGTACAATACCTGATACAATCTAAGAAAGCCCAAGATAAATGCAAATTTTTCTATTCTGTTTCTGAAAATTAGTATCTTGTATAAGACAAATCCAGAAGTAAAAACTTAGGTTTCTAACAGGACAAACCAGATGTTTCCTGTCTGGAGGTTTCCCAAGATACTAGACCTTAAAAATGTCATTAGACCAGATCTGAAATTTGTCAGGCCTGACAATAGGCTGTTTATAATTTTGGAAGAAAATGTAATGTTTGTTCAGGAATAAGAAAGTCATATTTTATTATATTTTTAGAGGATTTGTTGCATTCAAATGTCATGCTGATCAGAGGTTACCTGAAAGTTTGAAACGTAATTGTAAAGAAACTCTTGGTAGAAGTAGCTGGATTGCCGACTGAGGTGGATGACTTCTTACCTGAAACATCCTCAGTATCAGCAAAATGGGAAATGCAGTGCTGCCTTTTAAAAAGGTGGGCGAAACTTCTGCCCAGTAAGCCTTTGCCAGGATGGGATACCATCTAAAGAAGAGAATTGGCTGAGGTGTGAATAAATATGACATAGAGGTAAAGAGTCATCATGCATTTTGTACAGGGAAGCTATGCATCTTGAATACATTGGAGTTCTTTGAAGAAATTAACAAGCAACTGGATGAGGGAGATCTTGTTTAATTTCCAAAAAGTATTAAACAAGAGCCAAATTTTATGTAGACAAGTGTGAACTGATGCATATAGGAGAAGAATAAACCCAGTCTTCATAAACAGCATTCTCAGTTGATCGTTCCATCTCACTGTAAACAGCAGTCAGTTCTATGGAACCAGCAATTCTTTGCTTGCCAGCAGTTGAAAAGTAAATCGACTTCAGCTTTCCCCCCAGGAATCATTACAACAGGAAAAAGAAATTGTCCAGAACATTGTTATTCCACTGTTTAAGTTTGTGCTGCGTCTGTGCTTGGAAAACCATGCCTTTCTGCTTTTGCTTATCTTAATAGGCATATTGAAAAAACAGGAAAGGTACCCAGAGGGGTTGCATAGGCAGTCACTGAGAGATGAGCTTTGGTAAAATGAATAGCTAAATAGACTGACTTCTTGGCTCATGATGCTCAGTAGAAGAAGGGAAACAAAATAGACATGATAGGAATTGCATGAAGTTGAGCACGCTGAGAAGATGTGTAGTAATTCACAAGTTATTCATTCTTCCAGTCTAGCACTAGAGGTAATCACTTGAAATCAGCAGATCCAAATGCCTATATGCTTAGCCCGGAGCTAAATATACCTTTGATATGAGCTAGTACGGCTGTTCTCATGTTATGTTCTAATGTTATTTTCTTGTCAAGATTGTAAAACATGTCAGGCAGCAAAAAAGTAGCCTAGAGACTTATAAAATTTTGGTTAAACGTAGTCAGTATTTCCATGTTTCTAGCAGCCTATTTCCTTATTTCTATGGAGAAATCTAATCTGCATTTTTTGTTTTTTTATTTTTTATTTGGAAACTGTCGTTCACTTCCTCTCTTGATGGAGCTTTTTCATTCTCTCAGAAGAAACTGAAGAATTTTCCCTTTGCTGACTTTCATCTTGAGCAATGGCAGGAGGCCATGGATCTCTTTAAACTGCACTTAGCATGAGTAGCACAAAGACTTACAGCATCCATGGTATGACTGGGCAGCTAAATAACTTCCTGCTTTCATGGCTTTGGTCTGAAAGCTTCTCACCACAGCTGAAAAGAATATTTGAAGTTTTCTGTGCAGATAGTGCTTTACAAAGTTTTGATAGACAGAAGATTACATACAATAGAAGAGCATCATGATGAAATCAGAATATGTTTCGCTGGTTCCTTGCCTTGTAAAATGTTCCAAATGCCTGAGGACATCACACTTGTCTGCCACTTGAGTACATCCAAACTGATTTTTTTTGGCACTGTGTATTGTAGATGTATTAATTACCATTGACTTATTAGAAAAATGAAAGCGAAGTGGTCACAGATGCTTGATTCAGCATGCTTCATCAGTGACCTGCTGCTCTTAAGTATTTCAAAGGCAAAAAGCCCATAGGCAACAAGTATGTCCAAATTTGCACTTCAAAATAAATTTGAAAAACAATTGTACATTTCACTGTCATCCCATCTTTAATAGCAATAGATTCTGTGCTGGAAACCCAACTCAAACAATCATCCTGTCATCAGACTACTTACCTGAAGGAGCTGAATATATCTACTCGTAGAGAGTTAAGGAATCTCTTGAAATAATAAAATTCCTGTTTCATCTTTCACTTTATCATTGGATTTTAAGATGTATTATTTTATTGTAGACTCCAGAGAATGAAAAAATATTACAAGAGTCAGAATTATACATCTCAAAACAATTCAAAAGAAGTAATTTCTGTTTATTGTAATTCAGTCTTTACTGTGCCTTGGAGCAAAATTCAAAGACTATCTGATTTTGTAACTCAAACTACCTAAATGTAAATCAAGTGGACCTGTCCAGAGTTTAGGGAGGTGCTGTGTAATGCTCAAAGTGATGAACTCTTTAAAAAAGAAAAAAGAAAGAAAAAAAAAAGAAAAACGCCTCTCATTATGATCTTCCCAGTTTTCAGCTGTTAGAAAAAGAGATTCACTAAGTGGGTTTGTAGGCACAGAACAGAAGGCTTCAGAGAGAATGAAATAATTTCTGGATTCAAGATAGCCCCTAAACAAATTCTAAGACTGCTTGTTCATCTAGTCACTCTGACCTTGGAAGCTCAGGCCCCAGTTCTAGGTCATGTTGAATTGTGATGCTGATCGTACCAAAATTAAACTTTCTTTGCATTTCTGATATGAAGAAAATTTTGAAATATTTTTGGCTTTAAGGTGATTCAGACTGAATGCAAACTAAACTGAAAAAAGCTTTCGTGTCAACCAGCATAACATTTTTCAGCCAAGTATTATTCCCAAATGGAGAGCCTTCATAATAATAAAAGGATACAAAGGGCTCTTAATAGTACACTCCAGCAATGGCAGGATGTAACACCACCCAATGACGGTAGTTTATAAATTTGTGTGTCATCTGAAAGCCAGTGTTGAAGGAGAAATGGGATGAGTAAAAAACATTGCTACCTCTGAATTACTTTGCTAGCACCTTGAGTAGTAAAGGCTCATGAACAAGTCCATTTAAGAAAAAATACACACAGAAACCATCACAACAGAACCACTACAGGATGAGTCTTGTATTTTTAATTTCTCTCTTTCTGAAGCTCTCACCTTCACGTCCACCTACCTCTTATTGCTCAATTTGTGTGATGGTACAAAACTAATTGTTGTGATCAAAACAGCCATTTTTTTAAAGCAAAATACTATTTAACCTCACTAGTACTGATACAGAACAACAAATAAGCTAGGCATTTCTCTTCATCAGCAGGCCTTGAGTTTGATACTGTGGTTTAGATTACTCAAGGTAGTCTCTGCTTTTCTCTTTGCCTCCTGTTCTGTGGAGATTGCTGTTTTATTCTAGAGCTCTGGGAGCTAATTTTTTTCAGGTTTTATTTTTTTCCTGCTTACTGTTTCCCCAGCCTTTTCCACAATCTCCAGAGTTACTGGCTGAATGATGGTCTGAAGTAAAATTTCACTGCTGATAACAATTTCCTTAGCTTTTAATTACTGATACAGTATAGCATTGTAGAAAAGGGGGAATACTCATTTAGTTAAATAGCCCTCCAATACCTATCTGGCAGTATTTCAGGCATACCGATGAATGTTTCTGATTTGGTCTGAAAACCTCAGAGATGGAGCTTTCCTGACACCTCACTTCCTTAAGCCATTTTAGTGCATCCCTTTACACCGGAGTAGAAAGAGTTTAGCAATGTCTGTTAATAGAACTAACGTATATAGGACACATTAATGTATATAAAAATCATCTCTTGTCTTGAGGACAGGCACCACCTACACATAAAGACTGCAATAATATTATAATGGATAGAAGATAAAAAAATATTAAAATATTTTTTACAGTGCTTTCGTATTTCAGAAATAGCCCAGAATAGCATGGTTCTGCTCTGTCTTTTATCCATTCCTGGTCTTCCTGAATTTCCTCTTATTTGGCTTTGTTTTAAGATCTCTCATTTGGTGTGTGAATTAGCCACCACTTTAGGTTTAAAGCTAGCTCAAGGAGCAACCAAAAGAGACATCAGAAAAGATCAACAAACCTCAGACGGTGATGGGTTGGTAATTTTGTCAGTACTGGAAGAGGTAGGAATTGCCTATTTTAGCTTCAGGCTCAGTCCTAATTGTTGCTTTGTTGCTGTAGAAGGGAGAGAGTTGTGCTGGGTGAAAACTGCTGCTAAGCATGGGCAACCACTTTTTTCAACCTATTTTGGGGAAGTGATGATGCCAACAGGAGTAACTCAAAGAATGGGTTATGTGAAAATGTATAAACATAACTGCCCAGCTCTGTGGAGGAAAATAGAGCCTTGCTCTTAGGGGTCTCTTTTGCTCCTGCCTCTTTTCCTGCCTCAAAATTATGTTTGGAACCGATATACCAGTTTTATTTCTTATTTGGCAAATGTCTGTTTCAAGAAACTCTTGAAGGGAAAAAAAAATTGATTCCATTTTGAATTATGCTAATTCCAGTTCATCACTTCTCCAATTGCCCAGCTGTGAGTGATTCTCAGACTATGATTCATGCATTGACACTAATGGCACTTATATTTAAGTAGCCAAAAATATTATATTTGTTTAAACAACAAGAGATAATTACTGTGACGGTGTTATAAATCAACTGAAAGATTTTAGTGAACTCTCCTCCCCAAAAAAAAGAAGAAAAAAAAGAAAACAAAATTAATATTTGAAGGTAACTTTCTGAAAAATATATGTGCTCTTAGTTTAGGTTTCCTCCCTCTGATTTTGTGTCCTTGCCTCTGAACAGATAGACATTTGTCCTTGCCTATGCCATGACTGAATAATTTAATGCATTAGAAATAAATCCTAACCAAATGTAATAGAAGTATGAGAATGAGATGTAAGGAGGATAAAATGCCAAGATGTGCACTGAGAATGAATGTAATGAATAAAAAGGATTGTACTCCTTCCAAATCTTTCTCCAAAATACAACCCAAGCTTAAAATGATGAAGAGATTTTTGAAGTATGAGAAAGTTGGGTTAACTTTGAAATTTTTTTTCTTCTCTATTTTACATTCCATGCCAGATTTTGCAAAAATTGAAGCCAAAGACCTGCAATACGGTGATGGCTTTTTTTACTGATGCATTAGTACATCAAACCTTATTTGTATGATTTAAGGATTGCTTTTATTCTTTACTCAGGTGCTGGCTGCATATTTGGATTCTTGGTTAAAAAGCGCAACATCAGTAATAAATCCTTGCTTCTAATGGTACCCTCTGAAACTAAACTCTTTCAGGAACTTCTCCAACAATTTACTTTTGAAACAAAAATTTCTATTGCAAATGATTTTGTCCAAGCTGCTTCTTGAAGCAAGACCATTGCAACACCTGCTTAGGCCAACTGTGACTTTGTCTAGCTTTCTTGAAAATCTCTAAGCATGGAGAACACTCAGCCTCTCTGGGTGCCTTTTTCAGGGTTGCACCACCCCCCTACAATCCTTCCAAGATGCAGCTTAGCGCAGTTAGTTGCCTTTTGGTTTAACATTCACTGCTCCTGAGAAGACCTTGGTTACACCCTGTTTCTAATGCCCCTTCAAGCAATTGTAGACTGCAGTTTTGTCTGTCCCCTCTCCAACATACTTTGCTTCCATCAAAGTTCAGTTAGCCTTCTACTATTTGTCAGGGACCTCTTTTGATCTCCATGATTTTTTATATATGATAGATAATAGCCTACTGAATACATCGACCAACTATTTCGGCACCCTGAAATGAACCCCATTTAGCATCAAAGATCGGAATTACTCTTCAAAATAATTACTAATTCTCTAAGTAATTCCCTAACCTCTCAATATGCTTCTGTTGGCTTTGCCAGTGAAATCTGACACACAGAAAAAAGAAAAGCTGTTGAATGTTTCAGTCTGCTCCATGTAGTCAGTCACCAGGTTTTCTGCCCCATTCGCCAACTCTTCTTGCTCATTGAAATTCCATTTGTTGCTGCCATATTTGTAAAATGCCTTGTTGTTACCCTCTGTGTCCCTCAC
>Ga0181612_158201_pt1 | contig 10331 bp, 8 predicted proteins | sample HoacroProtozoa21_FD_119630 | JGI IMG/M metagenome (GOLD analysis project Ga0181612, IMG submission 119630) | Hoatzin crop microbial communities from Cojedes, Venezuel. Combined Assembly of Gp0051906, Gp0051904, Gp0051908 | reverse complement strand
GTCTGCTCTCTGAAACAGATGCAATTATGGGAAAAAAATAGCTGCTGCCTCTTCACAGGCAGATTTCTCCGTAAAATACCCAAAATATAAAGAAAACTGACATAGCATAGTTTCATCGCTACCACACTAAATTTATCAGTCAAAATACCACGTGGCACACGCTTCTTCTGTGACAGCAAGACAAGCTGCTGTAACTGCTCTGGCAGACAGGCAGAGGTTTGTTTGACATTTAGAAAATCTTGCAGGCACGGTTCTGGTTTTGCCAACCAAATGCTAACCTTGGATGACTCAGACCACGGTTCCCTTTTATCCAAACCACTGAAGTTTGGTGGTTAGCTCAGAAGGAACTGGTATCTGAATCACCCTTGGTTTAGAGGAATTGTCAGATAAAAGTCTTGGGCACGAGGTTTTGGGGGCAGGGTGTTGGCTGGGTTTTTTGTTGCCCTCTTCCTCAAAGGAAAGAAAAAAAAAATTCAACAACTTTTAAAGTGGAGACACCTTTCAATGTACTTAAAAAAAATTAGACATCAACTTTATCCTATCTTTTTAACTTTTTCAATGTCATGTGTCAGTCTGGGTACATTCTCAGTAAATTAAACAGATTTTTTTCAGCCATGTTGCAAGTCTAACCTGTGCCTCACAAAATTACACAATTTTAACATTCTCTTTAGCTACAAAAAAAGCCTACCTCATTGCTCAAGTCCCAGTTACATATCTCCAGCTCTCAGGCCCCCTGCTTCTCCTTTTCTTAGAGGAGGAAAAAGGGGAACTGTAATTTATGAGCCCCCATCCAGCCCTCTGGAACAAAACCTGCCCTCTGTGACCTATTAAACATCTTCAGGGAAGTCTCCTCTAGTCTCATTCCAATTTCTATTTAGTTCCAAGTTGCTTTTCATCTCGGTAGTTTGTCAACTTTCAACATTTCAAACACACTTGGGTGCCCCTGCGCAGCGCCTGAGCCTTTTAAATCCTCCTCTTTTCCTCCAGGGAAGTGTATCCCGTCTTTGGGATGGTGCCTAATTGTGTGTGCGTGTGTGTGACTGCTGGATGGGAAAGGCAAGGGGAAGCTCATTGGAGCCTTGAGCAACAGAGTCCTCTTCCAACACTAACTCATGAATAAGTCTCTGCCTTTTCCTGTATAGCCTTGCCAGTCCTATCTAAACATTCTCTATCTTTGTATATTAATAACCAGCATATAACTTCCAGCCAAGTTTCAATTATGTCTGGAACACCGTGCTCAGGCTGGCGAGAGGCAGCCCGGCTCTCACGAGGGTCTGCCAGCGCTCTCGCTGCACTCTGCAGCCCAGCCGGGAAAGCGGTGGGCAGGTGCCCTCGCCTCGGTGCCGCTGCCGCACAGCGCAGCTGGCAGCTGAGACTGTAAGCATTTTAAAAATTAAATTTGACAAGTTGTTCGGTGGCTTGGGAAGAATGGGAAGCCTCTGTATGTCTGCCAGACACTCACCGGTATTTAGTCATGGAAGTTTTGTGGGCAGGAATGTGTTTGCGCAGGTCCGAGACAGGGTGTATTCACTGTTTTTATTGATAACCTGGAAACAAACACCAAATAATCGCTGCTTGGTTCACAGTGGGCACAAAGCAGCAGCGCGGCAAGCGACACAGGGCTGCACTATGTAGCGTGCACGGCTCAGCAACCTGAACCCCTGCAAACAACATTCATCTTCACAGCAGCTTGCAGCAGGTGATGCGCAAGCCCAGCTTGCGTGCGGTGGGGTGGAAGGGCTGTGGCACAGACCCCCGCCTTCCCACGCCGGCCCGGCTGCACCCAGCACAGCCCGGACACCGCCCAGAGCGCTGAATCCCCGAGGCACTTGCGAACGGTACAAAAGGGAGCGAATCTGTGGGAACAGCTTGGTGCAACGCTGTGGCAGAAGGGCTGATGGGATCGCGGCTGCACAAGCAGAGAAGACAGACCAGGGAAGGGACTTCACCCCCCGTACGGCTTTGCTGAGATGGATGCTGGAACAGCAGCTCCAGCATCTTTCTAACAACGCGCAGAGCAGAAATGAAGACTTGGATTCAGTGCAAGGAAGTGGCAGGAAAACTAACAGCCAAGGACTAAATGGCTTACTGCGCCCACCTTGCACAGCTAAAGCTCTTACATTATTAAAAAGAGAAGTGACTTTATATTCTCTCCTAAGGAGAAAATAGCGGGCATTTTCAAAACAAAAGGCATAACGAGAGCCAGCAGCTGAAGCAGAAATCAGACAGTTAAAATAAAAATCCAAAAACACCACATTAGAAACAAAGGCACCACACGTCATCAGACCTGTTGGTTTCCATGTGTCATGGGTCTCTCACTTTCTGGTTCCTAGGGTAAATAAAAGAGCACGCAGACCTCCCCAGATCACAGCTGCTCTCGGCTGCCTCTCAGACCGTTTCACTAATCCAAAGTGACTGGCCAACAAGATGTGCTGCCCACAGCAGCTCCTGTGCCACCCGGGCGAGCTGTCCCCTCCGCAGGGCTGCCTGGCTGCTTTCCAGCAGCCGAGTCACAGCCAAGCCCAGGCCTGGCACCCTGCACCGCACTTGGGCTTAGCCTTCCAGCAGGGAGAACTGCGGATTTAAACCAGCTTCCCTTTTCACAGCAGCTTAAGTTCTTAAAGGAGTTTAGCTCCATAAACCAATTAAGCATCTTTAAGTCCCTGAGCTCTCATACCTTCTCCGAGCAGTTTGCGTGCTTACACTGCTTTAAAGGGTAAAGCTGGTTTCATCTGGCCGAGACCTGAGCATCTTAGGAGGTCACAGGGGGAGCAATCCCAAGCAGAGTCTGCGAGTCTGGAATCCTCTGCAGACCAAATCTGGGGTGCTGCGCTCCCGTGGCCTCATTTCTGCAGGCAAATTCTTACAGGTTTGGAAAAGGCCAGCTTCACCTTTAATTCTTTGCTTTCCAGAAGCCCCAGTTCTAGGTTATCAAGTAATAGATGGCCCACGCGCTCAGAAGCTTTACACGCTAAGAGTGGGAGCAAACCAGCTATTGTCCACATTTTCACAGCCACTGTGGTAGTGCAGGCAGACATAACTGGTGTGTCACCCCCTCGAGTACCATCCCCACGCCTTACCCATCCCTCCTGTCTCTTTCCTTTGGATTAATTAACACTAAAAGGAGGAGAATGCTAATACAGTCGTTTGACATTTGAATATGAAAGCTTAGAACCAAGTCTCTGAAGTACTGTTTTGGGCTTTTTTTTTTTTCCTCCTTTTAAACAGAAAAATCCGCAATATCTTGAAAGCCAGAGAACCACATCATAAAATTTTATACGAATCTATCACCAGCCCCCTTTGTTTCCTGTAGGGCACATCGTGCATAGCTCATGTGTATCAAGTACACAGATTTGTATTATATATACATAAATAAAATCACTACATATATCCTAAATGCTGTAATTTTCAAAGATGCTCTTTTTATGTCAGTTAATAGCCACACATCGTTATGTTGTGTTTAAATACAGTTTTTGACTCCTGCACAGGAAAAGCAGCATGCTGCGGTGACAATGTGATTCTGTAAGCAGTTGTGGATTAACGTTCAGTGACCACTGAATCTTCTCTGTGATTAAAAATCCCCACCAGCTGCCCAATCTGCTTTTGTCAGTAAACTCTCCATCATTTTACAGCAATAAAAGTACAGTTCACCCACTCACTTGAGGTCAGTCACGTGCTTCTGCCTGAAAAGGAGCACTTACACGAGCGTTACACAAAGGGCAGACCTGCTCCATTGCTCTGGAGCTGCTGCTGCTACCTTACAAGGTCACCATCTCTTTCTTCTACAACAGCGACAAATCATCTCAGAAAAAGCCCCATCCATCAGCTCTGCCTGCTCAGCACCCAGGTAGGGCCCTCTGCATTAGTTTCACTGAGGAGGACACGGCCCTGAGGCGCAGCCCCTAGACGCTGAAGCAGACCTGGGGGTGCTGGATCTTTGCATGGGCTTTCCAAGACGAGCCCTGTCCCAGTAAGGCGCTTTGTGCCATTCGTCACCCGAACCCAGCTCATCAGCAGGCCCAAGTGTCGCTCCAACCACAAAACTTCCCAGCCTAAATCCCCAAACAGGAGGCACCTCCGCAGTTCCTCCCTCCCTGCAAACACAGAAGGCGTTTCAAAAACTTACCTCACCTTTGATTCCAAATCCCCCAAGGCCACGCAGCTCCTGCTAGAGCGTTTCCAGCGTACCTGCCCAGGGCAGCTCAGGCTGCGTGCCCCCCCACCATGCAGCCATCGAGCCCCAGGAGTGGGAACACACAACACAGCCGCCTGCCCGAAGCCGAGCTCCTTCACCAGGCAGTGACCCAGCTGCTGGCAATCACAGCTGGTAGAGAAGGTGAACACAAGTGTGGCCTGTTTGCACTGATTTTGTATTCTGCCTCTTGGATAAAACCTTTACATGTGCTCCTTCCTTGCAGAGACAAAATGGAGGGGGGTGTCTTTGTATGACTTGTGGACCTGCAGCATTGCAGCTATTGCTTGCAATGTGCCTGGTCTGCTGCAGGACAGTAATGCCTTCCACCATGGCCCATCACGCTTCCTCCAAAGCTTTCCCCTCCATCAATTTTAGGGCACCCCAGCTGTAGCTTGGAGGACAGCCCTTGCCAGATGGTTCCTGTTCCTCTGTGTGAGCATGCAGCTCTTGCGCCATGCTCGCCCTGAGCAACCAGAGCAGAAGCGCAGCCCTCAGCGCTCCCAGCCCGCAGCCGTGCTGTGCTCTGCTCGTGTTCTCGTGCCCACGGGGAGCCACATGCCCCTGTGCCTTGGCAGACCCTGTCCTACGCCGTGGGCTGCCCACCGCCCTCCTCCAGCCCCAGGCCACCAGGCCACCACCACAGCTCCCACAGCCCTGCACGCCACAAGCCGTCCCCTGCACAGCCCTGGCCCCGGAGCCACCTCCTCCACCTGCTCATGCTGCCGAGCCCCACGGGGATGAATCACTGCGGGGACAGGCAGTTGCGGTGCAGTGGTGGGAGGGCGGTGAGGAGTTGCCTCCTGGTTTTAGCCAGCCCGACGCTGTTCCCCGTTGGCCTCACCAGCCTGGCTGCGCTGGAGACCTCCCCTGGCGCAGGTTAACACCCTGCTCTGTACCTTTTCCCGTCTTTAATCTGCTCCCTAAAAGCAGAGATGATCCTCGTGGGGACTGTGAATACGCACGCACGCGTGCCTGTGGGTTCTCACATCCCCTCCCTGAGCTGCGTGCTTCGTGTCGCTTTGAAGCAGCAACTGCACTTCCATTTTTTTCCTAGGTGATTTTTTCTTCAATTAAAAAAAACAACCAGAAAAACTTTCAGTTTAACTCTGCAACACTTGAACCCTTTTGTTCTTCTTGCTGGACCTAGGCAACCTCACAGAGATCAATTTTTTTTCCTTCTTGTCCAGTCACGTCTTCCTGCTCAGCCAGATACCAATTCGCCTCACTTTTGTGCGGCTGTATGGGTTTGTGCTCTCCCTCGACACTTCTGTGAACAATGGAGCAGAGGTCGGGGTTGTGCACCCCCGTTACCTTTCTCTTTTTGGCTTATTTTGATGATTCTCCCATACAGATGCTAGCTGTTTTTCTAGTTGTATCTAATCCGCTTTGTGGCCACCTCCACTTTCCCAATGCAGGTGCTGGCATTAAATTGCCTGTTATCCTGTCCTAATTTCCATGTTACAACTGCTGGGAGGATAATCAGAATTTATCCATCTTTTTTCTCTTCGCTGTCCTCCTTTGCATTGTTTATTCCTCATCTAGACTGGGAGGGCCTGCAAGTCCTTTCATAACTATTATTTTTTTCCACACGTCCAAGCTCAAACTGAGAATTAGAAAGCTTCCAGTGCTGATCCTTACTTGGCCAGCATTTCTACTGCATTTTTCTTTTCAACCTTTTGAGAGCATTTTCTGCAGTTTCGCCTTCCCAGCAGATCGGACAGGAAACCAGAGGTGGCAGGGAGGCTCACTGGGACCAGTGCCCAGGGTGACTCCGCACCGGAGATGTGCCGAGGCCCTTCGCAGGGGCACGGGCTGGCAGAAAGGTGACTGAATTTTAGTTGAGCTGAAATCTGATTGCCACTGGGGTCAGAAGGGACAATTCTGGCCTCTAGGCAATGTTAACTTCACGCTGCGACTTCTGTGGTCTTTCACAGTCCAGTTGACTCCAGGAGGGCTTGGCTGGTTTGAGCGGGGAGCGTGGTCCCAGCTCACTTCTTAGAACTTGGTGCAGTACTTGATGTCTTACCCACATAAAACTGGGAGGAGGGGGGAGAAGGAGCAGGGTTTTGTACTTCAGATGGCAAACTGAAAATATGGCTGGGGACTGCCCTCTGTGTTAGAAGTGATCGCAAGTTCTGCTAAGCCACCTCACATTAACCAGTCGAGTTCCAAAAGCACAGACCCCGTAACTCACAGGTCTTTTCTTGTCCTGGGTAGAAGCTGTTGGATCAACTGAAGCCAAATGCACAGCATGATTACAGTCTTCCTTTAAAGCCACTCAGATTAATGGAACAAATTCACATTCGGAGAAATCAGGTACAGATCCCCAGCAACTACACTGGTTTGACTGTGGCTTTTCAGTAGTACAAATTACACCAGAATATCATTAGTAATTTCAGTTGTCCCCTCGTCTGGCAAATTATCATTCATCTCCCCAAATGGGTATCTCAGCTGGAGACATTTATTTTATCACCTTAGTGTAAAAAAACCCCTCTGCTCCCTCCCTCCAAATTAGCAGCCTGTGATTTCCCTGGGGAAGCCTGTCTTAGGTGCAGTGCCGTGACTCCTGCTTGACTAACATCACCAAGACCAGACAGGGCACCGGAACGCTTTTACCTTCCAACACATACCTGAAATCTCTCACCAGGTCCGTGAGTGCCTGCTCAGAGTTAGTCACTTCCTCCGCAGCCTGTAGGGAAGACAGCAAAGTTAAAGAAATGTTGCTCTGTTCTAACAAAGCTTTTTGTCGGTGGCTTACCGCCGCAGGTACGCCGAATTCATCTCACTCTGCGTGAAAACTGCCCAGGCTGCAGGCTAGGGTCTGAGCGTGGTGTCGTTAGAGCCTTTGCCTGGTGTCTTGCTGTTACCTGGTAAGCTCCTGAATTAACCAAGCACCATAAAATGTAATTTCTAAATTACAGTGAGCCTCGTGCCCCTGTGCTGCATTTTGAGCTGCCCCTAAGGAGCCTTTCCCTTCCCACAGCCAGGGAATTGTCTTGCGCAGCTCAGTGCAAAGTATGAGTTAAACATGAAGTCACAAGGAAAATGGTGTTAGTGCTGGGCAGGGAGGCTGACGGGTCAGCAGTGATGTCCCCAGCGCACAGGAGACCCAGGGAAAAGCAGAGCAGGCTGGGGCGAGGGAGGTCAGCCCAGGGAGCGGCTTCATTCCCGCTGGTGCCAGGCAAAGACACGCAGACACGCTGAGGCTGGTGATCATCTGAGCTTGTTCTGCTCCAGCTACTTTGTGAAAACACAGCTTCCACATCACAATTTTTAAGTACTGTTTAAGAAGCTAATAACTTGCTACAAGTTAGACTGGTCCTGACTAGGTTTCCTGGCGATACTTTAGTCCCACTGCGACACTACAGCTTCGCCACCAGCTCTATTCCTGTGGTGTTTGCCGGCTCAGGGGGAATAAGCATTAGAAATCAGACACTTTGGTGAGGTTTTGGGGCTAGCAAGGCCTGGTGAACGTGTGTATTGAAATGGTCTTGCATCTTCTGCTGAGGAAGTGAGTGTGATGGGTGCTGCATTTCCCCATCATACGGAGGCTGCCGGCTCTGCAGCCGCAGGGCACCGGCTGAGGTTAGCGTCAGCCATCTCCCGTGGACACACTGGTTTCTGCCCTGCTGTTCACTCCTGCCTCAGATTCCATCACTGCCCTGCACAAACCTCCACGCTTTTCCCCAGCTCTTGGGGAGAGTTTGTGCTTCACAGTCTTACTGTAAAATAACAAGAATCAGACTACGAAAATTGGGAAGTTTCTCTGACAGGCTTCTGTGCTTTTTCTATAATCGCTCCACATGCTCCTCTGACAATTTCCGTGACCTTATTTCTCAAAAACAAAAAAAACCCAAGAAGAAGAAGAAAAGATAATTCCCATCATCCCTCAAATCTCAGTAGAGCTCCCCACTCACTAAAGGAGAAGCAGAGGCCGCCAGGTCTCTATCTGGAGCTCTCCTTACACATGTTTGTTAACCCTCAGGGTACAATGGATGCTGAGAATTACTCTTTCGTAACATTTGTTTGGCTGCCAAAAAGGAAAAATGATTAGCAGCTCAAAGGTTACATCGCTGCATTTTGCAAGAGAAGCCCTTGTCACGGGCTGCCTCTATTTTGCTGACTGTGCACACGATGCCACGATGCTCACCTGCCCGCGGGGTGCCGGGGTACTCTGCCCGTCGCGCTGCACTGCTCCAGCTCTCCGTCCCGGTGCAGTGTCGGAGATTTCCACTGCAGCCCCTGCAGATGTGTGTCCTTTCCTCCTCCTGTGGACGGCAGCACCCAGACCTCGCAAGTTGTGCCCAGAGCTTGGAAGTGGCCACCTAAGGCCTCCTCTCCCACCGAATCCGTATGACTCTGAGCAGCTTTATACCGTGCATAAACCACCCCCTGCTACAGGCAATGCCATTTCTATGTGCTCTGTAGGGCCTTCAGTATCTTAAAGACGTGTAAGATGGTGAGTTTATTAGATATAGTTCATGGTTTAAGAAAGGGATTTAAAAAAGATTGCTAAATTAATGACTAGTGTTATTGTTTCCTTTATTAGCCCCTTATTAGCCTGCTTCCCGGGGGCAGAGCTGCTTGGACAGGATTTACCTCTCTTTGGACCCTGGGGAGCTCAGGAATTGGGAAGCATAAATAACAAATGTCCTCCTTTATTTTGCTGTCTCAGTCTCCTCTCTTCCATTGCACAGTCAAAGGGCTGCTTCGAATTGTCTGTGGACTAAGACCTACCGGCGTTGGTCTAGGCGTTTCACAAGGAGAAACTGCTCAGAAGGGTAGCTGGAAACTCCCGGCCCTGGATTGCAGCCTTCCCCGCAGACTGGCACTGTCACATCACAGATGCCTCTGTTCATTATGTTGATGTGTGTTAGCAATGAAGTTTGAACTTTGTTCAGATTTTCCCCACGTTTGGCAGCATAAGAGCTGGAGCTCTGATCTGGGTTCAGGCTGGTTGTTAGGTACAAATTATGTGTCAGTGCAATTTTTCCCCCCGCTGTCTCCTTTTGCCAATAATTTGCTACAGTGCAGAGATTTCCTGTCATCTTGTCAGTCTGCGTCTTTCCAAAGCCACTTCGCTGCCAATGATTAGCTTCTGTCTTTCCACCTCTCGGCAGAGAGATGCTGATCCCCCAGGGAAGCGTCACGACTCGCTCTGGGAGAGCTCTCCCGTGCCCCCAAACCAGCGCCCCGCTCAGGGGACGTTCAGAGGCTGGTCACACAGATGGAACCATCTTCTTCTGTCGGTCAGGAGAGGACGCGGCCCCAGGGCCTGGCCGAGGCAATCCGCTGCGAAGCTGTCGGGCCGGTCCAGGGAACATTATCGACTGGGCAGAGCTCCGGACTGGGAGACTGTGGGCACGGCCCCCGCTCTGCCTGTTGTTTTTGGTGGGATCTTGGGCAAAATGGATCCTAACCCTGTTTTTCATTTGCTAAAGGGAGGATAAAAACCTCTCCCCAGCAGAGTTAGGCGTTAGATTAATTGTTTCATGATTATAAAGCCTTTGATATCCTTTAATCAAAGAGCTGTTAAGGGTTTTAAAGGTTGTTAGAATTTGCGGAATAGATGTTAATTTTCTGTGTTCAGCCTACACAGAATATGGACTCTCTAATGTTATTTGGGTACTGAGTATTAAATGCTCCCTTTTAGGCGCTTGCAGAAGTTACCTTTAAGCCACATACACACACTGATTAGAGTATATTGTACTTTAAAAGCTTTTTCACATCTCATTAGACCTTCTCTTCTCGAGTCATCTCATAAGAGGCTAATTTACATTAAGTCTAGGCCACGTCAGGGTCTGGATTTCTCATGCAAATATGCCTTGGTAGTAAAAGCAAAGCCCCTTGTGCTCTCTGCATGAGAATCACCAATTCTCTGCTCCGCACCATAAATCCCAGGGCATGCTCTGAATCCCAAATAATCTGGATTTAGAAAGAAATGAGGTGCACAATTCTACCTTTGACAATTTTCATTTCCACCTTGGCTTGCCTACATTTCTCCACTAAAAGAGGGCACCAGAGACTTCGCAAATCCCTCTTCACAGTACCAGCAGAGTCTGAACTGCGACAGTATTCTCCAGGCATTGCCCAGCCAAATACCTGAGCCCGCCCCGCCACTCGCGAGCACGGGCGG
>Ga0181612_147282_pt1 | contig 10331 bp, 4 predicted proteins | sample HoacroProtozoa21_FD_119630 | JGI IMG/M metagenome (GOLD analysis project Ga0181612, IMG submission 119630) | Hoatzin crop microbial communities from Cojedes, Venezuel. Combined Assembly of Gp0051906, Gp0051904, Gp0051908 | reverse complement strand
TCGTAGTGACAAATTTCTTCCTTATATCTAATCCAAATCTACCCTCTGTCAGTTTAAAGCCATTACCCCTTGTCCTATCACTACATGCCATTCTAAAAAGTCCCTCTGCAGCTTTCTTTCAGGCCCCTTTCAGGTACTGGAAGGCTGCCATAAGGTCTCTGCAGAGCCTTCTCTTCTCCAGGCAGAACAGCCCCAGTTCTCTCAGACTTCCCTCACAGCAGAAGTGTTCCATCCATCTGCTCACGTTTGTGTCCCTCCTCTGGACCTGCTCCAACAGCTCCAAGTCTATCCCGTGCTGAGGGCTCCAGAGCTGGAATGCAGTACATTCTTTATCTTCAGATATTTAATTAACAAATGGAATAAGTGAGACCCATTTTCATTGTTTAAAAGATGCATCAGATCTATTTCAATTCTTCATATTAGGTTATAAAAGAATTCAAATGTAAAAAGAAAGTGTTTCTGAGGCTATTATCAAACTCTCTTCACATTCTTTCTTAATGGTGCAAATGTCAGAAATACATGGAAAAAACAGCTCTAATTTTTCAAAGAATCACATATTCATTTAGTTAAATAAAATCCCCCTTACACAAAAATAAAAGAACACAACTAGATTCTGAGTACTTTTGCACAAATGTAAATGTGATTTTCCCTCTCCAGCAATCCTGCCCCCCCGCCCCAGGTTTTCAAATTCTTTCTTTTGGTAAGGACATTTTCACATTATCCAGATGGCCTACCACCAATCATTAACTATCACCCACATCACAGTCATCAATACATACTCATAGTTTCTATTTATCTGCCTCCAGGCTCTTAGATATCTAACTGGGCTCAATGTAATATCTTAGTGCTAGAAATAAATAAGAAGCTGGAAATAAAATATCTACATAAGAAAGAGCCCATTACACAACCTGTGTTTTTTTAATAGTAAATATAATCTGTACTCTGCTGTAGAAGTAACCACCAGCTCATGGATTATTACATTGCTAACTCTACCCTACTACTGCTAAACAAACAGAGTATCTCCATGCTCTTCAGTATCACTCAATAGTAAAAGGTGGAAAAGCAATGCTTTGGAAGAAGTATCACTTATATTGGAAGACTTCTATGAACTCTTGGAGCTTTCACTCCCCCTTTCTCCTACTTCCTTCAACAAAATTCATTGATTTATTGTTTGTTTCCAAAAGATGCAGAAATAATAATTTCAAAATATCTTTTAAACAGTCTAGAAAAAAAAATTTATGTCATTAACTTTTGTAAAATGATCCTGTTGTCATACAAGCTTCAGTGTCTAGTGAAGACATAGTGAAAGTTGCAATTAAAGTGATTTCATTAAACATATTCAGTCCATTAAGTTGTTCAATTTTGCATTAAAATCATTAGTATCTCAAATGTAGCAAGAAAGATATTTGGCAAGTGATGACAGTTATAAACATAAAATAGACATACGTTTTTACTGAAAACAAACATGCACATGTACAAATTGAAGATGTAAATTTTTACATTCTTATATATTTTCCTCTTACCTAATATTTGCCCAAGTTTCCATCTTTGTTTGTGGAAAATTACTGCAGTAAATTATGTTTCATATTTGCATCTTTTCACTATAGTGCTACCACAGTTTGAAGTTTGGCCTAGGACTAGTATCTTTCCTTCCAAAATTGCTCAAAATTAATCATGCTAAAATTAGGTAAGTGCTGATTTGACTCCAGTTTGAATCTGCTTACACCTAAGAACTGCTACTGATGATTGCGACAGAATCTAAATATCATTGCCAACTGTGGAAGAAGGGAGTTTCACACGCTTTCACTACCGCTGTTACTTAGCAGCCAACAGCCTCCACTGTAAATCCAAAATCTGATAGTGTTGTATCTTTTTCAAGCACATAACAATAACTGGTCTCAAACTCACTTACTTGATCAACTGGAATACATTACTTGCCTAATAAAAAGAAAATGTGATCTCTAAAAATGTTCTTCGACTATGAAAAATTATAGCAATTGTACAAAGAATGAATTGGCTATAAACATGACCAGAAATATAAATTGTTCTCCTGTGAGCTCTCTAAATTCCCTGACCAATAAAACACTGTACAATTCAATGGCAAGCAATTTATTTTTACATTAATTTAGTTAATCAAGACCTATAGAGAATTACAAAGAAAAAATTATGGTGCAAATTCTCCATAATCTCCCTGAACCAGAGACCAGCATTATTCCATTAGCTTCAGTGAAGTTACACCAGACAAGAACTGGCATCAGAATGAGGCCCAAAGCTTTTGAATACTAATAGAAATTGTACTATGAAATTTTGAATTTGTATTACAATTTCTTCAGAAACTCTGCAGTGCTTGTTTCCCCAAGTAGTTATTTCAGCAGACATGGACCTCTTGGTCCTGTTCTGCCGCAAGATACAAATACATAGCTCTGGGTTTGGACCCAATGCTTCACACTTTACTCAAGCAAAGTGTCAGAGGAATTCTTCACAGTAAGAGGTGAGGTTGGCTTGTTTACAGAGAGGGTTTCTAAAACAGCTAAAACAGTTCAATCTCATCCTTCTTATAAAAAGGTAGAAGTATACAGTACTTGAAATCAAAAGTAAAAGGTTGAACACTTCTGTTTTCACCCAAGAGAAATGCCATTAAGAAAACTGCTTAAAGACGCAGGATCTGTACAAATATTTTTAAAACAGAATTAATACCAGCCGGGTTGTCTGCACAGTCAGTAGAGTATGTACACACAGTTCAACTAGGAAATCAGAGCCACAGGCTGTACCTAGGGATGTGATCAATGTGTTTGAAAAAGGTCAACATATACAAACAGAAGCAAATTTAAGAGGTCACTTGTTCCATCTCTTTGCTCTCAGGCACTATACCTAGATGATTCTGACAGACTCTCATCTGTCATACCATCACATTTTCTTCAACAAAGAGGAATATGCATTATTCATTACACAGTAATGTAAGAAGGTACCATAGTCCAGCCAGTGAATTCTCATCAAATTCTGTTTCTTTACATTCAGCATTTCTTCAAGGCAACCTGCTAGTTGCCTGATGATTTTTTGATACACTAGAGCTTTTTGTGCTGATGGATTACTCTTATGACCTAATTTTCAATTCAGAAGCTCAGTTTGCTCCATTTATGCATGTGAAATACAAGTGCTAAAGTTTGGTTTTAACTGGATTAATAATCAAGCAAGATCCGTATCCAAAAACCCCTGTAGTCAGTCAATAGGAGTCCTTCACACTTTACCTCATGGTTTTTCTTCTTTGCCAAATTATCATGTAACTTCAAGTCTTTTCTAAGAACACCTACCAATGACTTTTCCTTCTAAAGATGAACATTTGTTGGTCAAAAATTTTCAGCAAACTAAGAAAAGTGTCTGAAAAATGAGCACACATCAAAACCTCACTGAAATAAATTGCAAAATATTCAAAGAGATGGGATAGTTCTGTCAAAAAAAAAAGAATATGTTATCAGAGCTAGATCCACACAAAAAAAAGCAGTGTATAGCATATTTCATTCGAAGAGACGTCACAGTCTGTATCTCTGCCCTCAAAAGGTACAGAAAGTAAGAGCGAGTTCTTCGGATTTGGAAAGTATTAGTCAAGTGCAGACAGTTAAAAAGATTCAGCACAGTCTGGAAGTGCTTGTTTGTCTACAGAGAGTATAGATGGATATGTAGCATGTGCACTTCAAACTTAGGTATCCTTCTCTACTAGAGTCTATCAGTTTGGTTAGATGAACCCAATCTTAATTAATCTTGGTTGTCTCCCCTAAGGGATTATTCCACCACAGGAGAAGAGAATACTCAGAGGTAAGAGGTTTTCAGTTGTTGCAGTGGTTTTATGAAAGCACTTTTATTTTGTATAAAACACAAAGGGAAGGGAAGGTGAATTCTTAGCCTGGTCTAAGACGGTTTCTCCTGTAAAGTGGAGCACTCATGAGATAGTGGCTCTGCAGATCATTGAATTGTTTATGCAAAGTAGATCAATGTTGGCAGGGTATTTCCTCTGCCCCAACACTCTGTTGCCTGGTGGTTAAGGAAATGTTTCTGAGGTGGAAATGTAGGTTGAAAAACCCCTCAAAGAAGGGAAATAATTAAATACAGATTTTTGAGATCTTTGGTGAGTGCTGAGCTATCCAATACAGAAGCACATCAACATTTATTTTGCCCACCTTAGACTACAATTACATGAATCAACAACACAAATAATCAGACTAAATTGAATTTCTTATGTTGGATGATAAGTATGTGGTTTTAGCTTACAAAAAGTTGAGAAGAAGGAAGGAAAGGACGGGAAAGAAGAGGTGGAGGGAAAGGAGATTAGGCTGTGCATGTTTTTCATGAAAAAAAAGAAGTATTGGATAAAAGTCAATTAGGAAAAATAAAACAAAAGACAACTTTCTAAAATAAGCACTTGCAAAAATTGGACATAGGAACTTCACTTTCTTCAGTGAAACAACAAGGACATGTAATATGAAAATACATACTGAGAATAGTATAAATGACAGGATATAAACAGAACAAGAGCACGTATTTGAAAACTAGACTGAGAAATTGGCTAAACTACCCAGGGGACTCCTGGTTTCATCACCTCGGTATAAACATTTCTCAAAAGATGCAGTTGCAAAGTTACCTGATAGAACAGATCTTCAGAAAGCAATGTTCAAGCATGTCACTAAGGGTTCCTGAATGCTTTTCTGTTTCACAATTGCCCTTGCTGGGAATACACAGCCTTCCTGAATTTCATTGCCACTAAAGAAACAATTGTATTCCTTTTTTTTTCACTGACAGAAAGATTAATTTGCTGAAAATTGAAAAGAAAAAAAAAAATCCTATTGAGATCTCTGGTATAAAAACACCTGTGAGATGAGCAACATTACAAGTTGGAGAGATTTGGTAACAAAATGTCACCAGATAAAGCAGCAAGATGAGGGGTTTTTCGTACTTTAAATCTGTCTGAAGTCAATTTGTGAAACAGATGCATGGCAGGGGATAGGTGTAAAATATTCTGAACTTCTTGGCTGCTTGAACTTAGTAAACTGTTGACCAATTTTATGAAAGCCAGTGCTTTGTTAGCTTTAAAGTGAGGATTTGACATAGATAATTAATGTGTTTCTTATATGGAATGTTTTTAAATTACATTTTTCTAAACATTTTTCAACCTACACATCACATATGTCATAGTGCTTATGATGAAAATACTTAACACCTTCATGTGTGTAATCATACTACTTGATACAGCACTTTACAGGCCCTACATGCAACAACCAGTTCAACATTCTGAAGTGAAACTGATTCTGGAGAGAATAGCATGTCTGCTCCTCTTAAGAAATCTTACAGTGGTTGATAGGACTCATAGGGCAGAAAGTGTGCAGGGAAAACACAGATGAAAAAGAGGCGTATTGGAACCTGATCAAGACAGCTATGTTGACACTTCACATCGCCTTGGAAACTCAAATAGTCAGAGATTATGAACTGCTTCTACTTTGAAAACTGACTACCTGAAATGAGTATTTTCATACCAAATGTACTTTTCACTTGCCTTCAGAGCCCTACTTTTCATGAAATCACAGAATGGTTTGGAACTAGATCATCTAGTTCCAATCCCTCTGACATAGGCTCGGACATCTTCCACTAGACCAGGTTGCTCAAAGCCCCGTCCATCTTGAACGCTTCCAGGGAGGGGGCATCCACAACTTCAACTAAATTATTCCAGTTTCTCACCACCCTCATAATAAAGACTTTCTTTTTGAAGAGAATGAATGAAACACAAACCAAAAACAACATTTCTCTACTGTTTACTCCTTCCCTGCTCCAGAAGCAGGCAGATCTTCCACATTCTGACCAATCCTCTGTCCACAGCCCAGCTGAGGGCATAGCTTCCTCTGCGTGATCTTATACAAGCAAGAATTGACTACATCTTCCAGTTGGCACATGGGCTGCCAGACTGAAAATACATAATGCCATTTCTGCTGTTTCCAACTCACCCAAAGTTTCCCAGACAGATTCACATCCCAGAATACTTGAAACAGATACCACTGACACACAGGCCAGACCTTGCTGTATTTATTTGGCATAGCCCTCAATAAAACCAAAAACCACTTTACCCCCACCGAGTCTCACTTGAATACAACACTAAAGGTAAAAAAACTTTTTATTAAATATGAACCAAAATCTGGATCCTTTGATGACCCCCAGATTCTCTTCAGATTTCTGCTGTGAAGATTTACTAATATGCTTTGTGCTAACCTTGCGGTCTAAAATTGCACTGCACATGAGTTTTCTACATTAGAGGGTGGTACTATGCTACTTATTTCTATTCAGGAACCATTTCTTCCTGCAATTTTCTTTTTCTGGGGAAAAAAATGAAAGAAAGGGCATCAACATTGTGTGATAAAATACTTTTTATGTTCCATATTTAGGGATACAGTGTTTTGAAATACTACCAGATTTTGCTGTTGTTTTGGTCATGGGAAATATTTGTATCATTTCCCCACAATTTATGCCGAGAAGTTTTAAACACGTGTGATCCCAGTCATGTTACACTTCCAATCCTCCTTATCTTGTTGTGTCGTTCTGATGCGTTCCTTGTCCTACGGGTGTGAAATGTGTGCTATTATTACCTCATTAGGTCTTCTAGTCTCTAGCTCAGTGAAGAATGATTCACTATATCTCTTAGCCATTGACAGTTTCAATTCCTTAACTTCTAAATTTCCTTTGATATATAACTATGTCTTGCCCCTTCTTGTTTCAGCCTTCCAGAATATCCCTTAGTACTGCATTCTGAAGCCAGCCCCATCATCACATACATAGGAAAACGAAGTATCATTTTCCTCTACCAGTCAAGCTTTTAATTCGACCAATTAGTTCTTAATTCATTATAAATCCAACTAACTGACTGAAATGGTTATTTAATATTTCCACATACAATTAAGAAGATATCTTCCTATGGTTCTGTATCTATTTTTTTCAGTTTGGATTTTTGGATTTAGATACACCACTTTTGTTTAAAAAGCTTATCAACAGTTTTAAATAAAGACAAGAAAATTTTGAGTTCCCTACCAAACTAAATATTTTCTAATTTGTGGCTAATTGCTTAAGATTTCACAAATTAAAATTTCCTAATTAGGTTTGAGCATTATTTTAGACTATGCCTAAAATCTACAGTACAAAAATCTGTGCCAAGTCTTTACACTTAAGGGCAACATTTGACCACTGTTGTGTGGCAGCTATGTTCCTAAGGCCTCACATCTGCCTGCTGTTAAATATAAGTAACGAGATTCTCAGAAGTTCTCTGTATTTGCTAGAAATCTTCAGTTAGTTGTACCATAGGGATTCAGCATCTATAAATTTCAAACCAGAACCTTGGCTTTAGGTTTATGTGCTCTGAAGTTAAAAAAAATCAGCCTACTTGTCCATGTCTATACATATACTGTAATACTCCTTACATAGAATCACAGACTCAGAATGATTTGGGTTGGAAGGGACAATTACAGGTCATCTAGCCCAATTCCCCTGCAGTGAGCAGGGACACCTTGCACTAGACCAGGTCGTCTCCAGGCTCAACAGCCCCAACTCTCTCAGCCTTTCCTCTCAGGAGAGGTGTTCCATCCCTCGGATCATTTTTGTGGCCCTCCTTTGGACTTGCTCCAACAGCTCCACGTCCTTCCTGCACTGAGGGCTCCAGAACTGGACGCAGACTCCAGGTGGGGTCTCACGGGGGAGCACGAATCATGCAGGCTTCCCAACGACCCTCTGGCAGCCCCAACACCAAGCTAGGGAGTGCACTGCTGCCACAAGCACAGGGGTCCCAGGGAAGGGGCACGCAGGATCGGGGTCAGCCCTTCCAAATGTACGTAGCCCCCTCCAGGGCTTGTTGCTTAGGTACATGCTGGCTTACGCTTCTGCAGGCCCTCGAAATCTCTACTCCTTGAGCTGCATCCATTGGGAACTGGCCTGGACTTCAGCTCTAGAGGATACAGCACTGCTTTTCTAGGTATATCACTGGGTTTGAAGAGTCGGGGAGAGAGGACAGAAAAGCAGCAGGACTGCCTTTATACAGAAAGGCACTGGGCTTGCCAGAAAAGCATCTCCTGAAGTGGTTGCAAAGCCCCCCAAGACTGCTGGGATTTGGCCCATAAAATTCCAAAGTGAAAAGGAATTTTTCCGTAAGACGGTGAAATTAAAAAACAACACCAAAAAAACCCACCGCAAAAACCTGCTTCTTCAGCTTTCAAAATACAACATATATGAATTTAGCATTAAAGAAGTTAGATGCTTACACCACGTGCATTTGACCCAGTTTCCTCTTTTTAATCCTGCAAATTCTAACTTAAGCTACTGATGAAATATTCATAAAATTCCTGCTGTTGCAGAACATCTTCAGCCTGTTGTTAGAAGGAAATCATGCTTATGTGAGCACAATTGCTAGATAAAAGTTAGTTGACTTCTGAGGACTTGCAACAACTTATAAAAAACTCCTCACTTTTTTTTCTCCACAGGGCAATAAAAAAAAAAAATTAATGACAGATGCTGCATGCTTCAGCCTTCTCTAGTGTCATTACCCAAAGAGAGTGTAATATTAACAGATACTCCTACGTTTTTATGTGTATCAGCAGGTGACTTGTAATATTAGGTTATTCCGGAGTGCCTGCCTTTCTGGGAGACTGCCCCGCACAAATCGATATGGCATCACCATGTTAGCTCTGAAAGTGAAGCCAAACACAGAGTCTGTTTCCAGAATGAAAGAAGGTTTGTTTCCAAAAGTAACACAAATACCCGAGGACCGAGCAGCAAACAGACAAATGTCATATTTCCAGGCGCACACCTCAGAGCTTGGGATAAGCTGCATGCCATCACTCTTTGAAAACAAGTCTTCACACCCTGCGTAAAATCAGAGGGAGCTGGAAGGAGCAGGACGGGCCTCGCACAGGTCACCTTGTTACCAAGCGGCTTGGTGGCATTCACATCAGGGTGAGCCACATAAGGCAAATCTCAATGACAGCAGTGTGGAAAGGCTGTACAAATACCAGCAAAACAGCTTTAAGTATATCCAGTATCTATACCACATGTATTCCTGTAAATGATAGCATTTTCACGCACTAGTTACTCCCACAAAGACAGTGATAAGGCTTTCGCTTCAAAAATCATGGCTCTACTTAGCATGTTTACACTTCAAGACAGATTATCTGCATGGAAAGCCTCCAGGACCATTTTTTTCGCCCTAATTTGGCAATCACAAAGGTCTGATAGCACTAACAGGACACCACACTAGATAAAAAACCAGGTTTTCCAATCTGAAGCTAGATTAGTATTTTAAAACAAACACCAGGCTGTAAGGCTGTGCTGTGAAAACAGGCCCTGCCACCCTACCGGTCCATGCCGCTCTGCCTCCAGCCTCCCTAGCAGACAGCACAAACCCTCCGCACTTTCATTACCCACGGCAGTGAAAAGTATCAGTTGTGGTGACCATCCAAGCGGCTCCTTTACTTCTTTCATCTAGGAAGAGAAGACCAAGGAAAAACATGAAGTTATCATAGTCCTGTCAAACCTATGTGAAGCAGGTCTTTAGCTCACGGGGAACAGCAGCAGGGCAGGATGCCAAATTTAGGGTGGAACAAATGTGGGCACTCGGGACCCTTCAGAGTAACCTGTAAGAGCAACGTGCTGCACCTCTCCCACCCAATGACAGTCACTTGCCCTCTTCTTTCTTAGTATTGAAGAAAAATGCCATAATACACTGAGCTGCTGGATGCATGCTATTTTTAAAAATAAATTAATACTGAAACATCAGCATATAAAACTACACTTCCTGAAACATTTCCATGTCAGGTATTTATTTAATTTCTATTCTTCGCAGCTGTTTTCCTTCTCGTTTTCATACCTCTATCACCTTACCCTGGGTATCACCTCAGACACGTTACAGCTTTGGGTGAAAAAAATGTACTGTTATCTCATCTGAACTGAATATGAACAAAAGCAGTGTCCTGAAGAAGGGGGGGTTTCCTGGGTCAAGGGCCATTTTGTACCTTTCTAGCCAAAGTGAAACTAGCTACCACCTACCAAAGGAGGCTGACCTCATCTCACACCAAAACCATACACACCTTTCATCCCATGATCAAAAGGGCACCCAGAGTTTGGTTGCTCCTCTTATTTTGGTCACCACTCCCAGTGGAAGAAAGGGCCCTGTGTTTTTCAGATCACACAGACGGTGCAGGTCTAATCAAACCCCAGCCTAAATGCAGGCTGCCCTGGATCTAGCTGGCCTAAATGTAGGTTCTTGCTTCTGTTCTGCTTCCCCCCCGCCGCCCCCCCCCCCCCTTCTGCAG
>Ga0181612_138104_pt1 | contig 10331 bp, 4 predicted proteins | sample HoacroProtozoa21_FD_119630 | JGI IMG/M metagenome (GOLD analysis project Ga0181612, IMG submission 119630) | Hoatzin crop microbial communities from Cojedes, Venezuel. Combined Assembly of Gp0051906, Gp0051904, Gp0051908 | reverse complement strand
CTTCATGTCGCTCTTCTCTGTTGTTTTCTTCTTTTATGTTTCTTCGTGTTGTATTTGTTATTTTTGTTGTTTTGATATTTTTAGGTTTTTTTTTTTTTTTTTTTTTTTTGTTTTTTTTTTTTTTTTGAGCTTGAAGGAGTAAAGATAAAATCTTGAGGTGGAAGTTCCAGGCTCAATTCTTGCATGCACATACCACCTCTAATCTGTCCTGGGACAAGTAACCAGGGAGGTATTTTCTCTACATACACCGATCCTGTACACGCTGAGCATTTAATGATGTGTGAGCACAGGTTTATAGAAACCCTGCCTTAACTGCTCCATGAAGTAGTTGTCAGCTGGATTACTAATGCTTTAGAAGCTTCTCTGCATTTTACCTGTAGAAGGTGACATCTCTATTGCCCAGATGATGTAGAGGTCCAACTAAGAGATGTTTTTTGGGAGAGAGAAAGCCCCTAGACAAGGGAACCTGACTTACCTGGAAGACATGAAGTCTGCTGTTGATCCTTCTATTATGGTATGCATTGACTGGTAGACCTCTACTCAGGGAATAGCTTGTGCTAGACAGCTCGCTTTGCAGCAAACCCTGAAGAATAATTAGGCCACCTTTTCTATACTGAGAAGAAGAATATCTACCTCTAACAGGGATAAATATAATAAATTATTTATGTATGTGTGTGTTCCTAATATAACAGCTTTTCAGTAGCTTCTTCAGCTTAGAAAAGCCAAAGTAGCAAACCTATGTGATACTACTACTGAGCAGAAAACTAGCTAATCTCTGCAGTGCCCAGGCCGCCTCCCTTCCCGTCTGCTGTGCCATTTTGAAAGGGAATAATTCAGTGCTGTCTCCCCTTGCCGTAGGGGAAGGGTTCTAGGATGGGTGCATGTATGGCTGTTGCCTAACATTAAAATGAAGCAAAATGGCTTTGAGTTTATTTTATAGTTTTTCCACAGAAGGAAAAAAGGTATTTTTTAGCTGTAAGAGATAGGCAGTTATAATAGCATATGAGTGTGATTTCTTTTAGTTTTTGTCTCTGTTGTGATTTTGTAGCTTTCTATGCTAACTTCCTCTTTGTCCTCTTGAATTGTTACCGCTCTGTACCTGGCTAATTCACAACGCTGTGCAGCGCGTGGCACTGAGCTTGTGGGATGCTGAATCATTTGGGGTTCCTTTAAGGGTCTGAAGAACTAGCTTTCTTCTTCATCACTTACCTTTGCTTAAAAGGACCATTCCTTGATAAACACTGGATTACCAGCAGTTGGCAGGAATTTATAGGGTTTGATTAATGTGGACTTGAGTTTTTCATATAAAGTTAGGTATGTCTGTGCATAGATGCTGATCAGGTATGCAGTATTGCTTGTGTCCTTTGAGCATAGAGGAGCTGTAAGTTGGGCGCTTAGTATAATGGTATGAAGATGGGGCCTCATGATAAGGGACTGCAAGAACAGAGGGGGGAGAAAAAAAGCTTGGGAAATATGCTGCAAGAAAATATGGTGGATGACTAACATGAAGTAGATCTAGCACTGAGAGAAGATGTTCCTACATATTACACTGAAATAGCCTACTTCAAAAGACTGTAACCCCTTGAGGTGGGCTTAATGTAAGGCAGAGTGTAAAAACTCTTCTTTAATATTGTCTGGGAAACCAAAATACAGAAATTGGATCAGTGGCTCAGAGCTGTGTTAGACCATGACCTTTGTGTGAGCTTTGCCTGGCTGTAGGTGTCCAGGACGAGTTTCCTCTTGAGAATTGTCTGTGAATTGAAAAGATCCTGCTAGTTATAGCCTGTCTGCAAGCTTGCACGGGGAAGGATTGAGTGGAATGCTGTTTAGGTAAGGCAGCTGTTGCACACATGTCAAGAATGTATCTAGCTGCTGCTGGTGCTTTCCAGTCCCCTGAAATCTATTTGCTAGGCAACAGGGCTGTCACTTGTGTTCTTCATAACTCTCCAGTTTGGTCCAGGCCACTGGGAAGATGTCAGACATGCCTCGTTTAGGCAGGGTGCTTTGGGAGGCTCTGTGGTGGGGTCACTCTTTCCTGTGTGAGTGAATAGTTTCCAGGTGGTTTTGGTGCAGCAGTCATATGAAGTGAACAGTTAGCAACTGGGAAAAGCCCCTTGCTTCACTGCTGCTGCAGGTAGTTCCAGCAGTGTCTTCAGCTGTGGAAAGGGACCAAGAGTAACAGTGTGCTTTAGCCTGAGATCTGTGGTGAGTCTGTTTCCTAACCTGTGTGCGTCCAGCCTTCTGTGCTGACTTTAGTCTCTTGAATATTTTACATCAAGTCAATTCTGTACATGTGTCTCCATCTGGGCCTGTAGCACCATGGGTATGCATGTAATGAGATAAAGGACAGCCCATTTACACTTCTTACCTCGCTTCCTCACGCTTTGGTTTCCTTGACTCTTTATCAGATTTACATACAGGATTGCTATTCGGTCTCCTAGAGCTGAGAGGAGTAGAGGATCTTGGCTGACTGAAAGCTGAAAGACCTGGTCTGCTTTGGGATTACCTCTTCTGTCTGAATGGGAGTGTTTTCTAGACCTTGCAGATCTTCTGATTCCTTGGAAGCTGCGAGTCAGAAGGTGCAGGGATTCAGCAGCTGCTCCTGTGTCATAGTGAGCTCTTGGCTGAGCTCGGCAAGAGCGCAGTTCTAATTTACTGCTATTAGATAAGCTTAGTCAATTTGATTTTTCCTAGGAAGCTTTGGCTATCCTGGAAAATTACTATTCCAGAGGGCCTTTTCTGCAGTAAATCTAAATCTCTTGGAAATCGGGGAGAAGAGTTCTGTCCTAAAACAGATACTATTTCTCCATTGGAGTGACTTTGCAGTCTTCAAAACACTCTGCTGGCATTTGTCTTGCTTTGGTAGCTCCTGTGGACTGCAGAAAGATGGACACCCTAGGCTAGGATACTGGTTATTCCTTGGTAGTGGCATCACAACGCTGCAATGCTCAGATGGTGTGGGAGCTCTGTTCCAATGGGACATAAAGATTTGATAAAAATCTAGTTAAAATGATGAGTTGGAAATACGGTGTCTGCATGACCAGCAGTACTTTAAGCAGTAGTAAATCTAGAGCTACTTACGAAGTTGCTGTTTTGTCTAAGCAATGGTGGCAGGATTTGTCTTTAATGAGTAGATGTTGAATAACTGTTACATTAGGAACATGCATGCGTAGAAGCTGTTTTATTCCTGTTGTAGTCCTATACCTGAAATAAATGCACTGTCTGGGAAATGGGCTTGCCTATTCAGTCTTGAATTTCTGTGTAGTTAAAGTGGTACTGTAGGGCACAGGCTCAGACAATTTTGTTCTTAAACTCTGAATGCTGTTTAAACTCCTCACTTGCCGTTGATTTTACCTGAAGTATTTTGTTGAATTTGGGCTTCAATTCCAGAAATATATTTTTTCCTACCTTTTTTCTTCTGTACAGCTTAAAGAAAATAACTGTAAAACTCATCCTAAAACTGTCTGGAAATGAAGTGTTGTCTTACTGACTGGTGCAGTTCTTGACACCACTCAAAGCTCTCAGCTGGTGGAGTGCCACACTACGCTTTTGGTTTCATCTGGTAAAGGACTGGGCCATGTGGTGATCTTTGTGCAAGTGGGAGAGATCAGCAGGACTCCAAGGACTTCAAATTGCAGGGGCATTAGTAAAATTTCAGTGAAGCACGGAACTGTGCATTCTTTCAGCTGACTTCAATAGCTTCTGTATTGGGAGGACACATATTGTTGAATTCTTCAACTTTAAACCCTGCTTTAATGTTCATGCGTCTGAATAACATCATTGGCACCATGGAACACTGCACATCTAATTTGCAGTGCTTGTATTAATTGTGCAGAGACATTCTCTAATTCTTTAACGACATAAAACATCAGTGGAATAAAACCGTCTTATAAGTTAAGCTGAAAAAGCAATAAGCAAAGCCTGAAAAGGTTCCTTTTTCTTATGACCATGTCTTTCTGAGGGAATGGAAAGGTAATGCACAAATCAGATTTTAACAAGACTGATGGTAAAAAAGGCTGTGTGGTGTTTTTGTTTTTTCTTAAAACAAGGGCGAACAGACCTCTTGTACTACCATAATATAAAAGAAAAAAACCTGAAAATGACACCTTTCCCTAAGATGCTGGTGGTTTCGCCTGTTCATAGTAGGAGAAAAATTCCTTCTAATGGTAGGATCTGGAAAACACTTCTGTATGTTTTGTATTTTATTATTTTCTGTAAAACAAATAAGAGTATCTTTTGTGGTCTCTTGCAAGGTATCATCATTTTTGTCTTTAGGAGCTTAGATTTCTTCCTCTATGCTCACATTCCACTGTTGCTGCTAATGTGCTGTGCAGGAATGATTACATTGCGCAGCTCTGCTGTGCAGCTGGGACTTCCTGCAGGTTTGCATTTTTAAGGTTTTCACCATCACACCCTGCCACCGAGGCAGCAAATAAATCTTGCTGGTCACATACTGTAGAGACTCCGTGACATTTGGGGGTGGGGGAGGAATTGCTGTCTGTGCCCTGTGGAAACCAGATTGTTCCGTGAGCCCCAGCGCTGCTCAGTTCTGTACACATTTCAGTGATCTTATTGACATCTCAGAATTTATCCTTGGGAGTACTGCTCTGTAGTGGGAGGAAAATGAGATGCTGTTACCAAACTGATAATTGAAAGTAATAAAAGCCTTAAGCAAATGCATGAAACTCTTCCCAATCATGGTATTTATGGCCGCAAACTGTTATAGAGATATTTATAGGTTCAATGGAAATACAAAACATATGGTATCTTTATCCGGAAATATTCTTTCAATTATACCCTGCATGGATCTCATAAACATCCCTCTTTCATCTGAAAATTCTTCAGTACATTAGGTAAGAAACATCTTTCCGTTTTGTAGGGGAATGTGGTAAACAAACATCTTGTTCTAACAGATGTTGAAGTGTGTTTTACAGATTTCAATCAGCAAAAAGAATATTCTGTAAGTTTTGGCTCTGGCAGCTTGAAGTACTACAGCTGTTAGGCCACACATCTTGTATTTTGCTTTTCTATTTGTTATATTTGAGATTATGTAGGATCTGTGGGTTTTTTCCTGTTTTTCATCTGTTAAAGCCGCAGTGTCTTAATCTGCTTTCTTTGCAATGTGCTAAAACTCTCCTGCTTTGCAAATGTAGCAGGATGGTACCTTAATGCTTCCTGTAATGTATCTGTATAGGGAATTTTTGAGAGCACCTTCTCCAATTTGTTAGTCTCTGGAAATTGTGTTTATAGCAACTGGATTTGCCTCTTTATAATGCATTGCTGTTTCAAAGGAGTCCAGCGTTAGCTGGGCAGGTGCCTTCCAGAATGTGGAGCTGAGGTTTGACCTCAGCCTAGCAGAGAGGAAGAGACTCCAGTGAGGTCTGGGAGGTCAAGTCAAAAGGCAGTTTTATACTTCATCTTGGTTTTCCGAGGAGCCTGGTCCTGGCCAGAGCAGCTGTTGTCTCTGTCTCTGCCTCTCCTGAGAGGAGGGGATTAGCACTGACTCAGCTCTGACACTTGGTTGGGAGTGGGGAATACTGTGCCACCTTTTTGCTGAGGTGGTGGTTTTCTGAGGTGTGATTCATAAAGCTGGCACTATTTTTTCTGCATGGGTAGAGCAGGAAGCAGACCTGGGATTTTTTTATTACTACTTTATTTTTAAACACCTTGATGGATCTTGAAAGATTCTACCTTGTCTGAGGCACTGTGCCTGCAAGAGTTCCCTGGAGGTCAGTTTGTCTCTGTACCTATCTTGATCTTGCAGGAGCTGAATTGTAACGCAGCGCACACACTGTATGGGAGCTGTTTAGTGGAAGCCTTAATATTACAGCTTTAGGCTGGAATAGGCGTTGTTGCTGAGTCCCTGCAGCACGTTGCTGTCATCTTTGTTCTAGATATTGCCATTTCTTACAAAAAGATCCCCTCCAGCCTTGCTTGCTGTGACTGCAGCTTGATTTAATTAGCTCCTGTTTTGGTAGATCACCTTTCCTGGGCAAAATGAGTCTGTCAGACACGCCTCATGTCAGAGTGAGATCACTGTTTCCTGTTGTCTTGTCTCCAAACTGTATTGCAGTCGTTGATTGCAGTTACTTGAGAGTCTTGGGCATGTATGTTGCAATCTTCAGTGCACGTTCATCTTTGCCCAAGAGTTTGTAGGAGGATGTCAACCTATGGGATGGCTGGTGAAAAATCCATTGGTATTTGCCCCATGCTTTAAAGCCCTCTTATGAAACTTTTCTTCCCACGTTTTCTACGTTGTTTTTTTTTTTAACTTTAGTGCTGCCAATCTCTTATCTGTCTGCTGGTGTGTCTTGCAATATTCGTAGAATGCCTCTTATTCTGGGATCTGTGAGGTTACAAACCTTCCCTTGAAATTCTTCTTCAGGATCCCTGTTGCCTATAATGGCTGAATACAGTAAAAGTAAGTATCACAAGGTGTAATTTTTCTTCCTTAGCTCCTTCTCTTTTTTCTGTTTATTGTATAATATGCTGAAGAGCTGTTGTGTATATAGACAAAGTCTCTGGTTTTGGGGGCTTTTTTGAAACTGCAGCACAGTGCAAATCGATACCGTGGTGAAAAAAACAGTTCTTGTCATCTTGATGTTTTCTGGATTCTTGAAAGGAAGGTGGAATCTATTGGCATGTCTTATGAGTGCATCTTTATGGCTACATCTCAAGTGCGGCTCATCTTGTTGCTCCTATTCTAGTTGGATATTCAGAATCTCTTGGCATGGTAATTCTGTTGATTTAAAATGCAAACCACAGCAAAACAATATAATTGAATAGGAAAATATGTTCTCTTAAAGTCGGGGAACGCTATAGGAGCTAATTTTCCTGACTTTTGACGCACGCATCACTGATCACTATTATTATTCAGCTATTAGAAAGATCATAGTTGTAAATATGAGTTTGTAACAATAATCACAACAAACCAATGTTACTAAATTAGTGAAACAAATTATTCATGTCATCATCCTGCATTTTTTTCTATCTTACCTTTAAGCCCTGGCATATGCTTTTCTGCAGAGCGCTGTGGTGGGAAGGGAAGCTATGCTCATCATGGCTGAGGGTGCTCTCTAGCTCAGGATGCTGAGCAGCACGGTGAGCAGAGGTATCAGCAGGGCTTGTGGCTCCCCATTAACCTGTGCAGGAGTGGTTTTCTAAATCTTCCATTCTCCAAATGTTGAACATTGCTTTTAAAGCATTTGAAGTGACTCTGGGGAAAGGCAATGGTTGAACTCATGAAGTCACACATTCAAAACACACCCAGAGAGGGAGAGTATGAAGGGTACTCATGGAGTTATAAATTGACCGAGGTATAGAGTGGTGACAAGCATGTGGCTGGCTGGGCTTTGGTACTCTTGGCAGCCTTGCCTGTGGAACTGGTTTGGTTGGGGGAACGTATCAGTGCAATGCTGTAAAGTGCTCTCAGGCCCTCTGTCACATCGGCCTGCTCTGCGTGGTGTGGAGTATGCAGCAGAGTGTGGAGTCTGGAAGGAGAAAGCAACTGATGGAAAAGCTCTGTTTCTGAGTAGGTAGACCGAGGGTCCTATATAGATCTTGGGATGCGCTTAGAACTTAATAATGCAAAAGATAAACCTCAAATTTTCTTACAGTTGACTCACTGGGAAGAATAAATTTATCCTCGTAACAGGTGAGAGCCATCTTGCCTGGCTGGTGCTTACCAAGGCCCTACTGCTAAGTAGCAGTAAGTTGTTTGAATTTTTCGGGATGAAAAAGTCCCCCATAGAGACAGTTTTATGGAGCTGATGTTGATGGATGCAGCTTCAGTGCTTCACCTTTTATGTAGGATTTAGCGCTACAGAAAAATGGGGAAGGGTGTTCTTGCTCACATTTGGCTGCTGCAGCTTCCTGCAGTGCGATGTTTTTGTAACGCTAGTCCAGCCCACTGACTTACAGGCTGTGCAGCAAGCTGGTGGTACCCGAAAAGGTCTGATGGGGTTCTCTTCCAACATTTGATTAGATTAGCATCATCTTGAGCGATGTGTTATACTGTGGGTGTGAAACCCCTTTGGGAAGCCTGGAAGCTTCTGAGCTTTTGTTGCCCTATTTGTGGTTCACCTTATGAATAACTGAATGCAAGCATGATGTCAGTAGGCTGAGCATCCACCTGAACCTAGAGCAGCAAATTACTAAGCCAGGTAGGTTCTGATCTTCATTTGGAGAAAGCAAAATTCCTATACAGGAAGAAACTGGGGGACTAAAAGTAAGCGCCAAAATAATGATTACACTTGCTGTTAAAGAGAACTTTTTATATTAAGTTCATTGGCAAGCAGGAGACCCGTGTTAGGTCCTGGCATAGCTATTATCTCAGGTCAACTGCCATGCCTTCTAGAGGTGTGACAGAAGTGTGTAACCACTTTGGGGAAAGAGGAAGCACGTCTATAGGGTGCCAACACTTGAAGACATGCTGGGATCTCAACATCTACAGACTGGTTGGTAGGTAAGTGGCAGGCAACTCGGCTCCATAAGAAGGCATCCACTGCTGCCCTTACCTGTGGAAGAGGATAGGTTAGCATCACCCTGAACCTCAAGCAACGTGCAGTCCTTGTTATAAAAACAGATCCTTGAAAAATCTTTTGTTCTTCAAGTTTGCACTAAGTGATTCCTACACTGGAAGCATGTGAAATTTTGGCCTCTGAATCCCATGGCATGTTTTGGTCAGTTTAAGTGAATAATGCATGTATCTCGTGAGGGTGCAGCATCTCTTCTGAGCTGCTGAACTGAGCAAATAACAAGGTTGTGAGAATCTTTCCTCGCTCTGATTCCAAAACATTTAGTGGTATTGCACCAAGTATTTATTTGGCCCATTTTAATCTAAGAGCAGAACTCTTGCCAAAATTGAGGATAAGTGTGACAACTGTTACACTGATTTATCAAAGTAAAAGAGGCGTTGCGTTAGGACTTTTGGAATTTAATGTGGTGCTTAAATGGCATTTCCATCAGCAAAAAATGCAAAGGTTGATTTATAACAGATAAGTCCAATAATTTCTGAATTTCCATATTAATAGGAAAGTGGTACTTCCATTTGTGCTATTATCCCCATATGTGCCATCTTCTTATAAATATGGAAATTTGGTAATTATCTGTAGAACTACTTTGTTTTCAGATCATACCATAGAATTTAATGAATGAAATTTTTTTTTGTACTGTCTTTTTTAAGTGTTTTATTTGGTCTGGTTTACTGTATTGAAAAGTAAACTCTGTTTAGCCATGTTTGATAGTGTATCTAAAACTAGATGGCTACTAAGTAGCTCATTTTCCTTTAACCAGAAGCACAGTACTGAGCCATACTTAGATTATGTGCTATTGATTTGTTACTTTCTCTGTTCTACAAAATTAAGGACAAGGTGCTGAGTAGAGGCTTGCGAAAGATCTATTGTTCATTCAAAGGAAACTCATGTGAACAGTATAAACAGTGAACAAAACCAGGGCTAAAACTATACCTCGTGGAGATGATGGGGTAAATATTAACACCTGTGTGAATGAGTCCTTCGTCCATGCTGCCATATGTAAGAACCGAAACTGGGAGTATCAGGCAGAACACATTATGCTTGATGGATAGTACAGTATCTCGAAAAAGAAGCAGTGTCTGGGGTTGAAGTGGTTCAGAATGAAAAATGTGCTGCTGGGGGGTTTGATTACACTCGACCTGTATAATCTAATCACACTGCTTTTAAACTTCAAGCAGTCTTAATATCAGAGTTGTCCTGTGGTTTTGGCAGTACTAGCCAGGAGATACTCAGCTGTTTTACACTGCCATATGTCTTCTTTGAGTCACTTTTTAGTACTGATACAATAAAAAGCAGGATGAGAGCTATGGATATGGGACATTTCTAATGAAAATGCCAACCTGTTTTTTCCCCTGTTACAAAAGACATCACAGCAGGTGCCTGTTGACAGGGCTTTCCACAATGGGGTTCTTCTGAACCTAGTCAGCCAGTGATAATTCGCCATGTGAAGGTTGTTCTTATTTCTGTCAATGTACTTACACCTTAGGAATCATGGTTCTGTGTCCTAAATTTTGTATGTTGGAGCTTTATAGATTTGTAGAATGGTTTGGGTTGGAAGGGAGCTTTAAAGGCTGTCTGGACCAGCCCTCCTGCAATAAGCAGGGACATCTTCAACTGGGTCAGGTTGCTCGGAGCCCCGTCCAACCTGGTCTTGAATGTTTCCAGGGATGGGGCATCCACTACTTCTCCGGGCAAACTCTTCCAGTGTTTCACCACCCTCAGTGTAAGAAATTTCTTTGTTATACCCAGTCTAAATCTACCTTCCTTTAGTTTAAAACGATTGCCCCTTGTCCTGTT
>Ga0181612_131893_pt1 | contig 10331 bp, 7 predicted proteins | sample HoacroProtozoa21_FD_119630 | JGI IMG/M metagenome (GOLD analysis project Ga0181612, IMG submission 119630) | Hoatzin crop microbial communities from Cojedes, Venezuel. Combined Assembly of Gp0051906, Gp0051904, Gp0051908 | reverse complement strand
TTTGGTTATTTGGGGGAATGTAAAAAACCCCAATTTTTCCTTTTTTTTTTTTTTTTTTTTTGCTCTTTTTTTTTTTTTTTTTTTCTTTTAGAAAGATACTGTTTACCAAAAAGAAACTTGAGCAGTCCAGGAAAAGCTATTTTCCATTAAATTTATGAAAACCATAAATTGAGGCAAACCTAAGATTCCCAATGGAATCAAGATTATCTTCCCGCTACCACCACCTTAAAATTATCACATGCTTATTGGAACACTAATATCTGCACCCTAAGAGTACATTTGCTTTCAACAATGAGGGTGATTCTTTTAAAAACACTTCAGTGTGGTAAATGCAATACAGATCTTTGCAAGTATTAAGTTTTGGAACAGTTTTGCTAATAGCAGCTAACAATACTGGATTAATATAATTTATAAATAATTGTTCCCTAAGCGGTGAACGTAAGTCTAAACATTCACAATAATCTAAAACAAAATAAATACTGTGATTATGCATAATGTGGTACAACTTTTACTAGTTTCTATGAACAAAAGCTCAACATCTTGTTGATAAAATTATCTGATCAAATTAAAATATGAATCTAAAATTTAAAAAAACATTGTCAAATTAACATCACTTAAGCTTAGTGTTTCAGTAAATGTTACGACTTTCCGTATTTTTGGAATACACGTATTTTCTTTTTTGAAGTAAAACACTTTAACACATTGAAAATGTTTATTAATTTAAGTGATGACATCAGTTCTGGTCTTATTTTAGCATTATTTTACTTTAAAAATCATTGAACTTGTTAGTGCCCATTAAAGGTCAGGTTGGTCTGTAGTATTCTGTAAATGTACATAAAAAAATGTTTCTAAAAGCTAATAGTACTTTTTATAAAAGCATCATCTCCAGAACAGCTGCATTAGATACAGCCACATACGCTGAGTACAGGCTTTCCTCTTTAAAGAAATATGTGAAAGTAAATGCCACTTAACCTTCTGCCATCGAAGTGTCCCAACTCCTGTTCCAAGCTATGCCTGTGAGTGTGATTACAATTCGCATTCATGGCATCAAAGTTACTGCAACCTAGACTTGTAATGCGACTGAACCAGACAAATGCGGAGTTTAAATTAAATGATAACTAGGTCAATGATGAAATACTATGAGATATGAAAGGTTTGGGTCTTTAAGGCAATACAAAATATATTTCATTATTTGAAGTTTTTTGGTTTTAAATAATTAAGTGTAAATATAAAAATGCCTAAGAGGGGAGTGAGAAAAAAATACTTTAATTGTAAAATTTATTTAAAGCTTCAACAGTTATCATCTCCTACAGGAGTTAGCAAAAATATAAAAGACAAAAAACCCAGACCTGGAAGGGGGAGGGAAGGCACAAACAAAGAGGCATGGGATTACAGCAGCCCAGGAATGCAAACGTCTGTAACAAACTGAGTTGTTTTATCTAAAACCAAAAAAAAAGATAAAACAATCACCACCAACAACCAAACAAAAAAAAAAAACCCAAGTGACTTTATATTTCTTTAAAAAAAAAAAGGGCCAGGGAGAGACCACTAAGGGGAGGAAGGGAAGGATGCAACTATAAAACCCCATTGCCTGAAACGATGGCACTCTAGAAAGCAAGGTGGTTACTTCTCCGAGATGACAAGCTCAGTGTCTACACAAAGTACACGTACACTATATACAAATGAAAAACTTCATTTGCCACCATAAACCTTTCTTTCAGAGGAACAGCTTTTGCAGATCAAATGTTCTATTAAATCTTTTGAATGCCAAGAAAATAAATTCTGAGCAATATAACTAGTAATATCTCTTTACGTGGATGTTAAAATGACAATTCAGATTATTTTCCAAACTAATCCTGAGAAAAATTTATGTTTACAATTTAAACAGTAATGTTATGTAAAAAGTATTAACAAATCCACTATTACAAATGTCAGTTTTCTTATATGGTCATCTATATATACACAATAAAATGGTAAGTATATGCAAAAATAATAAAAAAACCATGCACAAATTACTTTCACCTTTAAAGGCTGGGTTTCCCTCAAAATACAATTTTTTGCCTTTTTTTTTTTTCCTATTTTTTGTGTTTTATTTGTTTGTTACCACCCCCTAGACACACTGAGTACTACCTCTACAGGTCAGCATGAGCTGATGGGAAATACATTTATTTTACATTCAAGCTTTTATATCCTAAATGACCCTGTTGTAGCATATGACTTATCAAATGAGCAGCCTTTTTCCTCTTTTTTTATTTTTTTTATTTTTTTTAAATTTTTTTCCTTTTTTTTTTTTTTTTTTTTTTTGCAGTGATCAATCTTCATGATCCGTTCCGTGGCGAGCTGGGAAAAAAAAAATGCAGTTGCTAATCAATGTCTGAACAGTCTGAAGCTCCGGAAGAGATCCAAGGAGTCACTATCAAACTATCCTGTAGCATGAGATCATTGCACACAGAAGAACAGTCATAAAATAGGCAACTATCTACAAAGGTCTGAAAGGGCCGCATCCCTCTTATGTTTCCTCTTTTTGCCGTGGAAAAACTGATGGTGTGATTTGCTGCCTTGATGTTGTTTGTTTGTGACTGAGGTACCATGGCTTGAGTTTGCTGGACCTTGGAAGCCTTTGTTTGAGGAGCGAAATAACCGTGCAGATCCATGCTGTAAAAGAAAGAGAACACGGTAAATCAGTGCCTATTTCTGGATAATGCAGTCGTTAACTCATGGAAGTCTTGCACTTTAAAAAAACTGACAAGGCACAAGAAGTTAGGCCATTGCTTAGACAGCAGCACGGCACTACAAATCTCTTGCTTCGGTGGCTGCAAACAACTGTTCATCTCTAGACCCAAAGCCACACGGGTCAAGAGAGAAGAGCAGAGCACTCTGAATTTTGAAAAGGACAGAACTGTTCTATCGGTCCCATTTCACAACCATCAAAAAAGTGTTTGACAGAAACATAAGCCCCTAATCCAAGATGACAGATGAAGATTGCTGAAATCTTCTCTTCTGTGCAAAATTAAAACAACATTCTTTTCAGACCAGGACTAATTTTGTACCACATCTTTTTACAGACGCAGAGTATCTCAGATTGTGCATATTCACATTCCAGCACCAGAGTTACCTCTGCTTAGTAACACAAACATACATGCGGGGTATATCCAAGGCCTAGTCTGTAAACTGTCTCATTACTAGCTAGAGACAGATCATCAGCAAGTAGGCGGCAGCGAGTCTTCACAACTACTTTTCAGGAATAATATTCCAGAATATTCCAGACTATTTTTCATACGTTAAAAAAGTCCTAAATTCTGAAAAAGTACAAAAATTTAAACTGCATATATCCAAAGTATATTGTACACAGAGGCATATAATACTTCCAGAACACCGAGTTTTCAAAGGAGCATCCTTCAACATGAGAAATCCCCTAATTGCATAAGCTCTGGTAGGTCTCATCATAAAGATATTTGTCTTTGGGGGCAAATGAGAAGGAATTTATATATCAGCAAGGAACCTCCATATCCCTTAATGAAAGGCATTCCAACAAGTACCAATAGCTACCACAGCAGCCAGTTGTAGTTTTAAACATACATTTTTGCTGTTTTTTACTGAACTGTAAGGCCTTGTTCTGATATCACTATTCTATTGCAAATATTTAATCCTCAACATTTAGTTCTTGCAGAGGCAAAACTCACAGTGAAATTAATGGGACGTTTACTGAGCTATTCAGAGTCAGGTTTGTCCCCTACAGTCACGTAAATACTTCAGGTCTGCCTTCTCCGACACAATTACCAATAAATTGTTCCCTTTCTCCAGTGCTTGGGACAGATTCTATTCTGCCATGTAGCCTCCACCATGATAGCCTTATCAAGGGACCAGCACTAAAATTTATTACCATTTCCCCATTACCAGAGCCTGGCCTGGAGCGCTCCGTATCACAAGACAGCAGCCCAAATCCTGCAGTGAAGACTGCAGTGACATGCTTTTGGCAAAAAGGAAATGGGTGTGACACAGCTGTATACTTCCGACAAATCCAGATTTCCCAAAATAAAAACAATCCAATTTCATCTGTTCTAAGGCTGGGAAAGCCACTCTTGCAAACTCATCTGTGTGAGCTGAACAGAGCGCCAGGTGATTTTAGATACAATCAGCACTCAAATCTTTCTAGTGGGGTAAAGCAGAGGAGAAAAACACAGTGCTTCCTTTCCAGAACAAGCTACCCTTCCATGAAGCACACATGTAATATTCAAATAATCTATACAGTCGTTGTTTTCAAACATTTCACAAACCTGCGATTTGTTCGTGTTGCTGGATGTATTGGCTGTTTGGCTATTTTGTGTTTTCCCACTTGACTGGGAGGATTCCAGTGACACTTCTTGGGACCCCACTCTGTTTGTGGTAGACTGACGACAACTCAACTGTTTAGAGGTTTTGCAAGGTGTTCCATCAGAATCCTTCAGGAAAATGTAAAGTATTAGTGAGTTTTTCTTAAGAGCGAGTGAGTTTTTCTACAAGTGAGTTTTCCCTTAAAAATCAAACTAGCAGTGGACAAAATTTAAAACGTGTTTATTTTATTAGATACTAAAATTCTTTCAATCCAGAATTCTTAATGAGTAAAACACATAGATTTAAAAACGTACGATGCATGATTCTGATTTTGGGATTTGCCTTTTATTTTTAAAGTAGAATTCTCAAACAGGTGTTTTTGTTTTTCAAGGCCTTTTTTTTTTTTTAAAGGAATATGGCTTAGGACTACCAACTTTTTTTTTAAAATACAGTTTTCCCCGAGAAAAGAGGGCTATGTAAATTTGTACCTATTGTATTCACTTTCTACAAGTGTTGTGTCAAAAACACACTGCAACTGACATGTGTAGGAACTGCATAAGAGAGACCATCTTATGCAAGTTCGGATTCCGGATGAAATAACTAACTAGGATTCCAAGCTTTCCAAATGTATTCTGTGGCAATACAAGTCAGCAAAAACACCCAAAGAAATTGAAAAAAACAAAATCAGAAAACCTCCAGTACTTACTACATCACTAGAGCTGGACAGTGTAGACGACGACGATGATAAAGGACCTGATGAAGAATTTGAAGAATGTTTACTAAGTGTTTCTGAAGTTTTATTTCTAGGTTTTCCCAGTGCTTCATTCTCTTCAGCAAGATTATTGTTGCATTTGTCTAGCTGCTGAGTATCTACTATCAAGGTTACTCCATTACCTATTAAAAACAACAGAAGTATCACCACACATTAACTGCTACAACGTGTTGTCTTTTTTTTTTTTAAATATACCCACTCAGGTATTAATTCTCTATTACATCCAGCAGCACACGGACAGACATCTGCACACGTACAGGCAGGCACGCGTGTGCATGTGTTTGTGTGTATGGACTGCACGCAGCACACCAACGCCTCGCAGAGGGTGTGGCGGTTTCCTGACGAGGTCCAGTAACGCACACCATGAAAATCACCAAGCACTACCCACAGTTCAAGATGAAAATCAGAGAGGTAAGACACGGAAGAAGGTAGTAACAGAGCTCAGATGTGCTACTTAATACAACTGTTTCATGACACACTTCAACAGCACTCAAATATGTAGGTTTAAATTCTGTTCCTATATGCCCAATACTCAGCAGCTCCCGTTTTTCTTCTGCTGGAGCTGCTAGAGCCGTAAGAACTCCAAATAAGTCTGGCTGCTTTGTGTGATACCCTACACTGAAAATACATGATACAGAACTCTCATCTCTCACTAACTTCTACCTTGATTAAAAAAAAGAATCAGAACGTAAATCTAAAGTAAATCTACACGACGATCACTGTAGCTGTCACCATTATCTTCCTGATACAGGGTTATTTTTACTGTTTTCATTAGTGTTTTATCTCCTGTAAGACACCTAGGAGTTACCTCTGACCTACATAACATACACTTGTTGCCCCACTGGCTCTATGTGTACACAGAGTTTAATACATACATCACCACAGGTAGCTAAGCATTCCCCAGGAGCCTGCGTGACTGAACCGCGGCTCTCGGCTGTGCCACAGGGTCTACAGACTGATAAACCACCAACAGCCCAGAAGCACGTTCAGTTTAGGAGGACACTGAGGGAAATCACTAACAAAAGCTTCAAAAACAAATAAAACAAACCACAACCTAGCCTAGACTGGGTAGAGTTGTGTCATCTTCTCTGATCAATCCCTAACAAGAGAAGAATTCCAGTAGCTAACATTCTAAAATTAATTGGAAAGTATTAAAATTAATTTTAATTTGAAAACTTCCAGTCAGCAGATACACCTGCACCGAAAGAGGGTGGCAACTGGCTGGTGGAGTGAGAAGATGGGCAATGAAAATAAAGATGATTTTAAATGACATTTTCAGCAAGTTCTCCAGCTAGGTTTTGTGTGTTTCCATTTGTTAGCAACAACAATTATGACGGGTATTTCACGATTTCTCCGTTTTTTAAAGACTTAATCGACTTACATGGTCTATCCTGGTTTAAATATTGCTTCTGTACACATACAGTATGTTAAAGTTTAAAATGAAAAATAAAAGAACAACGGAGGCTAAGGACTTAGATTGAAACTAGCATTCCCAGTAATTCTTTTTAAAACCTTGTCCACATTTAAAGGCCAAAGGAAGCGTGACAGTAACAACACATGTAATTTAAACTGGAAGCTTTTCCAAAGCCTCCTTTTGCAAGCCAGCACTCTTTACAGACCTCCATGCTGACCAAATCTATCGCGGTACAACAAAGATGTGGTATGGCCTTTTTATTCTTGTACAAATGTAAATTTTCTGGATGAGAACACAAGAAAGTCCATCACCACTGAGCAAAAAAATAAATTCACATTAAGATGCATACATTGCCTTATGAGGGGCAACTGCAACAACAAAATTTACGTGATCAAAAGCTGCAGGAAGTTTCCCGCTCTCAGCCAGGCTTAGTCAAAACTTACCATTACACGAAGACTCTGTCCTACTCTGCATCCCCCACTGCTTTGATATCCAGTCTCTGTACGTGGCCACTTCCTGCGTTACTCTAATTATTCTACCTAATATACTGTAAACCAGGAAATAAAAACCAAATGTCACCACAATTAATTTTCAGACACACAAAAATATAAGCAATTTATATCTGAGATTCAGATGCATGAAGTTTACCTTTCCGTTTCGTTGTTAGGATAGTATTTCGCTATCGGGGAAACTGCATGGCTCAAAACAACATAGGCGTAATCAAAAGCCTGTTTCACTTGCATGGCACCGTATGAACTCCTCCCAACATCGTTACCTTAAAATAAGAATAGAATTAATTAAACAAGTAAGACTGAAACCGTGGTTACCTCCTTTCAGACAGGAGATAGCAATATTTTTAAAAATTGCCCCCAAGTCCCAACTCACTGCAGCTACCTCTTGTGGAATAGCAGAGCATTAGTGAATCATCAATATCTAAAAGACCTTAAAAGACCTATGGGTATTTACAGGTACAGAAGTCCACAATGGCAATGCTCTGGGTAAAAGTGCAATATACGAAGAGAAAAAAAAACAATCCTGCACTGCATATATTAATACACGTAACAGTACTACCCCGGGTGACATTTTCTTAGATCAGAAGTATGTTAACTCTTTTCTATGAACAGCACTTGACTCACCATTTCAGAAGCCACCCATTCAAGTCAACAGTCCAGAAGGAAACCACTAGGGATTTATGTGACCTCACAGAACCACACAGGAGAGCATGCCTAAGACTATACGTACGCCGTAAGGTGCAACTGCGACACAGGCAAGCACAAGCTCAGAGAGGCCCACAGGCCCACCCAGGGCCCCCCCAGGCCCCTGCAGCCACAGCTTCACTGCCGTCAGCAGGGCGCACAGGGCCGTTGCGCGCACCCTCACACCTCCCTCCTGGCTGCACCACAGGCACGCTCGGGGTTGACGCGGGGTCTTTGGCCAGGAACACGTCCTAAAGCAGATCGCTGTGTGCTGAGCGCATCTTGTGTCCACAGACATGAATGACGTACTTCTGCTTGGCCATCCTATGCTATTCTTCGATTTAACTCCTCTGGATTAAGCTTTCCCCCAACTTTTTATCTTCGTCAGTACGTTAATCTCTGTTTCTGAGGATACCTGGCTGTAGCGGATCTTCGATATACAGCATTGATGGTCTGTAGCCATCCAGCATGCTTTTCTGCACTTCATCCTTGGCAACGTAAGAGCCGCCATCCTTTATTCGGATTCCAGTCTTCAGATAATTGAAGTGACGTCCATATAATTCAAAAAACTCTATTAAAAGAACACCATAGTTGGCACTGGGCATACAGGCATCTTCCCTGGGATGCAGCTATTAAGAAGAGAGGAAAAAAAAAGAAATTTTCTCAAGACCTCAAGTTTTAAGGCCCTTTAAGTGCCCTTTCTTTTCCACAGCAAACATGTCTAAGTACAATAATAAGTAACAATAAAACATAATATATAAAGCAAACATGTCTAAATATAATACTTTTCCTTGATAAAGCAGTTTTGCATCTTCAAAACCAGATGCTGTCAAAACTTTTATAAACTAATTACCTCTTCAAAATAAGGCTGGCAAGTGTTAACATTTTTGTATTTGAACTTTCAGTTCAGTAAGTGAACTTCCAGCACTGATGGCAAGGTTCTTGAAAAAGCAAAGGTATTTGCACTTCACAAACCTGGGTTTGCAATTCAAATACAGGCTTTCAATGCACAGAGCTATGTAAATGATCCCCTCTCCTGTTAAGTATGCAGCCCGAGAGATTATGAACAAAACCAGTTCAGAATTGTAACAGATACAAAACTTGACTTATATTTTTGCAGGAGCAAATGGAAATGCTATTAGTCAATACAAGAACAACAGGGGTTGGGAGAGATTTTGGCTTCTTTCAGACGGTGTGCCTGTTGCCTTCCTTTCTTTGGTGCTCAGCAGGCAACTGCAATAGCACTCAGCAAACACTGAGCTTCAGGTCAAGGCTCAGGTTTACACGTAGCTACAATCTGGAAAAGTACAGACATATACACACACACACACACACACACAGAGTTATACAATAACATCTAGTACAAGAAAAAGAACGAGGCTGATAAAGCCAGAACTTGGCTACTTCATATTTCTACAATATTTCTCTCCCCCAGGCACAACAATATAGATTTAGCTCATGCATTTTGTTCTCTCAGATTTAACACAAAGCTATAAAAAACCTGTATTTGATACCAGCTTAAAAACCTAGACAAACAAGCAAACTTCCACTGCGTTCATTAGAGCACATACAGGTGTATGACCTGGAAGACACATTTTATAATGGACAGCTGCATCTAATGCTAACCTATGCAGCTTGTTCCAAATCGGTTACACAACAGCAAAGTTATGTTGCCACGAGTGACACGTGTGCCTGGTACTGCCACACCAGTGGATGGTCCAAACACCTCCAATATCAAAAGTACCAGTATGGCAGAAAGGAGAAGACAGGTGGGATGTGTCTAATTTTAAATGAAAAGGGAGTGCAAAACCACAAACAGGATAGCTTAAATGATTAAATTTAAGGACTGGTTAAATTCCTTGTTAATGTAATGCCCTTTCGCACCAACGGCACCAACAGCTTTCATTAAGCTTACCTGAAGGAAACTGACAGCCATTAAAAAAAGACTATAAGAACCGATTCCACCAGTAAATACTTCATTAAGGTCCCTCTGCAACAGGAACTGTTTCAATACTAAAACTAGATACGGTAATACAGGATATTTCTGAAAGAGAAAAACAAAGAGGTTAGGATACTGTGATGTATATAGACAACTGAAGCTAAGAAAGCATATTGAAGCTATCTGTTTTATTAAGTTTCAAACCTAAGTATAGTTCTAACTTATTTTTAGTAACAGGGGAGAAGCCAAGTGCTCTGCCTGTGACCAAGACAGTTATTCTATGTCTTCAACTCTGGCAGCAGATATTAACAACAGAAAAAAGTTACTACCTCATAAAATCAGAATTATTTTGTTTGAATAAATAAATACACTTGCTTTTCTCATATGAGTGAAAAGGAAAGCAATGGAAGAACTACGGAGATATCCACATTTGTAACAAAACCTTCCTGCTCCGACCAAGGTGATGTCCCAAAGTGGACTGAGACTTCCGTCCTGCAAGTACTTCAGGTGTCCAGAGTTCAAAACAGCTCTTCAAAACTACTGCACCCAGTCAACATTTTCGAAGGAGCCCAATATTTACCTCTGGGTAACCTTCACAGAATCACAGAATCACAGAATGGTAGGGGTTGGAAGGGACCTCTGTGGGTCATCTAGTCCAACCCCCCTGCCGAAGCAGGGTCACCTACAGCAGGCTGC
>Ga0181612_130512_pt1 | contig 10331 bp, 1 predicted proteins | sample HoacroProtozoa21_FD_119630 | JGI IMG/M metagenome (GOLD analysis project Ga0181612, IMG submission 119630) | Hoatzin crop microbial communities from Cojedes, Venezuel. Combined Assembly of Gp0051906, Gp0051904, Gp0051908 | reverse complement strand
TGTTATTATATTTGCATTACATGTGTTGATTAAGGTGTAGCACAGAGGATTATCCCTCACTCCCCTAACTTTGTTTAACAAGGTAAAGCAGTGAAATAAAAATAACTGTACAAAAGAGAGAGTCATTTGCTAGATGCTGCACTACTGATTAGCAGTAGAACAAGAAAAAGATTTAGCTCCGAGTTTCGCTTCTATTCACCACATTGTTCACTAAACCGTGCCACCTCCAGACAGCAGTGCAGACTTGTAAGAATTTCTTTCCTCTCTGGCCTAAATCTGATTGAGTGACTGCCCTTTAAAAATCAAGTGAAACAGGTTTATTGGGGCTGTACCCCTTACTTCTCTCATCTACCGTATTATTACTCCTACTGAATTCCAGATTTGAGTTGCAGTTTTGAGATACACACACCAAGATGCAAGGGAGGAACTGACACTCAACAAGAAGCTGCCAGATGAAACCTAGAGAACGCTTCCACGCGAGCAGAATGCCTACAAGGCAGAATGCCTGTTGCTGTTAGCAGGGAGTTAGGAATAAAAGTTCTAGGCTTAGAGCAAGTGAGGAAAGCTTAGGACTCATTGACCACACAGATAACTTGTGATCATGCATGTTTTACACACAGTTGTTTAAAAGAATAAATCTGTTCTTTCTAACAGTGTCAATTCCATTGCATTTTACATCAACAGATCTCAAAGACCCACAGCAAGCATCAGAATCTTCATTTTGCATGAAGATGGACAGCTTGCTCAAGATGACAAATTCCATTAGTGGTAGGAACTACACCCTTCATGGTCTTAACTCATAGATTAATACACTGCCTTATGTCATGCTGCTTTTCCAGCAGCCATACAAGTTTTAAAAAATTCAAACTGGAAAGTTCCCAAATGCAGATTCACACCAAACATCAACACAGCCAAAAATAAGCTAGAAATTTCATAGAAAGTGTCGAGATGGCACATCTAGCACTTCTGCTCCTCGTCACAAAACAGTCCCGCACACCCACATAAACAGCCCGGTTTGCTGGAACTTCCAACTTTGGCCCCAACCACAACTTGTAAGTACAAAACTAAAAGGGAAAACCATGGGGTAGAGGGAGTGGAAGAACCCCATCACATCACTGAAGTTACAAAATTATTTAGATTGGCTCTGTGATGAAAAAAAATGAAGGAAATAATTGTAGATCTGTATTCAAACCAGTTTGACCATTTTGAACGCCAAAACAAAATTCATAAGAAATACTATGACAAATAATGCTTATTAGAATGCAGACAGAACATGCCAGACACATATACACATAAGAACTGAATCCACAATCAATCCACTTCAGCATCAGCTCTCTACTGACCCTTGTACCAGCTGCTTCAGGGAAAAGGAACTCTTTAAACAGTTACTATAGAATAATCGGGGTGGGGAGGTTTCTTCCTGACTTTTCCTTATTTACTGTTCTCCTTCTGGAGATCTTGGTTCTGTATTTCTTTTTGAAACAGCTCTGTCTTCCTGTTTTTCCTTTTTGAATCTTGCTGAACTCCAGATCTCAAACAACACTGAGCCAGTGAGTTCCACAGGCTAGTTTTCTAAGCCTTCATAAATACTCACAATTTTTAACGTGCCAGTTCATGATTTAAAAAAATGCCGCTCTCCCTATTTATGTTATTTTCCTAGAAACTGGCAAGCAGAACCTAGACCCGGATCTGGAACCGACTAATATAAGAAGCTGCTGTTCTACATAAAATTACTCACAATCCCCAAACCATCAATTTTAATCCTGCCTAACACGTTGCACTTCTGCCTTTACCGCTTCCTTCCTCCCCACATTTCTACAAAAATATTGTTATTTTGTTAAAGAATATTATTGAAGCTGCCACGTTGCTCAAAGCTTTATTTGTCTGAGTAATCCAGTTGGATCGTATCCCTGATGAATAGAAATTATTCCAGATACATAGATAGAATATTTTATCACAATGAAAATGATACACAGAGAATTTAATGTAAGAAATAAACACCAATTTTGTCAAAGTAAGCCCAGATGGACTAAAGCTAACCAACTTTTAGGTGGACATTTTTCTAAAGAATCATGAAGCACAGAGATCCTTGAATAGCAGACGCTGACAGATAACCATCAAGAAAGACCTTCAGCCACCTCAAAGCACACACAACAATTTGGGGTTGCTTTTGTGGGAATATGAGGATTCGTTTCCTACCTGTCAATGATCACAGGGTCAGACGGAGTCTCATTTCTGTTGCCACAACTTTTCTTCTCGCAGCACCGACTAGAGAGAGAGAAAGTAAACCAAACTTAAAAAATTACTGGGACAGTTGATAGCAAAGCAACCTGCTCAAAGTCTCATCTGCAAACGTTCAGGACTCGATATACACCTAGAAAAGCGACAGAGAAAATTCTGGCTGGGCTTTCCAGAAGAGAGAAGAACGAAGGGAACAAGGTGCCCAAATCCTGGCTGACTCCAACTGGAGTTTGGCACTTGGCGTCCCTCAGCCTTTTTTGAAATTCCAAGCCAAAAATGAACAGCAATATGGCCACACTTTGGACTAAGGTGCTATTTAAAGGCTTAATAATGACTTAACAGGTGTCATAATGACATTACAGGCATAAGTATCGTGGCTTACGTATGGTTAAAAGTCCATCAAAAGAAGGTGTTAGAACTGACTATAAGCAATCTACTGAATTGCTATATTCCAATAACTGATTTGTTGATTATTAAGTATCTAGTAAGCTCTAAGTCTCATACACCCACAGAAAAATTCAACACTATAGTAGCACCAATTGAAAAAAACAGAAACTGAATATACTTAGATCCCACCAAGGATCTGAAGAGCTATTTTTTCAGCTTGGCATTTCGTCTCCAAATCCCTTTGCAATTGTTTCAGTGATGATAAGCCCTTAAAATTAAGCATGCATTTATACACATTTTATACTGTGTGGCCACCAACATGATTTTATAGAAATTAGAACTCTCTCTGATGAGCTCACAACATAAAATAAATATATTTATCTGACTTGGTAAGAAAATGCAAGATAACGCTATTGCCCTCAGGAGCTTGCAGTAAGGTTCATACCGCAGAAAGACATCTGTGTACATGCACACATAGGCAACGACAACCGTGTGTGTGTGTGTGTGCATGCATGCATGGGTGTGGACATATATACACATATATCAGGAGACAAAGAATACAGCCTACACTCGGGGATTATTTGATGTCCTTCACTGCCAGTGAATTGAACTTTCTTCAGGAAAGAAGAACAGAACCACCGTACTTCCTTTCCCCATTTTTAATAACAACCACCAAACAAAAAAAGGAATTTGATTTCCACTGACTGACATGGGTGATGCTCCTTGCATATACACCAGCTGAGTACCAGAAGTTTAACAGACTTTAAAAAAAACAGTCCTTGCTCTGAAATTCCCAATTTTAAAAATTTGCAGCAACATAGAAGTCTGTCAGAAGATTTAAGCTGTCTTGATGCTCAGATACTTTGTTCCACCAAAAGCTAACATAGGCGGTGGAGGATGGAGGCATCCAAAACTTTTAAGTAGACTGTATCAGAAGTCCCATATGCCTCAGAAATCACCAGATCAGATTCTGCCTTTCCACAAATGTCTTTCCAAATCATGTTTTTCACATTCTGCTGAGGTTGTTCAAATTTGCACATATGGAATCAAGAAATTGTTTTCTTTTCTGTACAGTGGTATAATAGGTGCTGAATACATTTGGAAAATTCTCAAGTCAGTCTGAATCCCACTGTTTTCCAATTGTGGAGCAATTCTAAGCAGAGGAATTAAAAAAAATTAAATAAAATGCTTGAATCCACTGAAAGCAGTACAAAATATGAAAGAGTAGCTTTTTTTTCTTAATACGCCTAATATCAACTATAAATACCTAAAATAAGCATTTAGACAAAAAACCTCTTTCAGATTTCAAATGCATGCATTTTCTCCTTAAGTTACAGTGTGTGCCAGGAACTTCCCGTTTGCAAGCTGAAATTGCCCAGCAAGATGAGATACAACTAGCAGATCTATTTGAATAGCAGCTCTAACTGTTTCAACGTTTCTACATTCCCTTTGCCTCAAACCTGCACTTATTCATCAATGCTAGTCCTTTTAAAATAAAAGGATACTCTAAATATTTAAAAATCCCTGGGGCAGACCCTCTAGCTGCTGTAAATTGTCATAGCTCCATCGACTTCAGTGAAGCTATGGTAATTCACACTAGCTAAGAATATTCCCACTCCCTCCTTCTCCCAACTTTAAGCACATCTTTATGCATTTCACTGACTAATGATTGTTTATAAAGAATTGCATATTTTTTTACTAAAAGTCAAGTTGTGAGATATTTTCTAAAGAAGAAAAAAAAACCTCGGAAGTGTATATAAATTTGGCATGTACTTCTGACATGTCCAATATAACAATGCATTGGAAATAACACCAAGAATAAATGCCCTGCTGGTTTACATGCCACTATAATAAAACAACAAAAGGAATTCAATTTTTAAGATAGTTGTGCACTGTTTTGTTGTTGGTTTTGTTTTGGGGTTTGTTTTTTTTACAGCTAGCTGATACAGCAGTCATTTCCTCTCTTTGCAATAATACTAAATGAGATATCCTTTAGTCGTGTAATTTATGCAGATAGTCATAAAAAAATATTTCTGATTGCACTACACCACAGTAATGTTCAAGCAGAATACACTAGCAGTACCTCCACCACATCTCATCAGCTCCCATACTCTTCCCAGAGAGGCTGCCATTTCTTGGCATAGGAAGTGTTTTAGAACGAATTATGCGAGATTGGAGTACAATGTCGCTGGGTTCTGAAATAAATGCATCTTGCTTTACTTTAGTTTGCACAGTTATCACAGTTAGGAACTTTACATTTGTAATGCTTAAAAATTTTCCTTCTGAAACTGTGGCTTACAGCTTAAGTTGTCCAAATATTTTACAAATATCTACATTCTTATTACACTCCAGTAACAGATTTTTGTTAGAATGCTAGATGTTTTCCCCTTTGACCGTGATACTTTTGGAGCCCAGACATATGCAAAGAGAATTCTTAGGGAACACAGTCACTCACTTCCAGTGAATACCTAGTTCACACGTAAATCAGAATGCTTTTGAAGAGTGAGGCAAAAGTACCTCCCAAATCTTTAAACCCCATTTCCAAGTATTTCATCACAGTATCCAAGCACTAACATTTCCACTGGGTTTGTTTTACAAGTGTTGACTGTAACAGAATTGACTTGTTCCAATTTAAGTCAATGGCAAAAATCTCAAACTCTGGTGGTTCAGGATTAAGCCCATAATATTCTCTTAAAGCAAATTATTGGCAGGACTTCACCAATATTTACACTTCTGCTACAATGTTGTGCTAGGAACACACTTTTAGAGATGCTTATTTGCTTAAAACAAGAATATCAAATGCCGAAGACTTCTGTTTTCCACACATTTTCTTACTATATTTTCCCCTCTAACTAGATCTACGTGGGAGAAAATAATAGTTCACATTATGAACAGTCCTGAAAAAAACTAAAAACAAATACGGAAACCAAAAAGCTACCACAGACAACACCAGATCTACAAACTGAATACTCCAGAAGGCTCATGTCAAAGGCAAACTCGCATCCGTTCCCTCCTCACACTTGACTAAAATGGTTTTAAAATTCAGTCCTCAACTTCCCTCCCCTCACCCCCCCCCCAAAAAAAAAAATCTGTCTCTAATTTCAAACTCAAATAAGCGCACAGCATGGTGGCCTTTGTTTTGTTTTCTTCTCCCCAACTCCTCCCTGCAATTGCATAACAAAAGTGTCTAAATTCACACCATCTGGCCGATAAAGACACAGGCCCCAGTGGCCGCCTGGCCCAGCTGATTAGAGCTCCTGTCTAGTCTGAGCCTTGTGGCGAAAGTCACAGCTGTGGGGCTTGCTTGCACTCAATACAACTCTGTTATTAGCCAGCTGTAGGCCCTGAGACTACTTCTGTTCAAATTATAATACCTTTTAACCCTCTGAGCATTGAGGGCATAGGGGGTTGCTGGCAGCAGCATAACAACTAGTTTCCTCTTAGTCGATAATTGGAAGAAAGGAAGAAGAGAAAAAAAGTTATTCCAGGAGAGGAGACTGTTTACCTTGATTTGCAACCATTGGGGGCAAAGACTGTGTATTTAAGATACATCCACCTAATAGGAACAGTTCCCATTAGGCCATAATAACTCAAACGAAAAATTTCAGATCTGCAAATAAATAAATACAGCCTCTCACCGAAAGCACTAATTATTGAGAGTTGAGAGTTTAACTTTCAATTGGTATGACAGATTGTTGTAGCCGTATCAATATTTAGACAACTTTCCTGCTAAGCATGCATCTGTCACCGAGTGGAAGATGCAGAGTTTCAGATGCACTTGTCTCTATACAGCAAGAATATCTGCGTGTGCGATAACATACAAAAAAATACCCAAAAAATGTCTTCCTTCAACTAGCGATGATTGGAAGAAGAGGAGCAGAAAGACAGGCAGACCCTTCTTTTTAAAAACAGTAGGCATCAATTCGGACAGCAGAGTGGGTACAGTGCATTAAATTTTTATATACTGTTACTAATGCAAACTAAACTAGAGGCTTTAAAAATTGATGCTGCCACTTAAGCAGCACACAATGAGGAAGATTCGATTATTGTACTTAAAAGAAATAAAATAAAATGTCAAGTTTAACTAGAGTTGGATCCATTCCCTTGGCATTATTCAAAGTGATATGTGCAGTGCCTCTTCGGAATATGCAGCATCCTGTTCAGAGATACTTTGGGAAAACACGACATTTAAAATCAAATGTCTCAATTAGGTTACAGAGCGCCTTTGATTTTGTTCACTAATCTCTGTTTTACATGGAAAGGATGTCCCCGAGTTGTAATTCTTCCTTAGCTAATCTATCAAGCAGGAGAGTTCAGTATAATCAGAATAATGGTTTACATTTGTAGAACACTACCTTAAATCAAGCACGGAATATGTTTATAGGCATCAGTGGAAGCCAGGTATGTAAAAGCTGAACAGAATGTTTGATACTACAAAGGCATTAGACAGGAAGCAGGGGAAATTAATTTTATTTTAAAGAAGTACATTTGGATGGGGAGCTGCTGGTGTTTGCTGAAGCATGTTAACTTCCAAAATAGAACTGCCCTCTATTCAGGAGGAGTGGAGAATGATGAAGTATGCTAACTGTTACTTTGTTATCACAAACCAGGACCCAACTGCATAGCAATTCAAAGATTTTTCTTCTCTAATCTTCACGTAGTTATAGCAAAGACTTTCAACAATGTGGATAACATATACATTTAAGTACATACACAAGTTCTAGATGTGCCAGAAAGGAACATATATACCTTTCATTGTTCTACTACACCTACATGTCCTCTTAAAGTGCTCCGTATGCATCTCTCATGCATGATATACACTGCGTTTGTGCATTCATACATGAATGTTGGCCAAAAGTAACAATGATAATTTTCTTCATTAATGAGAGCAAAGCACAACAGATAAACACTATACACTTACTTGATTCTTCTTATATTCAAAAAGTAAGAGTAGCTGCCATAATTGTTAAGCACTGAAACAGAGACTTTCCCTTGACAAGGCATCTGTCCAAATAAGCTGCTCGTACTACTATATTAACTTAAAAGGCTACTTTAAAATAAACAAATACATCAAGTAGCAAACTACAACATTAAAAGCAGCAACGTTCAGTCCAACAGCTTAACCCCCTCCCACTAACACAATAAATCACAAACTGTGTTTAATAAAGGTTAAGATTGGTTTTGCCTTTCATCTTATGAAAGAACATTCTATGCACAATTTAACACATTTTAATATAAGAACATTGACTGTTTGCATTGTTATATGTATTGAAAAAAATTTAATTACACGAGAACAGGAAAAGTAATAAGTTACCATGGAAGCACGATGCACATACATAAGGTACATGTAACTTCAGACTTATACAAATGTTATTAAAAACATCCTCAACTCCTTTTACCCTCTAATTTATATCTTTACTTGCTAAAAATAGTGTCTTTTTTAATTAAAAGGTGGAAGTCCCCTAAATATTGCCTACATGGTATAGAAAAGAAGGATTTGTGTTTGGTTCAAGAGGCTTCTTTTTTAGCTGGGATAGAACTAAGCAAAATTAAAGAACACTAATGATGATAATTTAATTAAGAAAATTAAAATATTTCACCAGAGAAAATTACATGAAGAATACCTTTTAGTTTCCAGGTAAAAAGCTGTAAGTTAAACTGCGCATTCTCAAAAGGTGAACAGGGATTTTGTAAGAAATAAGCATATAAAAAGTCTCACTTTAAACAACACATACAAAGGCCTAGTTTAAACAAAAATAGCACAGCTCAGAATGTGGACCTAGGATTACTAAATCTCTTGCAGTAAAAAAAAAAAAAAAACAACAAAAAAAACACCCACCGAAACACCAACAAAACAAACCCCCAAATTAGCCACACGTACAAAGAAAGTCTTCCTACACAAAGAATCTCTCTGACCCAACAACACAACAACAAAACAAACAAACAAAAAAAAAATCAAACCCTACCTACAGCTTCATCAGAAAGGCCATTTTGGCACCCATAGAAACAAACTTTGCAAATGATATGCCGTTAATAACATTATCTTACCTGCACATGACTTCATGGGTAAGCAAAACTCTGCACATTTCAGGATTCTTGTTCTGTCCTTCATAAGTTATGGGCTACAATAATTAAGAAAAGGGGTAAGCAAGTAGCGTTAGAGCATTACTTATCTGTCATAATATTCAGAACTGAGGTGAAGGCTTTTTACCATTGCTCATCATTGCTTGCAAATAAATACCTTCCCCCAAAGTCTTTTTGAGCGGGGAAAGAAGCTTATACATAAATATTGATAAAAAGTGGATAAAAACCTACAATCCATACAGGGGGGAAAAAAGACACTTAAGAGCATTACTTTTCAACTGGTCTCAAATATAAGGTCTGCAGTACAGACGAACAAGAGACAAAAACGAACCAGGGAAGAGAAAATATGCAGGGCAACATTAAGAAAAAAGGAAGGATGAGGTGGGACAGAGTAGCACGGCACATATTAGCTATGCTCACCTGCTTAGTGACTGAATCGATGAGTCTAACATACAGATCCTGTTCAGTCCTGACACCTAGAGCGAGACAGAAGAGTAATAAATAATGCTGTTACGTGCACCTTTATCTGAACATCAGAACAAAACCATTTATTTTCATCTTGTGCCTTATTAAACCTCCTCAGAAAGACCATTTAGTTATGCTTCCTCTAGCGTTTCCCAAGCCCGTCCACACCAGGTAAACTGAAGGTAAACATCCCTACACTGAAGGGGCATCATGCAATGGAATCTCTGTGTATTTTGGAAATCATACTGACAGCACCTACAAATCTTGCCCCACTTTACAACCTACAAAAGGTGACTGGAAAGGGGACTCACCATTGCTATAAAGGAGTTGGAGTTTGTAATGTGTGCCATTGTTTGTCTTTTCATTGCCTTGCTCCTGAAAGAGAGAATTAAAACAAAAAAAAAATTATTCCAGAACTTACACTTGGCACATTTAAAATGCAAAAGCTGATAATCATGATGGAAGTGACAACAAAGTTCATTAAAATTCTGAGAGGTGAATCCACTGATTGGGATATATTAACCTTCCGAGTGACCCAGGACAAACTACAAAATACTGCTGACATCTTTTCCTGTAGGAGTTCAAGAACTTCTTTTCCTCTCTTGTTTGCTATTATGCTCTCAACTTTTTCAAGGCAATACACTGAGACAAATTTGTACCTTTCAAGTCAGTTAATATAAAGCAGATTGATAGTGGGAAAGCTCAGTGGGTTTTGGTTTTAATGTTTTCTTTACTTCGCAGTAGTGTTATTTTGACTCGTTATTTATTTCCTGAAGGTTGTGTTACACGGAAGTTTCTTGCATGTTTTCACTGTAATTTCCTAGGAGTTAATTATTTTTGAGCATTCTTCATAATTAAAAAAAAATCTTGTCCATGACTAAGAAAATAATTGTGAAAACATTGTGAAGTGGTCAACACATGGATTTAAAATCCAAAAGCAAATGCTTTTCAAGTCCCGCCATTTACTTTGGGGTCTTAAGAAATACAAATAATCAAGCTCAACAGATAATGATGCACTACAGGCCAGATTCTACTTCTGTTAGGGTAATAATGATGCCTGGCAGATCAGGTAGGTAAAAAAAAAAAAAAAAAAAAAAACACTTTTTTTCCCCATAAAAAATTTTTTTTTTTTTTTTTAGGGGGGATGAAAACAC
>Ga0181612_116722_pt1 | contig 10331 bp, 16 predicted proteins | sample HoacroProtozoa21_FD_119630 | JGI IMG/M metagenome (GOLD analysis project Ga0181612, IMG submission 119630) | Hoatzin crop microbial communities from Cojedes, Venezuel. Combined Assembly of Gp0051906, Gp0051904, Gp0051908 | reverse complement strand
CTCGCTCTCAACCGTGGCCGCCCGCTGGCCTGCTTCCTGTTCCGTCTCCTTCTCGGCGGCATCCTCCGTCTCCTGGTATTTCTCCGGAAAGAAGTAAGCCTTATAAAGGTCGTCGAACGTGTGGACGGCGTAGAGTACGCGGTCGTAGTCGCGAAAGCAAAGCCGGGAGCCGATCGGCGCATACGCGTTCGTAGGCACGGGGTGCGTCGGCGCAGACGAAAGGCCGGCCGAATTGGTAAAATAGTACGGTTCGTACTTTTCTTCGTCGCGGTCGCTCCAATTAGGCTGCCAGCCGTCGTTAATAGCCCGCGTTATGACGGTGAGTTTGTAGTAAGCCATGAGGTTGGCTCTGTCTGACTTCGGAAAGGCGTTAAACGCCTGTTCGCTGATGGGTGCCACGCCTAACGCCTTGCATGCGTCTTCGTAGCTCTTGATTTCTTTGTAGTCCATAATTAAAAATTTAGAATAAAACAAAAACTAAATTACTGTAAAATCGCCGGTCGTTACCTCCAACTTAATAAGCTGGCTTCCGACGGGTATAAATTCGTTCACGCTCTCGGCATTATCTATGAAGATCGGGGCGTTCACTTTATGGAAGGCGCAAAGTGTGTTAATCACGTCCAGCCCTGCGTTAATCTTGCCCGCCCTATTCTTATCCGCGTACCTTACGCCGTCTATGTATGCCACGCAGTCGGGTACCTCCTTCGCGTCTTCTATCTGCGTGCGGTACATCTTGAACTTAACGTAGCGAAACAAACCGTTTACCCGGCGTTCCACTTCGGCCATGCGCGCTTTCTCAAAGTCGGCTATAAGGTCTTCTTTTCCCTGTAACTGCGCCTTCTGCTGCTGCAAAACCTTCTTACGCTGGTTCAGCTCGTCGATGCGCTGCTGTGCCTGGGTAATCTGTTCGCGCTTGGCTAACTCCTTCTTTACGCCGTCCATCTGTAGCTGTATGGCGTTGCGCTGCTGGCGTAGCTCGGCGGTGTTGTCGGGTGCCTGTTGCTGTAATGCCTGCAGCTCTCCGCTTATCCGCTCCGCTTCCTTTTGTAGGCCTACCCATTCGGGTATGTCTTCGCCTTTCGGTTCTGCCGGTGCCTGCTTGGGGTTGGCCTTCATCGTTTCTTCGGCCTGCTGCTGGCGCAGCTTGAGTGCTTCTTCTTTCTTGGCGTATTCGTCGGCCAACTCTATCATACCGGCTTCGGCGGCGGTGATGCTCTCCTGCTGGTTGGCTATCATCTTGCCGAATTGCTGGCCGCGCTTGGTTATCTCACTTAGAAGGGTTTGTTTTTCCGTTAAAAAAGCTTCGCGCGCTGCTTCGATATTGGCGTGCCACTGCTGTACGGCCTTTTGGTCGGCGCAAACGTGCTTAAAGAGCGGGCAAATGGTGCCATCCTCCTTAAACTCCTTCGCGTTTTCCTCAAACCATTCTTTACGCGCCTGGTCTTGTTGGCGTGTGTACATGGCTATAAGGTCTTCGGCGCGTTTCTTGTCGGCGGCCAACGCTGCCCGGCGTTCGTCGTAGCGTCGGCGTTCCGCCTTCTTCTGTGCTTCGGCATCCTCAAACTCACGCTTCGCCCCGTCGTAAGTGATGTTTGCCTGGTATGCTTCGGCGGCGGCCTGCTGCTTGGCGGCAAACAAAATGTTGTTTTGCTTGGTGCGTATGTCGTTGAGCATCGTCTGTTTGGCCTGCTGGTCGTCGTAGGCCTGTCGGTTGGCTTCGGCCTTCGAGGTCATCGCCTTATCCACGTCGGTATATTGTACCGTAAGCTGTGCCAGCTGCTGCTCCAAAGCGGTAAAATCAATCGCCGCCGGGGTGTTGCGCGTTACTTCGTCGATGCGTATCGGTATTTTCTGCAGCTCGCTCTCTATCATGGCGCGGTCTTCCTTAATCTTGTCTTTGTAGCCCTCCAACGTCTTTCCCTGGAGCAGTTCCGTAAGTGCTGCAAAGCGTTCGTCCTGTGCCAAAATCTGCGCGTCTGATATCTCTCCGGCCATAAGTAATAGCGCGTTGCGCTGCTCCTGCCAATGAAGGGTTAAGAAGTAATCGGGGTTGGTGATGGTCTTGAAGAGCCCTTCGGGTATTACCTCGTTTACCAGCCTGTCGTATTCGGCCTTAGTTTTCAAAGGCATTTCGTTGAAATAATAGTTGGTGTGGTGGCCTTTGAGGTACTCTGACGTTTCGCCGGTGGCCGGGTCTGTGCGCTCCTTCCATTCTTCCTGTAGTACGCGGCGGAATATCTTTGTTTCCGTTTCGCCGGTGTCTGTGTCTGTTACCTCAAACGTTCCGGTTACTTCGTGGTCGAGGTGGGGCAAAAATGCGCCGTTTGCGTCGTTTGTCTTGATGCCAAACTTGGTGTCGCTGTTGCCTTCGCTGTCCTTTCCCCAAAGGAGCCAGTTAAAACCGTCTATTACTGTCGTTTTCCCGGTGCCGTTGCGCCCGGAAATGGTCGTTACGTCGCCGCTGAAGTCTAAGGCGGCGTTTCGCAAACCCTTGAAGTTCGTAAGGGTTAAGCGTACTAATCTTACTTGTTTTGCCATATAGCTTATTATTTATTAGTGGGTAAAAACTATTTTTTTGCAATCTCTAAAACCTTATCAGCGTCTATCACTATAAGCGCGCCGATCTGTGTTATCGCTTCGTCGAATTTTCCGGACGCTTTAAGGCGCGAGGCGGTGGTCTTGCTGCATCCCAAAATACGGGCTAAACCCTTTAATCCGTACACAAACTTTTTTTCGCTCGCCGCTGGCTGCTGTGTCGTGTCGCCGAGGGTTTGCCTTACTCTTGCTTCCACTGCGTCTAAAAGCTCCCCCAGCGTGAGGTCTATTATGCGCGTGTTATTATCGTAGGTCATAACTATTCGTCTTAATCGTTAATATAAAAGTCGGCTTTGCAATCGTAGCAGCTGTAATGCTGGCCGCGTGCGCTGTCGCCAAAATCTAATACTTCTTCGCTTCCGCAAACCGGGCAGGCGAAATCTGCGTAGTTTACTTTTGCCTTCTCGCTCTTTATCCAAAGAAGGCCGGCGGTAATTAACGCCGTAAGGATTATAATCTTCTTCATCTTCCTGTAAATTTGAAAGTGTTACTATCTTCTTCCGCCCTGCGGCGTGCGCGTATTTCCATTCGTGCGCGTCTGCGTCCTATTCGGTAAACGTCGCCGCTAAAACTAAGTTCGCGGGGCAGGAAAACCAAAAGAAGGCATCCGGCTATGAAGGCGCGTTTAAGTGGGTCTAAGCTGGTGGGTACTCCACACTTCACGCAAAACCACCAAACGCAGAGTTCCGTCGCTTTCTGTACGCCCGTCTTGGCGTATATGCTGCGCGCTGTGTTCTCAACTGTGCGCGTGGAAATAAACAGCTTGTCTGCTACTTCCTTCTTTGCCGCGCCCCAGGCCAAAAGTTCGGCTATCTCGCTTTCGCGTTTGGTGAGCTCTGCGTTCGTTCTCATGCTCCCCAAATATTAGAAGTTACGCCGTACTTTCTGAATACTTCCGTTACCGCCGCTATCTGCTGGCCGCGCATCTCAATCCGCCCCGCCTTGTAGTCGGCATAGCTGGTGCGGTTGTTGATGCCCAACGCGGCGTAAATCTCGGCTACTGCTTCCTTGTGGTCGCAAATTCTTAGCTGCTGGATTCCCCTCTCGAAACCCACGCCCGGAATACTGTTGTTCGTTTGCTTTTTTTCCATGTCTTTGTTATTTTATCGTATTAAAGTGATACGGGTTCGGGGCATAAAACCCCTTACCCCGCTACTGCGTTAAATATGCTATTTCGCTAAGTGACTTAAGCCGTTTCGCGCCCCATTCTCTCTCAACCTTAACGCGGTTCTTCATTTCCGCCGTTGCTGATGGGTAATAACGTTCTGTCTCCTCCTCGTCGCCTTTGGCTGAGTAACGTTTGAACTCGCGGCGTTCCTTCAGATAGTCGGCTTCCGTATAGTCGGCTTGCGCCTGTGCCTGTCTGAGTCTCCGGCCGTGGTCGCCTTTGCCTATAAGGTCGCGGCGGCCAAAATAATAAACGCCGTCGGCTGTGCAGGCTACGTAGTCGCGCTTACTTGTGCGCTTACTGATCAAAACGCCCTTTTCGTCTCTCACCTCGTAAAGAAACCCTTTGCACCCAGCCGGGGTCTTGGTTAAATAATACTTCGTTTCCATATAGCTTTCCTTTGTTAGTGTAAATAAAGACTTACTTTTAACCCGCGGCGGAGTTTGCAAACTGTGCAGTCCTTCGCTTCACGCTCGGCGCGTGCTATGAATTTGTTTGCCAGCTCAACGCCTATTAAGGTAATCAAACCCGAAACGCCTAACAGCTTGTTTATGCGTTTCCCTTCACTGTCGAAACCGTAAACCTTAATAAGGTAGTTCCGGTTAATGTACGATGTTGTATAGTTCATATAGCTTAAAATATTATAATTTTGTCTTATTTTGCCAAATTGACGTATTTACGTCATTGCGGGTCTGCGGTTTTTTGCTTACCTTTGCACCGCGTTTGGCTTTCTGGGTGCAAATATAGCGCTTACTTTTGGTTCGTGCAAACTTTTCGCAAAGAAAAAGCATACAAACGCAAAGATTTAACGTTTCATAACTAAAAACGGGTCGCATGGAAGAAAAAACTAAGGAAATTAGCCCCGTAAAAGCGCGGCTAAAAGAATTTATCGCTACTCTGCCAATTAGCGAAAGGGAATTTTGTAGGCAAATAGGCGTTTCGTCTGCCTATATCGAAAGTATCAAAAACAGCGTTTCGCCGAAAGTAATGCAAACTATAAGCATACAATATCCACAATTAAACCCGCTTTGGCTGCTGATGGGCAAAGGCGAAATGTTGGTGAGCGGCGGTTCTGCTCCGGCTGAAACCGCGCCGTCTGTTATGCTCCAAAAACTTTTGGACGCTGCTACGGAGGAGAAAACGCGCCTTCTTAATATAATCGAAAGCCAGCAGCGTACTATCGAAACGCTTACTACTGAACTTAAAAAAGTAAATGCCCCGATGGAAGGAGCTGCCGGCTCTGCCGCTGCCGTGTAATGTTTGGTATAAAACAAAAATTATATTAGTATGAAGAAGTATTTGCTTATTGTCGCCCTGGTTTGTTTTGGCCTTAACGCGGGCGCGCAAATTATCGTAAGGCCGCAGGCCTACTGTTCCGGTCTGTCTGACCTGGACGAGGCGCACAAACTCGGAAATTTCGTTTTCGGTGATTCTATTACTAAATACCTGTGGGATCTTAAGCTGATAGAAACGGACAAAAAAGGCTATATTAAGGCCGCCGTTAAAGACTATGAATTAGGCTTCTTCCGTCTCGGCGGTCATGCTCCCTTCCTGGTTCATCTCGATTCTAAAGACTACCTTATTAGCTCCCTTTACTGCTTCTTCGACGATATGGACGAAAAGCGGGCAAAGGAATACTTAGAAGAAGTTTACGGAAAGCCTACCACCACCGACAATAACGAGCCGGGCTGGTTCGGCCAACGGTTCTATATACTTACCCAGCGTATTGAAGGGGTCTTTTGTGTCTCCTTCCACTATATAAACAAATAAGGCATCGCGCGCGCGATACCATTATATTATAATAGGACTTACGGCGGCGAATTACCTTAATACGGAAAACGGGCAGAAACGCCCCTTAAACGGCTTTTCTTTCGTCAGCCTTCCAGCTGTACCATAAAAAGGTAAAACGCCGTCAGACGTGAAATTTTGAGTAAATAACTGCTATATGAACGAACGTATTATAAAAGTGGATGACTTCTACGGCAAACGGCCGCTTTACTCCCTCATCCCTCCCGCTGTCTTCGACGCGCTGGAAACCGCCTACCTGGAAGGCAGGGAAACGGTCGCGGTGCCGGAGTCTGAATACCTGCAAATGATGTCTAATCTTAATTCTGCCAAACTATGCCACGAACGCTAATTAAAAAATCGCCTGTAAGCGAGGGTATAAGCCGCCGTTTCTTCGTCGCTATCGACGCGCTGGTAACGTACAAACGTATTAACTCGCTGGATGCCTTCTGCACAGAATACCGGCTAAGCTCTCCACGTTATAGGGAAATGCGCTTAGAATATGGAATAACGCCAACGCCTGGCTATGTGTCGCGCTATAAAAACGTGGAATTGGAGGCTATCTATTATTTGGTTCTGAATTATCCGCTTTCCTCTGATTGGCTTCTCACGGGGCGCGGCAAAATGCTAACGGCCAAAGTATGAGGTATTCTATCGCTGTAGGGTTGCACCTCAAACCCGAAAATAAAGAGGAGGCCGCTATTAGGCTGCGCGTTTCCTGGGCTGGCTTCCGTATGGATCTGCGGTCGGGTTACTTTATCGCTCCGGCCAAATGGGATGCGGCTAATAAGGTCGTGAAGAATAACACTAAGAATAACGCGGGGCAGACTGCCGGCGAAATAAACCGCGCCGTCGCCCGTCTCTGTTCGCTGGTCGATGATGTGCTGAAACGCTATGAAGTGGAAAACGGGCGCATACCGAACGAAAAGGAATTTAAGGCCGCTTTCGACTTGGCAGCGGGGCGCGTGAAGAAGGCCGCCGAAACATCTAAAAATGACTTCTACGACGTGTTCGACAACTTCACTGACGAAATGGGCGTGCAGAATAATTGGACTAAATCGACTTACCAAAAGTTCAACGCCTTGAAAATGCACCTTCAAAGCTGGCGCGCGTCGCTCTCCCTTGAAGGCTTCACGAAAGAAGATTTTGCCGATTTCGTGCTGCACCTGCAAAAGAAGGAAGGTTTGCTTAACACTACCACGGCTAAACAGGTCGGGTTCCTGCGCTGGTTCCTGCGCTGGGCTGCTGCCAACGGCTATTATACCGGGCTTGCCCATACTCAATACCGCCCGCGGTTCCGCGGCCTGGACTGTAAGGAAGTTATTTACCTGGAATGGGAGGAGCTGATGGACTTCCTTAACTTCCAATTTTCGGGGCTAAATCCGTCATTCGCGCCTGTGCGTGATGTGTTCTGTTTCTGCTGCTTTACCGGTCTGCGCTATTCGGATGTGGCAAAGCTGCGCCGTTCTGATTTACACCTCAACGCCGAGCCGCCTTATATGGTGGTCGTAACGAAAAAGACAAACGACAGGCTGCATATCGAACTAAACAAATATGCCCTTTCTATCCTCGCCAAATACGACGGGGTGGGGTTGCCGCGCGGCCTTGCCCTGCCGGTGGTGGCTAACGCTACTATGAACGAGCACCTTCACGATGCAGCGAAGGAGGCGGGTCTGTCTGAGCCTATTCGCGTCGTAAAGTTCCGGGGTAACGAACGTATAGAAACGGTCGTACCAAAATACGCGCTTCTTACAACCCACGCCGGCCGGCGTACCTTTATAGTAAACGGCCTTCGTATGGGAATACCCGCGCCCGTTATTATGGAATGGACAGGCCACAGCGACTATAAGGCTATGAAACCTTATATTAAAATAGTCGATGCGGCCAAAGCTGAAAATATGGAAAAGTTTAACGAGTTCGCTCCGGGCAAAGCGGGCAAAAAACCGGGTAAATAAAAACCGCGTACCCGAAAAAGTACCCGAAAAAAGGTTTACTAATTGATAACGCCTGTTCTCAATCGGTAAACCATTTTCGTAGAAAATGCAGAAAAATCGGGGCTTTGGCTCTTGTTGGTAATGTCTGAAACCATCCCTTCGGCAGCCTCTCTCTCCGCGGTCCCCTTCTAATTAACGATTTGAATTGGGTGCACCTTTAGGCGCACCCAATTTTTGTTAATGGAGACTCTTTTTTTGCTAGAAAATCATGCAGTGGGTGTATCAAAAATCCATTGTTAACCCCCTTTCCCATATTATTCAAGCATCCGTGTAGTTCTTCTTCTACAATTCATTGTTCATAACAGGAGTCTCGGTAATTTTTCCTTCCAAACGTTCGGCAAAACAAAAAAAGAAGCGGTAACATATTGTCGACTTTTGCCTATTATAAATTCCTAGTACTTCTGTTTCTTTGGTATCACGCCACGCACTCCGCCTTTTGGGTTAGGAACGTCGCCTTTATAGCGTGGAATAAGGTGCATGTGGCAATGAAAAACAGATTGTCCTGCGTCCTTGCCAACGTTGATGCCTATATTAAATCCGTCGGGATGGAAGCGTTCCTCCACCTTTTGCTTTACGTATTGCAGCATCACATTCATAGCTTCCCGCTCGTGGTTCGTGAGGTCGAAATAAGAGGAAACGTGCCGTTTCGGAATAATCAGCGCATGACCTGGCGAGACAGGATAGCCATCATAGAAAGCAACGCAAGTGGCAGTCTCACAGATAATCTCCACACGTCTTGAAAGTCGGCAGAATGGGCAAGTCTCTCCCTCCGTGCGTGGCTGTTTGTTGAAATGGGTATATTGATAAAGTTCGTAGCTTTTGTTGGCAACTAAACTCTTGTACGGCAGTCTTACGTTGCATTGATAAGTGTATTGTTTGTGAATGGCGTGCAGCCGAAAGCCCTCTTCGGTCAAATCTCGTCGCACTGCAAAATAGGCCGTACCCTTAGGCGCAAGCAGGTTTGAAACGTTCATCATAACCTCCGCTTGTGCGTAAGGCTCAAGCACGTTCAGCACATAGTTGCAGATAATCGTGTCGAACTTTTCCGAAGGGAAGTCGGGACGATAGTAATAGTCGTAGCCCACGATGTCGAAACCCAGTCGTTTTAGTTCATCGGTGTCAAAACCAAAGCCGCATCCGAAGTCAAGGATTTTCCCCTTTAGCAACTTGTGCTGAAGCAAATATCTTGTAGGCACGGAAATGTCGGTGCGCTTGATTGCGGTCAAATATGGATGGTTTATCTTCTCTGGTTCCATAGTCTATCGCGGTTCTAAGGTCTGAAAGCCCATATTCGTAGCCATCTGGCTCAATGGGGCAAACGTGTTCTTAAAGATATCGAGAAAGCGGGCATCATCCATCACCATTAGGTCTTGGGGCGAATATCCGAGTGCGTAATATTCGGCGAGCACGGCGTCTTTTCTTCCTGATAGAGGGACATAAACGCGCAGGGCGTGGTGTTGGACTTCTGCCATTTTGGGCAAATAATAGTCCAAGTCTGGGATGCGAGCGTTCTTTGATGAATTGAACGCGCCATCGGCTGGTATTAGGTTCCAGTTTTGATTGTGCGAGACAAAACTCCACGGCATAAAGTGGTCAAGGTCGAAAGCATTGATGCCGAGTTCTTTTCCTGTATAGATACACGTCAAAGAACCGCCTAACGATATAACCTTATTCCAAAACTTCTTCTGATTTCTCAGCGGTTCACGAGTTTCTGGGCGAAGCAACTTGTTGGCTATATTAGGCACGTTGGGGTTCTTCTGTTGCACAAACCGCGCCAAATGCCATAGGGCAAAACTCTTTAGCACCTCGTAATTGTTTGTGAGATATGTGCTCCATTTCGGATTTATCGTAAGAGTTAGATTTTCGTTCTTGCCGTTTAAGGAATACAGGCAATCATTCTCCAATGATTGTGAACGTCGTTCCAGTTCGTCATTGTTGCTCGTGTCAATCCAGGGCTTTAGAAATCTAAACGGAACATTCCTAAGGAGAACCTTCACGACCTTTCTCGCTCTTGCATCTTCTTTCACCGCCTGTGCGATAACTTCGTCTTTATCTTCCAATCTGTCGTCCACCGTGATTCCTGTCAACATCGCCACTTCGGGAATAATGCCTGCCAAAGAATCCCCAATTCCAAAGGAGAGTTTGAAGTATTCAATGGGATACCATGCGTATGCTATCATTCTCGCACAAACATCGAGCGCAAGCATTTCCGTCTTTCCTTGCAGGTGCATATTAAGGAGCGACAGAAACCAATAAAACTTATAAGTCGCCGTTGTGGAATCGAATACTCGATTCATACAACTGGTAGAAAGCGTGTCGGAAGAAGGAATCGTCATGCTGCAATATCAATCGTTTCATCGTTGATAATTCCGAAGGCCCTCATCCAAAATCGGATGGCCGCTACCATATTCTTTCCCACTCCGAGTTCGATGACGGCTTCGTGTCGGTTGAAGTCTTTTCCCGCCACCACGAAGTCGTATCCCTTTTTCAGCCAAAGAGCCTTGCAGGGGAACGACTCGTGTCCAGAGAATGTATGTTTGTTTGCCATAGTTATACTTGGATCTTGCTCAATCACTTTCCGCTTTTGGGGTGTAAAGTTATAAAACATTTTCCGTAAAATGGCAATTATTCCGAGAAATTTGTTCTTTTTACATAAATTTGTGCGACTCTAAAGAGTCAACAGGCAAGTGCAATTATGTATTGCAAAGTTATATGATATTTTTGTAAAACATATAACTTGGTGTGTTAAATTTGAGTTTTTCTCTTGGTCTTCTGTTCAATTTGGTCAT
>Ga0181612_182242_pt1 | contig 10333 bp, 7 predicted proteins | sample HoacroProtozoa21_FD_119630 | JGI IMG/M metagenome (GOLD analysis project Ga0181612, IMG submission 119630) | Hoatzin crop microbial communities from Cojedes, Venezuel. Combined Assembly of Gp0051906, Gp0051904, Gp0051908 | reverse complement strand
TTGTTTTTTTGACTGTGACGGTGAGGCATAGATGTTTTCAATACATAGAAGTTGTTTTAAAAATACAAGTGTATATTAATAATATAGCATTCTTCCTTATTCCAATGTCTACTTTTTATGAAGATCCTCTGTAAAAAATATAAATACATACATTTCAGTGAACTTATAATACATTTTTAATCATGGATTTGCATTTTCTTAGGAATTTTGTTCTTGGTTTCTTTCCAGAGATTGTTTTAAAAAATCAAAATAAATTGCTATTGAAGTATGAAAAATGAAACTAAAAAATTTTCCTTACAGTCTGAATGCATGAAAAAAATTTGAGAATATATTTATAGAACTACATACCTGTATAATAACTAGAGGTAAGAATCACTAAAAATAAACAAAAATTAAGAACATCTTCAACAGCTACTTTTTATTTACTTTAGATCATCTTCTCCGTTATTTTTTTATATCTTTCTCCTCATCTTATATTCTACATTTTCTAATTCTTCTTTGCATGCAATATTTGTTTACTATTCATAGAAAGATTTCAACAAGCTCTTTTGTTATCTTTTCACAGATTTTTGGCAAAAATGATTCACATGTGAAGACAGAGGGTGTTTTGGGGGTAGGGGAGTTATTTTAAATAAATAGTTACATAGGTATAATTTTCACTTCCTTAATTGGGTGAGATTACATTCACTAGTTAATATGAAGTTCTCTAGCTGACAAGATTCTTCTAAGAGAACAGAAAAACAAACATGAATCCTGAGTAATGATACACCACTCAATTGTGCAAACAGCATTAAGACAGAATTTAATATAAGGTTTAAATCATAAAATTTTTAGCCTTTTTTAATGTTAATAAATCACATATCCTTTTTAATTCTGTGTTGGCACAGTAGCAGACATGGCCAAAACAGTTGAAACAATAAAGATCTGTACTGCTGGATGAAGAACACCTGTATGCAACTGGAAAGAGTTTTATAAAGGATGCTATTCTAAAGGCACATTAATTTATTTTCTACAGACACATAGAATATATAAATTATAACAGGATAATTTGTCAGTTTACATACTTATGTACACATTCAGAACACATTTTAAAGACCTATGTTTAAATCCCTGTTACTTCCCTATCCAGGCTAATTCTTGCATGTAAAATTCAATGAGCTCACTTTGACTATTTTTTTTTCACTCAGAAGTATTCAGTCATAGACCAGGGCCGATTATTCTAGGATCATTAAAAACAAGCGTCTTGTTGGTAATGAAGGCATTTGAAACTGAGAAATGAGGATATAAGATAATGATTCTACTAATAAAGTTGTCATTGAAACTTGACATGGATTAGAAAACCAAAAGATCCAAACCACTGCAACATTAAACAAACATTTCAAGACAAATTATGCTAATTTACTAAATGCTGGGTATTTTTTTTTTTTTACCCATTTCTCTTGTGGTAATCTTACAACAGGCATTCTGTGTGTTCTATAAATGTCTATAAAGGCCTTTCCTGAAGAAGTTATTCAACTAAAACAGATACTGCTATTTTTATGTTATATGTGTAGACTTCCATTCAGTTTAAATAATCTAGACTGCTTCTGAGTGCTTACAAAAAAGTTTTTAAAGGGTATGGTTTCGTTTACCATATATAAATCATTTGAATATGAACAAGTATGAATAAATTCTAACTACGCTTAAAATCCAGAACTGAATTAAGTTAATTCAGTATCTTAAGAAGTCTACTGAAAATTATTCATTCCCCACACCTAGCAAAGGGATAGCTTCTGATAGGGAAAATAATAGTACTTTTTATATTACTGATAAATATATCAGCCTCTGTTTTAAAATATATTATTCCATTTAATATATGCTTAAAAAAGAAGTATAGAAGTATGCACATTTTGGCTGAAAGTATTGTAATGAACCCTCAAATGCAGCAGCACTTCAATATCCAATGAAAATCAGTTTTATTTGGAAGGTTATCTTAACCCTCAACATTGCGAATACCTATTATTTTTCTGTTGGATGTTGGAAATCTGACTGAAGAGCCTTCTTGTAAAAATAACCAGGAATACAAAGAAATAATTTATGATAGCACTTTCACTAATTTTTGTATTTCATGTTTTAATATTTCTTTCTCTGTATTTGTAAGTTTTATTTTCATAATACAGATAAATTTCACCCTCCCAATTAACTTTTCTAAAAAAGAAATATTTGAATTTCCTGTGATTTTGGAGTGCCTTACCCCTAATAGTTCCACATAAGGAAATCAAGTGTGGGATCAGGGAGGGCCTTATATTTTATTGTAGAATTAAACATTTTTATAATTAGAACTCTGAAATGGAATCTGTAAATGTAAGATATACAATGACTATACACCAGTTCATACACCAGTCTTTAAAAACCATTGGCTTTTGCTATAAGCAAAACAAGGCTATGGATTCAAATTCTGTATAGCCAAATCCTACAACTTCCATTGCAAACTTTGGCCTTAAAATCTTGTCTGCAAAGAACTCTTCATGTGTAAGTGTAATTTCTATCAGAAATATATACCCTTTAGGTTAGCATTTCACCATAATGAGTACTGTTTTCCATGGAGTGATACATCAAGTTCATTTGTCAGGATATTGATTCAGTGGTATGTATTTAGAAGTGTCTTGACCTGATGATGATGTGGGCATGGACTATATGAGGAATTAAATGCTTATGTTTAGTTGTTATATGAGAGTTTCACATGGTTAAGATTTAATTTAAATAGATAAAGTAAAAATAGAATCCTATGCCTTTTTTAACAAGGGCAAAATAAATGATTCATCTGCAAATTTCATATCCACTAAGTAAGTGAAGGAAGAAGTTATGTTCCATGAATAAATGGGTTCAGTGTGGGTTACAAAGTCTTTTTTTTCAAAGGCAAATTGTTAAAATTTGAGAAAATTTCCTCTGATAAGTTACTTGATGACTAAATTCCAAACAGCTTTTTATGAAATACTTCTCATTTTTTTTGTAAAATTCTTTACATGAACCCTGATAGTTTTCATTTCAGCTTCATTCATCACTGTCCTTCAATATATCGGAGAATTTTCCTGGCTAGCTTTGGTCACTGGATGATTCTTCATGTATATGTTCCCTGTGAGATACCAGCACCTACCTTGCTTTGTGCAGCTAGAAGTCCACCTGATACACCCTCCTTACAGCTGTAGGGCAACATGCAGCAGTTCTCCACAATGGTGTAGCACTCCACTATCCAGTTTTGAAGAAGATTACATGCTAGCCAGCAATCCTGTGATGTTAGTTACCTCCTCCTTTATTCATCACCGTTAAAGTAAAAATTAAGTATTCATAGGCAATACAGTGACAAGGACATCTAAAGACATATTTGCACAGAAGTGGGAAGTTAAGCATGCCTGTATCCACCTTGCATTTTTATTAAATCCCAGGGTTACTTGGCTGAAGATTGAGTTCTTGCACCTTAAATGTCACATCATCTTTATGCTTTCGTAGATTGCAGACCCTCACTTTCTTTCGTACCTCAACTCCATCTTTAGCAGTTACTCAGTTTTCCCTATCATTTCCTCTTTTCCATACCTGCCTACAAAACATGATGATAACATGACCAGTTTTGCATGAATAGACATTCATATGGTTTTTATATTGAAGGCCATTATGCCTATATTAATAAAGGCAATCAGGGGTTTTAAGCCATTTTGAATAAGCTAACTTTGAATGAACCTTCATGAAAACAGTGAGGACAGAACAGCAGGAATATAATATAAATTTGTTTATCTACACTACTTAGTACTTTTTCTGCTAGCAGTTCCAAGAACTGAAAAGATAAATATTCTCATAGATTAAAGAGTTTGTTGTTATTTTTATTATGCAATGAGACAGGGATGGCAACTATTTTCAGCTAATTCAGTTAAGACCTATCTGGTTTCAAAGCTACTTCATAATGGTGAAGAGGATTATTTCCCTCATGGCAATGTTCTTGTGGCCCTTACTCTGAAGTGCTTTTGTTCTTTCATGTACATACTGAGGTAAGCAGCTGCTTGCAACTCCTCAGCAACTGTGATTGAAACATTATTTTACAGGGAAAGAGGAGAGATTCTCTTCCCATGAAATGAAAAGTGAAGTTTGTACATTGTCTCATTGTAGTAACCATTTAAAGTTATAATAACAAAATACAGTATGACAACCATAAAGTCTTAACAACAAGCTTTATTGTGCTCAGCCTTCTCTTTGGCTGCGAAGCTGGAAAATGAAGATAAGGCTGTGGATGCCTTATCCATGCTTCAGATTTTCATGGAGGCTGGATATTGACTAATTTCTATACAGATTTTATATCAGTTAAATTATTTTATATAGGAGCACAGTATTTTCCCCCATGGAATTGTATAGCATTAATATGCATGCAGTTATATCAGCTTGCAATAGCTTTGGTGACTCACATTGAAAGATACTGTCCCTTTCTTTACAGCAGTATTGGTCTGGTTTCTAATAGTAGTATATCTACATCTACACTTTAGCTAAGTATGGCTTTAAATACAGATATTTTTCAAGGGATAGAGCTTTGTGTGTAATCAACACCAGGGTCTTTTTTCAGGAAAGAGAATCTTCATCCATAACTGTGTCACAGTACCTCTCTGCCAGAAGAGCTCGTTCTGTGAAGGTGCGGCTCAGAAACAGCCAAGCAAATTCTACATCCTGATAAACAGAGCAGTTCTGCTTCCTGCAGCACACTAGACACCCTTCTGGGTTCTGATAATGCTATATACTTTTTCACACCCCTCTAGGCAGATTTAAAGACTGAACCAAAATGGAGCCCTGAACATAGTTTCTCAGAGACTAGCTTGAAATGATGATAAATTACTTCAGACTGGTTCAATTCATTTAGAGATTAATAATATGATAGCTGTTATTTTAATTAAGAAACACTTCATTTTTTTTTTTCCCCTAAATTATTAAGAAAACAAGGAAGACTGAATTTCTGTTGTGAAGATGCACACACTAGTGTATTTAAGAAAATATCTTTTAAAATTTTCTCATTGCTCCTAAGCAACTGAGATAGCCTTACAGTCTGTCTCCTAAATAATCCTCTGGCCTGGACAGCATAGCAGCACAAGGGTATTGGTAGAACAGCTCATTGAGATCTTTTCAAATTTGCCTGCCTTTAGATAAAGCATATATGTGTACAACAAATCAGTATCATACTCAAGTGCCAGTTAATTCTCAGTGAAGGACTTAGAATTCTTATAGAGTGGTGAAGCTCGTTCCCTGTATGCAACTGCTGGTATTGCAGAAGTGGCAGTAAATTGTCAGAGCCATTTTTACAGTCTGACAATATTTTCCAGAGGAGGCAAGATCTCCTGTGTAGTCTTGCTATGTAATCTACATGCAGAGAAGGACAAAAAGAAGCAGATGGCAACTTCTCCTACTCTCTTGCTGCAGCCACAAGCTGGAGTACCACAGGCATGCTGTCTTAATACTACACATTTTGGCAGATGGCAGCAACAGTATTTAGCCTGTATATATGACAGAGTTCTAATGGAAATCTATCCAGTCAGAAGATTTGATGTGGTAATGATGGAGTGTGTGGTATCTTTCGAACATTCTCTGGCATCTGTATTTTCTCTTTAGCTGACACAAACTAGGAAAAAAAAACCACAAACGCACCTTCTTTTTCTTTGAGCTACAGGGTCAGAACATCACTCAACAAAACATGAGAAGATCAGTCCCTGTAGAGATGTGAGAATTAATGAAACAACAATACTGATTAACCGGAGTTTAATAAAGCTTTATTGCAATGTAAAACCTTCAATAAGAAACATCAAACGAAGAAAGAATACATGTACAGTGTCTATTAATTACTGTGGCTTTACAACCATGTCTGGAGTGAAAAGCATCTGCTGTTGTAATATTACTTAACAGATTTAAAGATAAAGAGTGAGTAAGAGTATGGCATACCACAGAGTTTTTTATGGGAAATAATGTGAAATACAGTCAGCGTACTGAAATAAGGGCATAGTATTCCAAACAGTACTCCTCATGTGCACTCCCTTGCTTATCCATATGAATTAAAGAATGTACAAAAGAGTGCATTCTCAGCATTGGTCTTCTTTGACATCAGTCTCTGTTCACATGAGTAGCGCCATTGACTTAATGGATCTATTAATGTCAAAAAAGATTTCTTACGTGACCATAGTTTGCGGAGTTGCTCCTAGGTTCTAAAAGATACCTCTATAACAGTGCAAATCAGTAAGTAAGGGAATTATGTGTTGTTTCTTACTACACAAATCTTTGATTTTAACAAATTGATAATCTGAGACAGGTTGAAGCTCATTACTTGAGGCTTACATAGGACAAAAATGTGTAAGTGGTAAAGAATGCCCATGGACATGAGTTCTTTGAAAGTTCTTTGAAAATGAGCTTGCCCTACTCTCAAGGGAGTATGAGATTCAGGTGTGATTATTGTTTCCTAATACAATTAATCCTCATGACGAAAGACACACATCAATTGACTTATTTCTTGTAGTAGTTCTGTGTTTCTGACTGGTTGAAGAGGGGCAGGAAGTGCACAAAGTTACAGTGATTGGGTATATCTCACAAAAATACTTGCTGAGTAGTGTAAAAAGAGAAGGAAGAATGGGGATTATAAACTGCGTATTTCAAAGGACTTTTTATGAGGTTTATGAGGTGTCTGAGTTGTCCTCTGATGTTCAACTTGTCTTAAATTGTAAATTAAGAGACCAGTATAATGGCAAATTACACAAAAATTTACTTTGAAATATTTCTTCAGCTGATGATAAAGCTGTCAACTTTTTGGTAGGTTTTAAGAATATATAAAATTAAAACTTCAGAAACACACTGTAAATCCTGATTTCTGAGACTTAGTGTTATGGATATAACTTATCAAATTAACACTGTTGATCTGAAAGTCTGCATCAATGGAAGCCAATAGGAAGGCTCCATGCATTTAGTGGGCTTTTTGTTAGACACTTGTTTCACTAACAGTTCTGGCTAATTAAACCTTTTGGTAGTAAAACAAAGATCCATGAGCAGCATTGCAATTTCAAGGAGTGTAAAGTTAGGTATTTACTCTTGTATCTGGCATTTGTTCCTTTGCTTTTTTGCTAAGCAGTGGCTCAGCTCAGAGTCCAGCTCATTACATTCAAGCACATAAGTGAGACAGAGGGACAAAAAGCAATGAATATTTTTTTCCTTTGAAACCAACAAATATGCAAGTGAAATATTCTGTCTGATTCATTGGGAGATAGTTTAAGTTTTTGTGGAAAATTAAGAATAGCACTTCGCTCTGAAAAAGAATGTAACGAAAATCTCCGTTAAAATTTTTCTTTTCCAGTAGGTTCTTTAGATGATGTTGTATTTCTAAATACCTATGCATACCTCATTGGATATATTCAGTCTTTTTCTCCTATCTGGAATTTAATGGTAAAATTTTGGTGAGCAGGATTTAATAATGGAAATGCTGTGTGAGATGGAGACAGATTTTTGTCTGTGTATAATGTGACCAGCTAGACTGCTTCTTCCACAAGCATGCTATGAAGATCTCACAGTCTCAGTGTTTCTGGAGATTTCACAGTCTCAGTGCTTTTGGACAGACTCCCAGTTTTAGAAGGAGAGAAGCTGACCAACACTTTGCCAGTGGTAACAGAAGCCTTTAATCAGAGTCTGGAAAATTAATTCTCTATAAAAGCAACTGGATGCTTTTCCTGACTTGTAGTCATCTTCATTTGCAATGCTTTGTGCTTTGCTTGTGGACTCTGTCATAAACTGAAGTTAAAGAAAGAAAAGCAAAAGCAAACCTGCTGTCATCAGCAGAAGATAACAGATGCCTTGGTGGGAAATGAGTTTCAAACTGAAAACTAATACAATGAATGTTAGGGCTACAACATGCGCAACACAGAGTGAATTAAAAAGAGCGAATTGCTCTTTTTACTGAGCAAGCTTTTTGACATCTTTTTATTAATGCATTTGATAACACTGTTATCCTAACATTGTTCTGCCTATAAAACCTGTCCAACCATAATATACAAGAGCTTTGTTTTTCCCTTCACTGTGATGACTCTGTCCTTTGGTTTGGTATTTTTCATAGCTTGACATGAGGCAGTAATGGTTCTATTAGCTGCACTGTATCTGCTGAGCTTGCTTTTTTCAGGGAGCATGTCATCACCAGTGCCTTTGCGCAGTTTCCTTATTAGCATGTGCCCTTTACTGACTCTGCAGGAGATATCACCTAGAATTAAATATTTTCTGCTAGACCTGTCCTTACTCTGTGCAAAATGATTACAATCCATTACGCCACCCTTTTGCTGACAGCTAGATACCACGGAGATTACAATAAAATTGCTCCACATTTAAATATGATACTGGCTTGCTGCACTGAGTATTGATAAAAGGAAAAGTTGGAAAAAATTCTTTCAGTTCAGTAAGTGATGATGAATTTTTGAGAAGAGAAATGTGGATACTTATTAAAATGATCATATCAGCTATGCTGTAATAGTTCTGATAACCCTAATAATGGAAAATGTAAAGCATTCCAATACCTTTTTGCTTCATTAAGATTGCTAATAAGGTGTAGAGTAGCGTAGATCTTTAAAGGATACAAAAGAGTTGTAATGGAAAACAGAAGCTTTGAAATTATTCATATTTAATTTTGACTTTAACACAAAAGACAAATGAAGTATTCCTCAGCATTTCCTGACGCAAGATCTTTATGTGTTGTCAAAAAAACCCTATGGGCAGACAATTGCGAAGTTTTTTCATTGGAGAAAAGGGAAACACCACAGTTGTCGTTGTGGATTTGAGTGTAAACATGTTCTTCCTTTTTGGGACATATTTGTCTTCCTTTCAAACCCCACTGCAATAGAACTTCAAAAGTCTCATTATACAGTTATCTTTATTTTTACCAAGATACCACCTCCAGCGTTGTAGAAGGTTTTGGTGTGAGCTGCTCCCAGTGGGTGTAGTACTTTTGCTGCAGCTTCTTTGGAGCTGGTAGGATTTGTTGCTCTGTATGTCAGAGGAGGCAGCTAAGTTCCCCCCAAGTGGATGCTTTCCGTTTGGGTATTTTGCTTCTAAAAATTTTGTTCCATAAATAAAATACCACTTGAATGTAAAGCCTCCTGCGTCACTACACTGCCTTATACGCAGAGCTGTGCTTACGTGGCACAGTGAAGTCCTCTTTGTCTGTGAAAGCCTGAGGACCCATTTTGTAATTCTGACACTTACTGCTTTTCTGAGCTTCTTGCTTTGCTTTATCTCCATCTAACACTAGCCTAAACCGTTGTAACTGTGACCAGACTCAGTCTTAGTATTTCTGAAGAATGGCACTTTATAGATATAATAAGGAAAACTCCCTGCCATGAAGAATTTACCATATAAACATATCAGTACATTCCTAACCTATATTTTGTAAAATGCTTTACATTTTTAGCCATGAGGGCTGCCTTTCTTTAGCATCCAGCTGTTTTTTCATGTTTTACACATGAACCTGCATGCGCCACAAGGAAAGATAGATCACTGTCACATTAAAACTTGCGTGCCTGCTTCATAAAAGTCATATGCTTCATTTGCATGGGATGATAGGCTACAAAGGAATATGTTGAGTAATACATAATTTCAAAATTAATATCCATTTTCGAGAATAGCTTTGTTACTATCACATTGCAGCTTATGTGTGAAGTGTCTGAAGCAGAGAAAGAGACCAGTTTGAAATGGTCTTCATAGGATATGAAAATTTTTAAGGACATTTTCACATCTAAAACTAAGTGTAATTTCAGAGATTTGCTGAATTATAACAGATAATTAAATGCAAGTGTTTTCTGCCAAACCCCTTAGCATATTAAGATTGTCTCACAAATCACTGTACTTTTCTTTAGGCTGTGCTTCTGATTTCAGAGGGTTACTAAGACTTCTTTCCCTAATTTTTTCTGAAAGTTGATTTGTTTCATGTTGAAACCACAGAACTATTAATCTCTTCATATTACAATTACAATAAAAAAAAAAAAAGGAAATAATGAAACTTCACATTGTCATGTCTATTCTTCTGGATACACAGTGTTTTTCAAAGTCATACCCTACATCGTATATTCACATTTAAATCATGCTGAAATCAGGCTGAAATCAAGTTAGTACTGCCTAACATGATTGGGTTGTGAAATTAAGGTTGCCAGCAAGACTACTTGAACTGCAGCTGTGCCATATACAGTTTAAACTAGCTCACTAGGGAAGTGATCGTGCCCCTATACGCGACACTGGTGAGGCCACACCTCGAGTACTGTGTTCAGTTTTGGGTCCCTCACTACAAGAAGGACATTGAGGTGCAGGA
>Ga0181612_177467_pt1 | contig 10333 bp, 5 predicted proteins | sample HoacroProtozoa21_FD_119630 | JGI IMG/M metagenome (GOLD analysis project Ga0181612, IMG submission 119630) | Hoatzin crop microbial communities from Cojedes, Venezuel. Combined Assembly of Gp0051906, Gp0051904, Gp0051908 | reverse complement strand
CCTACTGTAGGTGACCCTGCTTCGGCAGGGGGGTTGGACTAGATGACCCACAGAGGTCCCTTCCAACCCCTACTATTCTGTGATTCTGTGATTCTGTGACTGTGAATATGTGAACAGAGAGGTTTCTCTGTTGATGAGAACATAGCTCTTGAAAAGTTAGCGCTTTGGCATTTTATTGTCAGCCATGCTACTAACCCACCATGTAATTACTGTCGAATTGTAAAGCTGCGCTGTATCAACATTTAATTTTCTGCAAAGCAGATATAGCATATAGAGATTTACCAACTTTTTTTTGTAATTTGCATAGTTACTTAGTTTCTACTAGCTACTGGTGAATTAAAAGATAGCTAGTAACTTTTAGATCTTATAAAGATCTGTGTGATGCTAGGCTATTCATAGTTTGCTAGAATACAAGTAAAAATGTTACTTCTTTGTGGCTAGTGAAAACTGCTGAGAAGTGAGGACTTTGCTCTGTGCTTGTAGCTGCTTTCCACATAAATCCCTTGATGTTGATATGGAACAACAAAAAATAAATCAATATATTATGCTATTTCTTTGTGGAAGATTGTGGACACCATTCTCCAAATTAGTATTAATCCCTCTTTGCAAACAGTGACTGTATGTATAGCCACAGATTTAGGTTTGAAACATATGATTAGAAAAAACCCCAACCTTCTTAAAGAATCGTATCAGACAATTTGCTAGTCAGAGGTTCCAGTGTCAGGATGTGACGTTTTCTATTATAAATTGAGAAACCTTTTCAAACGGAGTAGCTGTGGTTTTGAAACCTGTCTTCTACTCCTTTTATCAGCTTAGATGTTACCACGTTTCCCAGCAGATCATTCAGTCATAAGTTCAAGTCCCATAACAGATCTCTGAGTGATATTCAGTGCTGGAGTTGCAGTCCACTTCAACAAAAGAAAGCTGTACTGTGCCTTTTGTCTTCAAGATAAATCACGGAAAGTACTGTCTTTTTCCCATCAGAAGAGACGAGAGCTATTTCGTTGCATTTTATAACTCAGTAGATCACCAGCTAGATCTGTGTCTTTGAACAAAGAATGATTACTACAAATAAAACCAGTATTAGGATTGATAATCTTTTGTGACTATTAACAATTATTATTTTCTATTTAAGTAATCATCCAAATTTCATATTACTTGGGGCCTTACTAGTCTTCAAATCTACTGTATTGTCAGTTCTTCAGCTGTAACTGCACCAGCTGTAACTGAAGATTTTCTGAAACCCTTAGCTCCCTAAAATTTTATGTAACGGTTATAAGATATGTAAGTCACAAAACAAGGAAGGAGAAAGAGAGGAAAGGAAGGCAGGAAGGGAAGGCAAGGAGGGGCAGGTTGAGAGGAGGAGAGATGGAAAAACTGAGGTCTAGCCCTGTTGATAGCAAAGGCAATCTCATAGATCAGACTGGACTGTTTGTAAAAAGGCTTATAACTAAAAGAATTAGAAGTTCAAAGTTTTCCCAACTTCATTACTATCCATTTTAACTCTGATGAATTTTAAGCCAAACACATGCATTTTGGAAGGCTAATTCATGGGGAGAAAATAGCTTTTAATCTAATTAGCTAAGACAGAAAAAGGGATATACCACACACACAAAGGGTAAACAAAGCAATGGAAGTTCATATGCTGTGTTAGTTTTTCAAGGAAACAAGAGGAAGGGTGAAATTTGCATAAGAACTTACTGTTGAAGAATTAAACAGGCTGGTGATTACAGACAAATTTCTTTCTGTTATGGCAGATGAGTTGTTTTAGTAGCCTGGGTGCAAAATATCAAATGATTTTTTGCTTTAATGCTTTCTGGATAATTTTTGTTTTTCAAAACTCACATTAATGAGTGTTCAGTTTTACATGTACTTTGTCGTTCATCTTTCCATCATCACATGTACTTTCTATTTTAGAATTATTCCTGGGTTAACTGGCCCCTCTGTGGTGTATTCTGAAAAGACACACCAGTATTTAATTAATCTAAAGCAGATGAAATAGAAGGAAAAATTCAATAGATTGCTTAATAGAATTATTAGACTGTGAAAATGCAGCAACATTTCTTATCTAACCTTTCCTTTTACAATTCCCCTGTCGTAAGAGCCATGAAGTTGCAACAAAGCATGTCAAGCAAAACAGAATCGGGTTTGTTGCTACTTAAAGATGCTTATACACTCAGCGTTCATTAATTTAGAAAATCTCATAACAATCATTGTAGAAAACATTGGGGATATGTGTTGCGGAGCTTCAGGATGGGGAAGTATATAGGAATACAGAATATATGTGACGTCGTAGGCAAAGAATAGTAAAAATGTGACCAAAAAAAAGAATTGCTGGGAAAAATAGCAATTTTAGCAGATTATTGACCAAGTTGATGTGTTCCATTTCCAGTCTTTTTAATGGTTTAAGAACATGAACATCGTCAAATCTGTACATGGGAGAATATTTTCTCTTCTGTCCCACTAAAAAGCAGCTACTTTTCAATATGTTTACAGAGCATCAAAAAGGGTACTTTAATTGAAATTATATCTTCTGATCTCCAAGGACACTTCTCAAAGCAAATAGTGAAGATATTATTGCAATATAATATAATTTTCTTTTTAAAAAATAATTATGCTGCATCTCACCCTGCTGAAAAGCAATGCTGCTTACATGATCAGCACTGACAACATTATTTATGTTAGTTTTTCTACGACAAGACATGAGGTTTGTATTAGATTATTGAAGGCAAATGTTGATGATTCTCCTTTTCTTGCTTTGAAGGCTATTCAATAAATAATTATGGTTTATTTAGTCATTCATCAGTGCAAATACATAGGGAGAAAAAAATCACAAATACCATTTTTGTGTTATGACCTGATGTTTGATCAATGAAGTCCTTATTTTCCAAATTGTTTTTCTTTCTTTTTTCTTTTACTTCTGTAATCCAAATTTCATAGAGTAGTGTAGCAGTCTAAATTCTGTGTCTACATTTGGCAAGTTCCCGATAACTTGCAAATACAGTGTTCGTCTCTTGGCCTGCTCTGACTGACAGCCCAGAAACAGCCTTTTAAATTGTGTCAGATTCTCATCTCTCTGTTTGAAAGGTAAAGTTAAACAGTTTTCCTAGCAGTCGGCATGAAGTCTTGAATCTAACGAATCAGCTGTTTTGGCCGTTGTACCAAGCTTTTGTCTATGCAAAAATACATCATTTTATTGTTGCACACTAATAGCTTACTGAAAACTGTTGCAGCTGTCCATTTACTTTGGCGCATGTGATAGCGCGAAGTAATTTATTTATCAAAATAGAGCTATTCTCAGTAGCCGTACTCTTATCATATATTAAGTCATTATTTTTCATTTGCTCCGCTGTGGAATGAATGGAAATGTTCCCTTGTCACAAACAGCACTCAGGTTTTATAAAAAGAAAATAAAAGTAAATTCCAAACCTCTGTAGAGAATAATATGGTCTCATCAGCTGTCATGTATTTATCTAATATTTCAATCAAGAAATATTGTATTTGAATTACACTAGTTTCTATGTTTCCAATCAAAATTGAAGGACCATTGTGCTGGATACTCTACAAGCCCATAAGGTGACACTGTTCTTGCCACAAAACCTTTTCAATAGAATAGGTATAAGCTAGTGGAGAAATTGCAGCTATTAATGTACTGATATAAAATACTCACTGAATATAAACATCCAGTTTCACAGCCCAGAAAGCATTATATGACATCAGAATAAAAATAAACTTGCCCCTACCGCTGAGTGCCTCATGCTGTAATGTGCAATTACAGGTACTCAGAATTTGAAAATAATATCTAAATGAAAGTAAATCCCCAGACTAATATAAATAATTTCATAATACACTTTTGAAGTGTAATTTAAAAGAAAATTTGGCGGGGGGAAGTAGGTATCAGTTACTGAGATATTAGGAACCTGCATGTTTTGAGTCAAAATCACAGAATATTCTGAAGCATTGAAAATTTAGGGCCCATTTCTCTAGATCAATTACGTTTATCAACTCAAAGGCTAGACGATAAACAAGTTTATTAATTTAGCCAGGATTTTTTTGAGTTTGTGAAGTATTTATGATTTATTGCCCATATTTCAATCTTTCTGATATATAGTACCACTGAATAAATACTGGTTTTATTGTTACTGCTTTTATCATTTTCTTTTAAACATACATTATTCTCCAGATTGAATTAGACTTGGTACGAAGCCAGAGCTTCCTCTCTTAAGCTACTTTCTGATGCTGGTTATGACTGATGGAAAGACTTTCTCATCTCATACCTGTCCTCCTTCTGTGCTCATCCTCTGCCTCCTGAACTACTATTTATTTTAATTATTTGCTAAGAGAGCTCTAACATTAGTCTCCGAAGCTTGCACAGCGAATTACTTCATTCAGTTTTCCTGAGCTCTGTTTACCTTGTCAGCATGTTGCAGTAAAAATGAGGTTTGATTTTGTATTCCCTGATGTTTCGATTTGGCAATAGAGAAAACAAATATACTTTATGACCCAATGATTTTCTGTTTGGCTGAAAAACCCATTAGGCCTTTTGTTAAGAAAGTCTGCCATAAACTTTTATCTGACTTTTTCATGATCATTGTAACTGAATATTAGGAAGATTTTAATCAGTGTGAAGATTTTTGTGTGTTTTCTGTAATGTAGCTTCTCGTAGGGGAAGTGGAAAAATAAATCAGTCCTGACAGATTTCAGGTCACCCATGGTTATGGAGGAACCCTGCTGTATTCCTTCCGCATATTTTCAGAACAGCTGCCATTTTATTATCTTGTTTTCAGAAGCTACAGACAGAAAATCTCTTTCACCTTTTCAAGGAAAAATGCAGACAAGTCACGTAAAATCTCACATATGAAAATCAATTTATAAAACCTTTTATTCAAATACGTATCAAAGTATATGGTCAGCTTGTGGAGAGGTGAAGTGTCTTTAAGTATTTTGATTGTGAATAATAAAATATTTTATTTTCATTGTCACTGACAAGACATTCTAATTATATAGGAGTCTTTCATTTGTAGTATCCCTTCTTTATGTATTTTACCTATCAGTGTAGCCGGTGAACCTGAGGATGTGAATTTGTATGTCTCACGATATCTTGAAAGACCTGATTGTAAAACAGGGTATGCAATTAGAATTCATAGCATTTTCAAGCTTAAAAATCAGGATCAGCTATTGTGAGTGGTGATATCAGCTTGAACTGCAGTAAGGATGAAATCAGAATGTGCTTAAATTTAATCATACAGGGGAATTCAGTGATTCTGATTAAATTCACAAAGCCTGCTAAGGAATCTGCAGGGAAAGAATAGTACCAATAATTAGAGACGAAAAGACGTTCCCAGTAAAGATATGATCAAAGAGGTTAAATGTGCTGATCTAGACACTGCATAGAACATGCAGTGAATTTCTGCAGCTTTGAAATATTGTGATATTGTAAAACTGGTGGCATATTTCACATGGCATACTCTATACAGGGAAGAAAAAATGTAATGCCGGCCTGGTGTTTTATTCTTTTGAATATGCTGATTTCCTGCTTTCTTATGCTCAAAATTATGATTATCAATAACATTATATTCTTTTTTAAGCACTTAAAAACTTTGGATTATTTGGAATCTCGTTGTTTTCAGAGGGAAGAGAAGCACCATATTGTGTTCTGCAGAGGTGTTTGGCTGGAAGATGTTTTATTATACTAATTTTTGTAGAGAGAAAAATAATACTGCCACAAATTGCTGTCACAACAGGATCTTCAGTGTAAAAACTGAAGATCTGACTTTTAAAAACCTTAGAACCCAGTTTAAATTTTTTTTACTTAAGTACTTTCCAAAGCAAGATTGAGATCGCACTGGAGAATATAGACTTGTATTATACCTAACCAAAAAATTGGAGCTGTTTAAGGAATTTGCAGAGTCAGTCTCAGACACTCAACCTCCATTCCCTACTAGAATTGTCTTTCCTCTGCTTAGCAGGAAATGAAACAGTGGTTATTGTAGACAGACCACAAGGCAGATATGCTCCTGTTGAACCACAAGCTATTGGGATCAACAAAGTGAAATTCTGTTATCTGTGACTATCTGGAGGTAGGGCTACCTCTCAAATCTCTATGCCACAAAGTTTATAGTAAATTTGGCAATGTGAGTTACTGGAACATGTTTTCTAAAATCTCTGAGAACAGGTAACTTATTTCCAGATTTTTAGCGTGATGTCAAATGGAGTTAATAGGCGAGAACAGTAGAGGGTTTTAAAGTAGATGAACTACTCGAACTCTTGTATCTCACAGGGAGCACTGAGAAATTCAAGTGTTCTTACTTTTCAATTGCAGTGCCTCTGTAGGTCAGTTTCTATATCTAGGGACAAATTGAGATGCTTCAGCCCTGGTTCCATTGATGTTTTGAAAGAAAATATTGTTGAGAGGTGCTGAGTGGTGATTTGAGTGAAAATCCTGGATAGAGCACATTTATTTCGTGTGTATGAGTAATAATTGCACAGACAACATAGAATCATTTTTTGTTGTAGACCAGCTGGCTGTGAAAATGAACCACAGAGCTGTTTGCTAGATTCTGAGAGCCTTTTGTGGTGCACAAACTGTCTTTTGCTAAGCATTCTGATTTTGTTTTACAGGATTGTACCCACTGTTTTTGAGCTTATATCAGGGTTTGATTCATTTTTGGTCATTTGCTTATTAAAATAGTATTTGCTCATAGAAGTTGGACTTGAAAACAGTCCTGTAGATGTGTACAGAACTCCTTGAAAATGCTACTTGATATGAGTAGGAAATACAGAAGCAGACACCCTTGTCTCAAACCTTCCATGGTGTTGAGAAGCTGAAATTATTTTACCTAATCTGAATATTGTTTTCCAAAACCAGTGTCATCCAGTTGCTTGCTCTTTACTGGAAATACGACTGCAGCCCACATGAAGCTAATCTGTTCTTCAGTTTGTACTGGCTGTGTGCCTCGTAAGGAAGCCTGTTCTTTCTAGTATGTAGGCTTGCTACAGATTGTGTAATCGTCATCAGTCTTTCCAGTTCTCTTCGCTAAAATGTAAAAGTGACACATGGACTCTCTGAAGTCAGCCTAAAATGTTGTTAGGTGTTTATAGGATAAGCTTTTTATTTTCTGTGCTTTTTGAAAATCGCTAATACTGTTTTTAGAAGGACTTTTTGCTCTGTGGAAATGATGAAAAAAAGTAAAATGAATTAGCCATTAGTCAAAATAAATGGCTAACATTCTGATTAAAAGTGATTACTAAGACTAGTCCTCTGTAGGACTCTACAGGATTATGTATTTATTTCTTTATTCTTGCCATTTGTGAGCTTCAGATTCACAAGCAGTAATCTGTGCCTGGATGTATCCAAACACTTACTTTCTATATTTCCTGTCATATTTTGCATTTCCCTCAGGACGTGATGCTAATTTAGAGTCAACATGAAGTAAATTAAGAAATAATTCTAGAAATGGTGGGAAACAATTTAAGGAAATTTTTCATTTCTGTGACTCTATCTAATCATCATTTTTTAAGTTGTTCACTAAGAATCACTGAAATGAAGTGTGACTGCTTGGCATTTAGTAGTTACATTGGTGTACAAAAAAAATAGAAACCATCTCTTGCTCTTAATTTTCTATTACTAGCTAGAATTTTTGGAAAAAAATGGAAAAAAACCACAATAAAATTGGTATTACTCAATTTGGAAGACATGAAATGACTTAATATCTGTAGAGTGATTAAGCTGTTATTACATTCACTGCTCAGAAACAAACTGAGGCTTGTTTTTGAGTTTTAAGTACCACATATGTCTTCATCACATTTAAATTTTGGAGTTTGCATGCAGATGTGATCATTAGGCTGGTTTGAGTTTGAGTGCAAGTAACTCACATACATAGTCATATTGCAGATGTTGCATCTTCATCATTTCTTCTTTCAGAATTGCATGCTTATTATTCTTCTGGGAGTTTTACCCACACTCTTTTACTCTCTATCTTATAGTAGGCTGGCACACACCATTATCTTTTTGTCACCAAACTGTGAGTGAACTTATCTGTCCCCTTGCACATAAAAAACATCTCAGAAAAGACAGAAAACGTGCGAGTCATCGTAATTATTTTCTGTACCTACTTCTTAAAAAGGCAGTACACACCCAAACATCTCTTAAACAGCTTCAGAGGTGGGAGCTTCATCATAAACGGTAGGCTAAGAAGTGGAAAAGTAAATTGTCACACCCAGGAGTAGCAGTGGTGCCACCAAATCCCTTTCAGTGGCCACCTAGTATTCAGTCCTGCAAGCAGACAGTTTCTGTGACACATGAAAGCAATACCAAAACTAGGAGAGCTGTCATCTTGGGGATAAAGCGATCTATCTTCACCAGAACTTCAAAAACGTCAGTAAAATCTTCCTAAGCCTTAATTTTCTCTGGTGCTAACCACAGACAGAGCAGACAGTAACAGCAAACCCTTCACCACAGCACACTAGCAGAATGTATACACCGGCCCTGTACTGTGGAATAGGAGGTGTATTGCGCTGGTGCAGTAGCCCTCAGCAGACACCCTCTGCAACTAAAAAGCTCTAGAGCCACCAAGGCTCTAGGCAAATAACCAAAGTTTGGAGCACCAGCAAGTTCAAGTGAAAATTTTTGTATACCAACAGGAGGGGAACAAGGAGTTAACTTTGCAGCTAGAACAAAGAGAGTACTTTAAATTTTAATCTTTGCTTTTGCAAGATTGACAAGTAGTTACAACTCTTACTTACCTGTAAGTAAAAATACCAAGAAGACCAAAGCATAAAACTCAGTAAGTATCTTCTAAGCATTCATCTCTATAGTCTTACAGAAATAAAGACAACTCATTACACTACTGTAGAGAAAAATATGGAAAGGTAAAACACAACCTTACTATAAGAAAATAAATATATGCACAAAGGGAACAAAAGAAGTCACTTAAAATACTAAGGGCATAGTGAAATAAGATCAATATGAACGTCTCAGTTTTAACAGTTAATAGTATTAATACAGGTGCTATTCAATTTATAGCGCATTTTGTGTGAGGGTTTCGTACAAACAGGTGTGATACTATTTTCATGTGTTAAAAATTAATTCTAGGTTTTACAGCCTCTATTCCTTTGACGCACTTTTGTAACTCCTATTAAAGTTAATTAGTATTATGTGCACATCAAGGGAAGAATAGAAACCATATGTGTTTTATTGTAATAATTATTAAACTAACACCTCATACTGACTGAGAATGTAGTTGTTTGCCTACTTCCCTACAACATCCAGCTGTGAACTTTCAGTCTTATAACTTCTAAATAACAAAGGTAGTCCAACTCACACGTAGCTGCTAAAGCAAGTGGTGGTAGTAAGTGCTAATCTTACCTATAGCTAGTACTCAGCAGTTACTTTGGTATAGGGCTAAAAGTGCTCTTTGTCTTAGTATATTATTGTGATCTTAAAAAAAAGAGAGGTATTAACCATGAATAGTGATAAAATTCAATGGCACTTTTAATCATGGTTTAGAAATATGCATGCTAGTCCACCTGCACTGTCAAAGCATCATCTTGAAAATTACCTTTTGCTCTTTTGTCTTGGTTTTCTACTAACTAATTTCAGTGTTGCTTGTAATAAATGGCTACATGTTCAGGCCCTGAGAAGCTTGGTGGTTAGTGATATGACATGAACATACGTTAAATGACTGCCTTGTTTTTGCCGTGGTATTAGAAAATAATCATTAAATTTTCTGCAATGCTGTACCTGCTTAGCATAAGAGATAGCCCAAATACCACGGTGAAATGAAATGTTCTTGATGATGCATGTCTAGATTTTTGTGGTACTCACTATAAAACCTAAACAGCACTTCATGAATCTTCAGGCAGATAAGTGATACGTGTACAAGTTGATTTCACTTACGGAGAAAGACAATGTAATATTTGTCATGTGTGGAGGAAAATTCATAAATGATCAAATTTGCCTTTGGAGTAGGAAGAAAGCATAATATGAAATAGCCTCTGAAATAAAATGGCAATGAATTTAGAAAATGTGACAGTTGGTTTAACAACACACTTAAGTATATAAATAGTTCCATTACAGTCAGTTTTCTCAATGAGACTACTCATTTGCTTTAAGTTAGATAAATTATGTAATGAAAAAGTTTAAAAGCTATTGGCAGCCGATCAAGAAATAATCTTCTGTACATAATTACTTGGAACAGACTGCCTAGGTTTAAGAAATATGAAGCAATGCCGTTTTTTTCATAATTTTTACAGTTAGGCAATGTTACAGATAGATGCAAAACTAATTTTGAATTATCTTTTTTTAATGTGTAATGTTTTTATCATTAGAACT
>Ga0181612_175652_pt1 | contig 10333 bp, 5 predicted proteins | sample HoacroProtozoa21_FD_119630 | JGI IMG/M metagenome (GOLD analysis project Ga0181612, IMG submission 119630) | Hoatzin crop microbial communities from Cojedes, Venezuel. Combined Assembly of Gp0051906, Gp0051904, Gp0051908 | reverse complement strand
CTTGCTTAGAGATGAGATCCAGAATGAGCTGAGCGTCCTGTATTCCCTGGGTTCTCCTTCTTGCCCTTTTTGAAGACTGGAGTGACTTTGGCTTTCCTCCAGTCTTCAGGCACTTCTCCTGCTCTCCAAGACCTTTCACAGACGATGGAGAGTGGCTCAGCAATGACATCTGCCAGATCACTGAGCACTCATGCGTGTATCCTATCCTGGCCCATGGATTTGTGGATGTCCGGTTTGCTCAAAGTATAAGCTCCAAAGCTCACAGAGGCAAGCCAGGGCAAGCCTCCTGCAAATGACAGAGCAAGGAGGGATGTGGAGGGACAAGAGGTGTATGCAGCCTTGACTGCTGCCTTTCCCCATTCATCAACTGCTCAGAGCAGCTGGCAAGTCATCTCCTCTATGTGGTCCATGGGAGCTCAGAGGAAACAGAAGCCCATTGGCATTTCAAGTGCCTCTTCAAGGCTGGAGATGAGGTCTCACTCTTCACTCCCAACAGCACACCAACAAACAAGGTTTTCTATACAGAGCACTCAACTCCTTCTGCTCTGACCATGCCTGGGCTCCATGCCTGGCCTAGCATATGCCCCTGCCTCTGTCCTCCCTGCTCTGTCCCAGGGAAAAAGCTGGGTAGAATAGACAGCACATGTCTCTCCTGGACACTGTGGCATGTCCCAGTGCAAAGGCAGGCTCCTGCTGGCCCAGGTGACCTACAAGGGCAACAGGTCTCAGAAGTCCAGCAGGTGTCTTCCACTGCTGGATTCAGACTGCACATGCAGCATTGACCACCCCAGCAGGGCTTGTGTGCAGTAGCACATTACCAGATGACACAAAAGGGGCTGGAGTAACCCACCTGAGTCCAGGTTCCTCAGGTCTAATCATAACGTGTTTGTGGTTGTATGACCTGAAACTCCATGAATTCAGCAGTTGTTTTTCTAGAGTTGTCAAGGATTTTTCCTCCAGGATCATAAACGGCACTATCGATAGCATTGAAGTTACGTGGCACATGACAATATCCACCTCAGAAACTGTTCCAGAAATGGGCACTTAAACTTGTGACCAAACATCGATATCAATGTGTGTGGGGTTCACCTTCCCAAGCTGATTGTATGTCAGTTTGATAGAGATAAATTATAAAATAGGCTGTCCATGATTGACAGCTTTACTATCTAGCTAGAGAAAAAATCAAAAGAGGGGAGATTAGATCAAAGATTAAATTGTTCCTATGCATAGATTCCTAGATGTTAATGCCAGGGGAAAAAAAAGAAACTGCACACATTCATCTAGCCTGGCCTCCCACATAACATGGGCAAAAAAATTTTGTATTCCACCCATAACTTCCAGGTAACCATAAGCATATTTTCAGGAAGACATCCCATCTCGATTTATATCATTCAAGATAGGAAGAATCTGCTTCCTGTTTAGGTAAATTGTTTCAAAGTTAATTACCTTCACTAGTAAAAACATGCCCTTGAATTCAAGTCTGGATTTAACTAGGCTGTCATTAAAAGCTGGTCTGCCATATTCAAGAGCTCTTGATGCTTCTTGAAATGTGAAGAAACACAAGAGAAAAAGAAATCCTGCTTTTCCCACAGAAATAGTAGAATCATCCTATACCATCAGTAGAGCTTTAACTAAATATTCTAATTTGGTGAATTATGTTCAGTTCCAGTAATAATTTTTCAGCTTGATAAACAAAAAAGTATTGTGAATATTCATTCTGTATCAACCAGAAATTAGATTTGGTGTACCTTTAAAAAGAACCTGAGTCAAATATATGTTTTTTAGTTACTTAGACATATCTGACATAAAGAACTGATCTGAAAATTAAAAAAAAACCCACAGTATTTTCAGAAAATTTTGTAATAAAATTTTTTGTCTACTGTTGGCCAAAACAGTTTGGCAAACTTATGACACATTTCAGTCAGCCTATCTGCGAATGAATAAATCATTTGAAAGATTCCCTCAGCTGTAATGGTACCTAATACTAGTAGCAACATAATTAATGGTTACTGTGTATTTATATTTTCACACACAGATTTTACAACTGATTCTTATCTTACATCTTCAGCAGACATTGATAGTTTTCATAAATATTCATCGTGCATGCTCATAAATATTTGATTAATATTAATTGTTTGTTTGTTTTAAACACAGCGTTTCCTTTCGTTGTCATGACTATAGGGGAAGGTATACGCATGGGAAAAAAAAGGCGGAGAGGAAAAGCTTTCAAGGATCCAGAAGCAGAAATAAGAGACTAAGGCAGAGCGTTACTGAGTAGATTTTGATTGAAAGAACAACCCTTTCCTTGAGATAGCAGTTTTTGGAAGGATGTCTTTTTGCCCTGTATTGTGTTCTGCCCTTTGCAACACAGTGGGGAGCTTATATCTTGTGGTAGCTACATCAAGTCAAATGAGCTCAGGATGTCACAGACACATAAGTGATATTGGATTTCATTGTTCTAATGATTACTAGGAATAAGAGTAAGCTGCTCCCACCATGAGAAAGAGAGTAAGACAGGGGAGAGTGTAGTTAGGTTAAAGAATAAGAAAATAAGACTTGCTGCTGCTGAAGTTCGTGTATCACATCATTTCTTAGTGTTGCGGTTTATCTACTCAAATAAAAGTTATCGTAGGCTGGGTCCTCTGTGTGTGGAGGGACAGGGGAAGAGAAAGTGGGTCACTGAACAGGTGGAAAAGGCAGCCAATCTATGCAGCTGGGCTTGGGTCTGTCCAGCTGCACTCCAGAGTTAGTGATTTCCCCGTATATGCTTGTTTTCCTTTCTACATGGATTCAAATACCATCAGTCCAGCAAAAGGTGTCCTGAAATTCACTGGACAAATTTTTGCAAAGTAGGGTGTTTTTTTTAACATAGTTTGCCATGGTAGGGGACCTAACTGCATTTCCTTTCACTCGTAGCAGGTATTTATGAGCATTCGGGTACCAGCTGGACAACTGGAGACAAACGTCAGTTATCTGTGGATGGTATACACAGCCCATGTTCACATGTGCCACAGGTTCCCAGACAATTAGACTGGCCATCTCCAGGCATTAATAATACCTAGGGGTACTAGCTGAAGCTGAGTGCAGTATGAGCAAAAGGGCATTCAGATCTAGGCTGGATGCTTCAGCATTAATCTGCTCTATCCCAGAGCAGAGGAGGTGGGATCCACAGAAAGCAACCAGCTCTTCTTATATCCAGCTGTGGCTGGCACAAAAGCTGGGCCCGTCAAGCTAACCAAGGTCTTGGGCTTTCTATTCCACTGTCTTCATCTCATTGCACACAACCACTCAGCCCAAGTAAAAGGGCATCAGAGCAGTTCTCAAAGAATCAGTTTGGTCTGGAAAGGCTTATTATCTCCAGTTTGGCTTCATGCAAAACACCTCAAATGTCCCCACACTGTGTTCCCTACTACTCATGTTCCATGTTTTTTCTAATGCATGATGTTCCCCAGACCTCCATTACCCACAGTAATGGGGTTGTCAAGATCTCTGAGAGCCACATTAACATAAAACAATATGAAAAGCAACACCTGCGTGTTTCTGGATGTGATCCAGCTATTAACCACTGGTAATTAAAAAGAAACATTCTCATGGCAAAATGATCCTGTAACTGTCTACTGCGAGGCTTCCAACTCCTTCCTTTCTATACCTGGTAGCAGACTGTCTCCTGAAATGGATAGGTAACACTTCAAATGGAAGTTGCAACAGAAATGTTATTTTACAAGTCATTCAGTGTTTTTCTGTAGAGAATTTTTAAATGGGCTTGTTTGGTTTTTTTTAATTATGTCAGAGAGAAAAACAGTATTTCTGTTTCATGTGTGTCTTCCACACCCATGCACACTTCATACCTACACAAATTACGTAAAATTCAGAAATTACTGGCTATAAACCAAACACGAATTTCCAATTAATTTCTGTTGCCAAAAACAAGTTACATTCTACAGGACAGAAACAACACAGGAGCTTCTAACAGGGCAACCCAGGTCATATTTCTTCTGTACCCTCAGTTACTACAGCTGCATTTGGAATACTGATGGCTGTTCAGGCCTCTCAGACTTAGTATCTGCATTGGAAAGATAGAAAAGGCTTAGCTGAAATGAATAATTTTGTTTAGTTTTGAAACAGACACTTGAGAAAGTAGTTGCCATGAGAACTCTTGTGTTTCTTATAAAGAAAACCATACTAATACTGCAAAGTCAAATACTCAGGAGTTAGAAAATGGCAGAATTAAGCTCACCTTTTCAAACTTCATTATGTTCTTCCCTGAAAATGTCTTTAATTACATGATAACAGAGTGTTTTTTCCAAGGAAACCCCTCCCCCATTCAGCCTGTAAGGTGGAAGATGCTTACTAAATATGCAGCTATTTAATCTGTGGTTTTATCCCAGCCTTTATTGCTCACAGCACACTTCACAAACACAAGACTGGATACACAATATCCTAGTTCCAGCTAGAAGTTTCATAGATGGCTGCACTGTAGTACTTGAAAAAACTGAAAGTATTCGTGATTTCTGTTTTGTTTCCACAGCATTCGATTTAAAGTTGGCAAGTTGAAGTTCAGTGATATTCAGGTGAAATTCCTGAACATTTACAACAGGTGGAAAGGAAAAATATCATTGCAGCTATCAATTATTTAAAGGTTCTTGCCCTAGGAGGTTATACATGCTATGTTTATAATATTCTAACAGAATAAGTATATTTACTTCTAAGACTGCTGCAGACTAACAAATAATTTCTCCTTCACTGCCTGATTGATAGTTTTCTTGGGGAGCTGATGTAAACGTTAGTTTATCTTTACATTCAGTACCCTAATGTCTTGTGAATTATCAGTGGAGATACGGCAGAATGATATCAATGATCTGCACAACAATAAAAAAATCAAATATTTTGTTCAAAAATAACAGATGAAGTATGAGTCATATTGCCTGGAGTGGCATGAGTGGAAAATGTGATTAAAAACATAAAAGAGAAAGGGAAAGAGAATACCAAAAGTTGTTTCTAGTTTATAGCTATTAAAGTGTATGAAAATTACTAGAGTTACTGCACTTCAGAAGGTCTAGTTTGTGTCTCTGAGATTCCAAAGCCCTCAAACAGCAATAAACCTAATACTGGATATAAAGACATATGCATAATATTTTCACCTCAAATTGAACAAACAAAAGCATATTTTCATAATACCTGAGAGAACTGATACTTAAAAATTTGGTGTTTAAATACTTCAACAAATAAATATAAAAGTTGTGCTTTTGTATGTTTTTTTTCCTCATTTTTACAAAAGGAGGAATGAGCTAAGGCCCCCAAAAATTCTGACCTCATCTAGATTTTAGATACCAGTGAGTTCAGCCTCATGTGGATTAATGGTTCTGGGTTGATACATTAAAAAACTGCAATCTTTCTGGGGAATGTAGATACAGGTTTGAATTTCCAAATGCCTAGAAAAACTTGCAATGGGTCATTTTATGTATTAATTTAATTGCAAATATCATTAAGGCTAGATTTTACTCTGTCAGTGTTGGAATTTCACATAAAAATACACGACACATATCTCAGCCTTTCCCCCTTCTTTGAGCAACCGAATCTCCCAAAGTCTCTTATTTGCCAGTTCTACTCAGAAAGAGAGATCAAAATCCTCTTGCTGTCTCCTGCTGGTGAAGAGTCAGTAACAGCTCGTTAACATCTGTCTTAGTGTAAAGCAGAATCCAGGCTGCAGGAATGCGGTCAAGTAAACCACCGGTGCAATGACCCCCACATGACCACAGAGCCAGAGAGAAGTGCGGTACGGGGCAATGTATACAAAGCAAGATGTTTTCCTTAGGTATCTTAATAGCAGGCCAGAGTTCCTCACAGACAGTCTGAATATTGCATTCTGCATCACAAATATTACCTTTCCCTGGAAGGAAAATACATCAGTTTTGTGCAGCTGGAAAAGAAGCTAAGTAAACCCAGGAATCTGATCACAAAATATTAGTTTTAGGTCCTCCTTTTTCACTCCCTTTCCCCTCTCCATTGCTGAAGACTTTTGGTATAGTCCATAATAATATGTGCTTGAAAAATGATTGTTAACTGCAATTAAGTAATTCTAACCCTGTAAAAATTCGTCAGGTTGTTGTTGTTGCTGATCGGAAGACTCTGCTAAAATTAGTGCAACGCTCTTTGGTTTGCTCTGAAAATAAATTATTGATTGTATGTTTATTCTGCCATTTGAGTACTAAACCCCACCACAGTCAACATCCCAGTCTTAGTGATATTAGTCCATAGACTCATGGTCTTGTCAAGGAAATATTAAACACAGTCCTCTGTGCTTTGGACGACTTAAAGAAGAGTGTGGAACTGCAGCTGCAGAAACATGAGCATTTCCCTAAAGCAGGGTTAATATACATTGTCCCTGGCCGCTATATCTTTGTCCCTGGCTAGTTTATCTTTGACCTTTGGAAGGCACTGTTAAAGGTGCAGTCATGGAGTTCTTATGTAAGACAAAATTATGTTTATTTCAAATATTGTAAGATCCATTTATGGGCAAGGAAAACACAGGACTTCAAAAAAAAAATCCGGAGTGTTCTGATAGTTCTTACTGCTCCACTACAATGTGAACCACGATTGAGTTGCAGCAATCTAAGAAGTTACTGCTAGTCAGGTGAGCAGGGATGACTCTCTGTGGGTAGGTTTTCACTCTGCTCTAACTCTGAGATGGAATTTAGTTGTTTACACGGTTACAAAAGCTCAGCTGATTTGTGGATATCTTGTCTGCTTTCTAGAACTTAACAGTAGAAGCCATTTAGCTTGGTCTATGCTGTGTCTCCAAGGTAAAACTCTTTTGTTTAAAGGCAGATATTTTTTTTAAAATCAAATATTCTTACTCATTTATAATCTCAAGGTTATATACGTGGCTCTAACAATCTACAGATGCTTTATCTCTATCTTGAGTCATTTTCTTTCCTAAACAAGATCTACTCTGTTTTTATAAGCAGACATCTGCAGTTGCATTAAACTAGGCAGGGCCATTCCCTCTTAAATATATTACTATACAAGAAGGTTTCCCAAATTTTGCTTATTGAAAAAAAAAACCCAAAAACCAGAAAAAATATTCTTCAGAGCTTCCCCCTTCCCCTTCCCATTAAGTGTCACTTGCGATGTTGGAAGGGGGAGGTTTTAAAGTGTCCCAAATCCTTGCTGTTTCTCAGCCAAGAAGAATTAGTCAGAAACTATTATTTGGTTACTCGAGTTTTTCATCCTCCATTGAACAACTTACATGACCTTTAGTGTAGGTTTAAAGCTCAGTTGCCCATTCATTAGGTTGACAATCTTGTCAAAATCCTGCAGGCCCATATGTCAATTATGTCAAAATTACAGGTGCCACAATACATGTCAGTGCTCAACTGACTTGTACTGGCTATTGCTGACATGACAAGAAACCCTTCTGGGGACAAAAGGCAGCAGAGGATAAAGAGGAAATCCCACTCAGTTTGTTGACCCTGACCACTTTTTACACTAGCTATGGTTATTGCAGTTCTTTCTTTTACTGGAATCTGCAACTTTTTTCTCTAATGAAATGAGTAATTAGTTTGCTCCTTCACATCCCTGCTGCTGAGCATATTATACTTCGAACACACCAGTCAGATAACTTAATAGCTGAGTTCTGGTTTCAGTATTAGCTTCAGGAAATGAACCTGAAGTCAGTGAGTCCTAGGCCTGGGTAGAACATGTCAAAAAAAGTTAACATTTCATAATTTTTTTGGTTGTTTGTTACAGTGGCTTTCTGATCAACACCTTTAAAAAAAAACAACACAGAACAAAACCCTTGTGGTTAAGATAAAACTGGATTAAAAGTACTAATATATTCAGAATATTTTTGGAAAATTCTTTTCCCACTTTGCAGCCAGTAATAATCTGCAGTGAAGTTTCTGAATATCAGCAAATACACCGTATATTGCCACATAGACATGAATCTACAAAATACAAACAGTTTCCCTGTGCTCTCATTCATGTGATGATTAGAACTAAATCCTTCTGTTTAAACCACCCATAAAGAATGCAGAGAAATAAACAGCAGTTGGAAGAGAAACAGCAGATGCAAACAGAATAGTTTGTGTTGGACTCTAGGTAGCAGTTGTCATTCTCCTTTTCTATTTAGAGTGCCCTGAACCATTACCTAACTGCACAGTCCTGTTTTCTTTCTCTATAAAACCTTTCCAATAAATGACACAGAGTGCTTTACAGGCCAATCTGGTGACAGCAGAAGGGTTTATAATGTCACTGGCTAATAGAAGGGCAGAAGAAAGTGACTAGATGAAGTGTCTCAAAACCTTTAGACTAAATACAAACCAGAAGCTGCTGCATATTAACTTTAAAAAAAAAAATTATCATAACCTTTTCTTCAAAAGGTGGCTTGTTCTTCATCTCATTCAGCTCACTAGAACACCTACTAGGGATGTGGGCTCCACTGGGCTTGATATACAAAGAATACTATACACAGCAGTGAGCAGCAAAGTATATCCAGAAACTGCAGACTTAGAAAGTAATTATATAGCAGGGACAAGCAGAGGTAAGGACCACAGCAGCGACCAAACGGTTTGCCAAAGTTTTCTTGGCATACTGTTCTTTTCCATCTTTTACAATAGCAAAAAAAATAGAATAGTCAGCACACAGTTAGCATTTTTCACCCACGTGTCTCGAGGAGCTTCATAGATTTCATCACCATTCCCATCTTTACTATGCTGGGAAAAGAAAGTATGTGTCTTGCCTAAGGACTCACAGTGACACGATGTCAGAAACATTACGTATTGCACCAAGTATCCTTCATATTGCTTTTCCTTTGTGTTTTTTTTCTTTTCTTTGGGGGGTGTTGTTTTTTCATAAATGAGAAATTATTACTTTTACCTCCTCTCACTCAGTTGTCCTCTTTACTTTGAGGAACAGACCAAAAGACAGTATATCGTCTCTCTGTTCTATTGCAGAAAGCGCTCTGGAACAAGAATGAGCATACAGAAGACATGCCTTCCACATAGCAGTTCTATAGACTTACAGAGGCCTAACTTTATTTCTCTCCTTTTGAGAAATGTTGGCAAGACTACAGAAAACAACATGCCTGTGTCCTAAATTTCCTTGTGAGGGCCAAATACTGTTGTTGCATCAAGCGCAGAGATGAGACTAGTAATTTAATATGGAAAGGGTAAGAAAATTATTCCTGGAAAGCCTAGTAGCCATACACACTTCTGGTTCCCATAAGCAACTTGTTTGAATTCATAGCTAAACAGAACTGCAAGTGCTCTGTAAAACACTTCCCTGCCCACTCACCTCGGTAGAAGTCTTTGAATAGGAAAACGAAGGCCAAATGGGGTAGCAGAGAGATGGCTTCAAGCTTCAATGCATTGAGAGAAAATGGGTTGGCTCTGGTCATTTGCAAACGCAGGCTTAAGAAGGGGTCTTTGTCTAGACTTTTCCCAATCTTGGAAATATTTGTAGCAGAGGTTTTATTTGTTTACACCTATGGTCTGAAAATAGGTGCTGAAGCAGGAGTCTTTTATATACTTGGTGCCCTAAGGGTTTGCCTCTCTGACCATGCAAAGGCATGATCAAAAAAAGAGAGTTTATGACCTCTGGAAGAAGGGGCAGACAACTCAGGAGGACTACAAGGATGTCAAGAGGTTATGCAGGAAGAAAATTAGAAGGGTCAAAGTACAGCTAGAAATTAATCTAGCTACTGTTGTAAAAGACAATAAAAATGTTTCTATAAATACATGAACAACAAAAGGAGGGCTAAGGAGAATCTCCATCCTCTATTAAATGGGAGGGGAAACTTCATGAGAAGGGATGAGGAAAGGGCTGAGCTACTTAACACCTTCTTTCCCCTAGTTATTAATAGTAAGACCAGTTGTTCTCAGGGTACTCAGCTGTCTGAGCTGAAAGACGGGGAAGAGGAGCAGATTGAAGCCCCCATAATCCAAGGTGAAATAGTTGAGAGACCTGCTACACCACTTAGACACTCACAAGTCTTTGGGGCCAGAAGGGATCCAGTGAAAGGTACTGAAGGAACTGGCATAAATGGTCACCAAGGCACTTTCAAACATTTCTCAGCAGTCCTGGCTAACCATGCAGGTCTCAGTTGACTGGAGGTTACCAAATGTGATGCCCATCTGCAAGAAGGGCTGGAAGGAGGATCTGGAGAACTACAGGCCTGCCAGTCTGACCTTGATGCCAGGGAAGGTTATGAAGCAGATCATCTCATGTGCCATCACACAGCACATACAGGACAACCAGGTGATCAGGCCTGGTCAGCATGGATTTATGAAAGGCAGGTCCTGCTTGACTAACCTGATCTCATTCTATGACATGG
>Ga0181612_142394_pt1 | contig 10333 bp, 12 predicted proteins | sample HoacroProtozoa21_FD_119630 | JGI IMG/M metagenome (GOLD analysis project Ga0181612, IMG submission 119630) | Hoatzin crop microbial communities from Cojedes, Venezuel. Combined Assembly of Gp0051906, Gp0051904, Gp0051908 | reverse complement strand
GAAATGCAGGGCTCTCACCCATTTAGGTCCATGTACCCTTAGTGCAACAAATATATGTACTTCAGTAAGGAGGTGTTTTATATGTGTATACCTCTTTACGTTTCTATCACTTCTACAGGAACTTGATTGGCAGCAATAAGGCATGCACTCAGCTTTTAGATTAGATTCCTAATAAAACATTGTCTTGGGTGCTCAGCTTGAGAAAACTAAGCTTTCAGTTGCTTGGCGAAATATTTTTCTACTCTGAAATGTGGATTAGTTGCGTAAACAAAAGGTATTTTGCTGAAGGGAGAAAAGCAAAAAACCTGGTAGCTTAGTGTTCTTGCTAATGGCCCCTCCTTTGCAGACTTCCCTGTCTCTTTGCTGCTTTGGCACCCCAAGCCTCCCAGAGCTGCTTTAGGTGAGGCTGACATCTCACCATGAGTGCTTGGACAATTAATTCAGATTCTCCTCTCTGCCTGCAGTAATGACATTTTCCCAGCTTTCTGCCTTCTTTCCTCTTTGAATAAAAATACCTCCTAAATATGTAGAGATTGAAGAAGTTTCAGGTCTTTAATCTTTCTTTTTTTATAGATGCCCACAGAGCCTCCTGCCGATTCATGTCTTTTTTTGCCAGGAACTTAGGTTTCATCCAACCAGCAGCGTCTGCAGCTTCAATTAGGGTTTTAGAAGCTCTAAGAGTAAGCAAAGAACGGTGCTGGGATAAGGCCAGCGACCTTGAGGCTTTCCCCATGGAAGCAAGAACCCATTGAGAGGCAGGGCAAGACTTCACTGGCATTACACTGCAAGGTCAGCCTGGTGCTCCTTTTCTTGCTGATTTTCCTTGAATAACCTAGGCCGCTCCATGGTCAGCCAGTGAGTCTGGGAGCTTAATTTAGGCTGAAAATCCCTCTGGGCAGCAGGTTGCTTCGCGTGAAGGAGTGCAGTTACTTCGCTGCTTAGTTCCACATCATGCCCCTAAACAATGTGAGAAAGAAAATTTTTGGTTTTTTGCATGGGTAAAGCAACATTTCCTCCACCTTAGCCTTGTTCTTGGAAAGAGATAAATTCCTTTCTGCCGTGTTTCTGAAAGCAGGATTGAGTCCTCAGATGGTCAGCCTGAAATGTGTACGCAGTGGGTAAAACTTCAGCCCAAACAAGAGACATTTGGACAGTTACAAGGAACAAACCAAGGTAAGCACAGAGTAACCTTCCTTGAACCAATCCTACCAAGTCGATCAGTCCATAGTAAAGTGTTGCTCAATGTGCTTCTGTCTGCTGTGCTTGTGGGTAGGCACCACTTCGCTTATGTGATTAGATAGTGTGTATCTGCAAATCCTGGTAAGCACACATTGAACCAGCAGGTATCTAAAGAGGAGGAGCTGTATCTCAGTTCTCAGGCAATCTCTTTCTCTGGGTTCTTATCCCCTTTGATTTAAGATGTGACAGCAGGAAAATAAGCCACCAGAGTTGTTAAATTTAACTGTATGTATCATTTCTCTGGATTCTTGAGTAGAGGAAACCTGAAAAGATGGGTATATCCCTAAGAAAGCACTTCCTTAAAAACTAAGACTAAGGAAGTAGAAACTAGGATCTTCATAAAATACACCATCTCTCTGATGATCTCTGTATTTCTGTTGTTGACAAAGTTTACTGAAGCTAACTCAGTTCCCACTGAAATCTCCAAAAAGATTTCTGTTGCCCTGAGAGGGATTTGATCCAGGCCCCACATAGAAAATCGAGCAAAATAGTCCAGGAGTCAGCTTGTCACACACGGTATTTTGTGTCCCACCCTCTGAGAGATGTCTGAGGCTGCACACACTCTGACGGTTTTGTTGCTCCAGGATCTTGGGCCGCTTGTCCATGCTTGCCCCCTCTTCCAGCTTGTTCTGGCCTATGGGCTGGCATATGTTTCTTGTGGAAGAGGAGCATGTTGATAAAGGGAGGGAAGTGCTGGCACATGCCCATGTCCAGCTCTGATAACAAACTGGGAAGTGGCTGCAGTCTGGGAGCTCTCAAATACCCCAGTTTAGATTTATCATAAATGTACACATGCAAGTCAGATTAGGGACTGCACTATTGCTCCTGCCCTGGAAGGAAGCCCGCGCAGCCATGCTGATTTGTGCACCTTGAAGAGCAGAGAGAGCAGAGAACTCAATCAGACACCCGCCTTGCGTTATCTGTGGAAAGGGACAGGTTATTACACTCGGTACTGCCAAAGCAAGAGAAGATCTTAACTTGGAGCTATGACAGATTCACAATCCCTTGGGCTCCTTAAACCATGGAAATAGAATTTTGGGGAAGCCCTGCTACAGCTCAGACAGCAGTGACAGATATTTTGAGGTGATGTTATCTGTAATCGTCCAGAAGTTTATAACAATTATTAAGTTGTCTTCTCTGAAGGAACTTCAGGCAGGCATGATGTTGTTCATACTATTCCCAAAGAGCATTTTGAAGGCACACTTGAGCAAAAGGGCTTTTTGGTGACCTCGTCCTTCCCTGTGACCTGCTCATGCCTCAACCAAGACCCAAGCCTGGCTGCATCGCAGCCTCCAGGAGCCCCCCGTCCCAAGGAGTGGGGACACGGGGGACAGAGACTGTCAGAGGGGAACATGGCAGGAGGATGCCCTGCCAGCAGCAGCAGAGCAGTGCCTTGCTTTTGTGTCTCCACTCGCCGTGTCCTCCAAGGTGGGTGTATCTCTTGGCTTCTAGAGCAGAGAAGAAGCATTTCAGAGCAGGGAGCTGGACCAGACCGGTGCAATGGCCAGGTCATGCTGGCAATAAGATGTGAGGAGGAGGTTCACGTTGCTTCCTCGGCTGCACGCTGTGGGTGCCAGGCTGTTGTAGATACCCAAAGCTCCTCCGTGGCTGCTCTTGGGCAGCTGTGCCCGCAGGCTGGGAAGACGGGTGCTCTGCCAGGTTGGGTACATAAGCCAGCAGCTCTGCCGCTGAGCCGGCACTGGCAGAGCTGCACGAAACACTGGGTTGCTCAATCCTGGCAAGCCCTGGTGCTGAGGCTGAGCGTCGGTACCTTAGAAGTGCCAAAGTAGCAGGTCTGGGTGTTTCTGTGGTCAGGTAATAACTGAGTGAAGGTTTTCCTGAGCTGAGACCTTGGCTTTATATCAAAATTTATCTTAAATCCTTTGTTGCATCAATTCCTTATTCTTGGTCACAGTTCAGCTCCCTGTCCTTGCTACAAATTAATATTTTCATACTTCTTAGATGTGCGTTATATATTCTTCATTATTTATCTAGTCTGACTAATTGACTGGGCATTATCTCTGTTCCTTGTTTGGGATATCTCCCCTTGTCCTCTTCTATTAGAACGCGATGACAGCATGAATACCTCTGGCATGAATGTTTCTGTGAATAAAAGTTCTCAGCAGCTTTTGCAACACTCCTTGTGTGCCAACGTCAAGGGGAAGTGTAAAGCTGAGGCAGCAAATGCTGCCACACAGTCTTCCTTAGAATGAAATCTCATGAAGAAGATTGTGGGAGATGTCTGTATCTGCCTCTAGTTTATCCAAACATCTGCTGGGAGAACGAGACTCTCCAAAAGCAGACATGATTATTAACGAAAGTCGGGATTTGTATGTGTTAGCTGAATATCACACCTCCCTCTGAGTAATGGGGGAAGAATAATTAGGCCTGATAAAAGGGTAATGAATCCAGATGTTTTTCAGAAGATGAATGCCTAGCCACCGGTTGTGGCTTTTTTAATGAAGAGTGTTAAAGAAGGGTACAAACTGTTTCAGTAGTTTAGGACTACTGGCCCTAAGATGCTGTCCGAAATTCCAGTTCATCTGTGCTCCAGCAAGGCTTTTGCTTAGATGATGCAAGCAGCAGCATCCAGTGTTTGTTTTTTCTCTGACCTATTGCTGAGTAATTGAATCATCCTAAGCACCAAGCTAATGTTTTTCCTCCCTAGGAGAGCATAACATTACCAGGAAAAGAAGAGGAGGAAAAAAATTAAAAAGGCAGCTGCAGGTGTTTACTCCAAATGCTATATAGTGTGTATCTGAGACCAGGAAGGAGAGTTTCTGTAGCTGAAGAAAATATTGAAAGAGCCAAATGGTGATGGCAGTGGGTGGTGCTGAGCCCCTGCAGCCAGTGGGGTCTGGGAGGGTACAGCAGACCTGGCTGACGGCATGTAAATGCGGATAGGCAAAGGCAGAAATGTAGGACCTGACTTCTGGTGTATTTTTCTACACTCCCAAGGTAGATACCTGAATTCTAGATGCTCAGAGCTGCCAGAGCACCAGCTCAACGGAGTGGCTACTTCCATACAGCAAACAAGATGCAGAGAGAGGACAACCTAGGCTCAGTTTGAATCTTAGTGAGTACCCAAACAAGTATCCATCTTCCAATGGTGTGGGTGGGCTAAGTACTTTGGGCCAGGACCTGTTGTTGCTAAGTTTTTAATTCTCTGTCCTGCGCACAGACAGAGAAAGTGAGCAGAGACTCCCACTTCACTGTTCTGGACAGAGGCTGGCAAAATCATCACAGCTGTTGCTGCTATCACCTAGTAGATGCCAAGGTATCAAAAAGCGTTTCTTTGTCATTCTGTGTTTGGCCTGCCTGCCCTCAGCAGGATATGGGAACTTCTTGAAAGGAAATAATCTTTTCCCTAGGAGTTTTTTCACATAAGAGGAATAACTTTGGGAAGAAGGATGGAGAGGAAGCTATCAAACCACCTTGGGCTGCATTAGCAAGAGTGGAGGCCACATGGTTCCCCTTGTTCATGAGATCCAGAGATGTTACTGTTACACACCAAGGCTTTGGTGGTCCTGAAGACCCTATGGTGCCGAGGGACAGCACTAATGGACAGGAAGCCTGGTGAATTCCAGTTCACAGGTAGGGCATGTCTGCGGCTTTTGGAGTCTATCACAATCACATTCTCCCTTGGAGAATCTAGAAGGAAGAGGAAATAAATGAAATTATTTAAATAAAGCAAGTGTTTCTTTCATGTCTGCTGTTTGTTGTTTCAACGGACAAGGTGCTGGGGCTGCCTGAAAACTTCCAGCAAAACATTTTTTGTTTTGCAAAGGGAAACAGGGTTTTGCACAAAATAGGTGTCTTTTGAATGTCTGAGTTCTGTAAAAAGATTCAATTTTCCATGCTTTGATTGATGAAATGTGTCCACGGGGTTTTATTGAAGTGCTGCCTTCAGTTTTCCTTTTTTTTTTTTGTATCTCTACAAAAGCTTCTTTTTCCAGAAGAAAAAGAAATTTTATCTGTACTCAACCTGCTCTCCGGAGCACCAAGACAGGGCAGATCAATGGCTGCGTTTCACCTGTCCGTTACAATCTGTATCTCTTTTATCAGTGGTGGTGTCAGTGGTGACTGGAATGTGTCGCTGGTCAAAGCCCCATCCTGGAAGAGCCACCCCAACGGGTGCTGGCTGACAGCGATGCTGTGCTCTAGGACGTCCCATGTCACTCAGCTCCTCCACCCCGAGCGGTGTTTGGAGGTGATCCAGGTGGGCATGTGTTTGCCCTGCTCTGCTGTACTTCCCTTCGCACAGGGAGGATTTCAGCTCTCCGATGTGTCATTTCTGCCTCGTTCGTGAGCACTCCGCTCAGCTAAAAATATTAGAGTGTCATCTCAGAAGTTGTGTCTCTGCGGCCACCTGTGATTTCAGCTCAGCTGCAGCATCCCAAGGAAGCAGACTTGTCTGGGTTTCCAATCATATTACAGCACCAGCATAGAGTGCATATGGTAGCTGTGATGTGGGGTGAGGCAGATTACTCTCCATTACGTGGGTGTGGAGCAAAAGCAACTCAGCTGAGGCTGGTGCAATTATACACGCACAGCTTGGATCAGAATCCAACCCTTGACATTAAACAGCCCTCTGATTTTTTTTTCCCCAAACATCAAGATGTATTTCAGAATAATGAGATCAGTGCTCTAAATAAAGTGTTTTAATGGAAAAACATTTCAAAAGTGCAATTTCCTGCTACCGTTTTTGCAGTACAGATACAGTTCAGGAGCATCCCTGCTTTATCAGGGGTCCAGCTGTGATTTTTTCACCGAGTTGACAACCTACCAGCACTCCTGGCTGAGGCATGGGGCCTTCCCAGTTCTTCAGAGCTCCTGTGTACTGTCATTTGATGATACAGTAAATCCAGCTTTAGGGTTCCCGGTACCAGAACAAAAGTACCAGAACCCTATGCCACGGAGTGCTAACATCGTGTGAACTCCCTGCGCCCGTCCCAGTGTGCGCTGAAGGCGTTGCTGGTGTAGCCCCGCACGGCCAAGCCTGATGCCGCACCGGCTGCCGCCTGCCTTCCCGCAGCTGGAGAAGCACCAGCCCGGGCTCTGACCCGTGCTTTCCGCCTAGCTGGAGAGATGAGATGCCTCTGCCTGCTGCAGATTTACCATTTGCGATTACCCGATTTACCTGCCTGGGGAGCCGCGACTCGCCCAAAACCAGGCAGCGCAGCTCCGCTCCGTGGGGAAGGAGGGGAAGCAGCAGGGAAGCTGGTACGGGGGTTCCTCCGCTCGCTGGCACCCACCGGCTTCGTCCTCTGCCGGGATGCTGGCGGGGATCCGCCGAGTCCCCCCACCCCCAGGTCTCCCTTGTCCCTTCTGCGGTGTGGGGCTGGGACCCTCACCCTTCCTCCGGCTGCTTTGGAAATCTCCACCGGGATGCACTGCGGCTCCTTCCACTCAACAATTTTTTCCGCTCACGGGCTTTGAAAACAACAGCCGGTGACTTCGGGAGGAGACTGGACATGGGGCAAACAAATCCCCGTGGAGGACTTTTCTTGCTGTCTTTGAAGGTGTGTTTCTGCTCGCAGGGGATGTCTGTGGCAACATTCCGTTGTTGCCTCCATGGGCAGTGGCACTGAGCAGGGGTTAACCTTCAACAACTTCACCCACTGCTGCCAAAATCACCTTTTCCAGGTGATGGGCCCAGCCCTTACCAGGGAGGGCCTGCATGCCCACGTGGGGCACAGAAATCTCTAGTACTGTGCTGCCCAGGCTCGCTCTCCACTGATTGAAACTCCCCAGGGTGCTGATAAGGTCCAGAGCATCACTGACCCTGGCAGAAGGTTAGCTGAGTGGGCAGTGAACCCTTTTCCTGGGGACTAACTGCTGGTGGCAAGACCGGTCCATGGTGCAGCAAGAAAGGCTGGTGATGAAACCAGGTTGCCTCCTCCGGGGCTGCCAGCCCTCTGCTATGGGGATGAGAGGGCTAAGCACTTCCTAGAGACCCATCTGAGGCAATATTTCCAGTGAGCTGGAGAGGGTGGAGAAGGCACTCGTGTTGTGGGATCAGTCAGGCTTGGCTCCAGCAGCGATAGTTCACCAGGCTGACCTGAACGAGCCACTGCTCCATGTGCCCTGCTGAGTAGCAAGTGCTGAGAGTGTTTTGGGGCATCTGGCAATGGTTAGTAAATCAGCTTTAGCAGCTAATTTCTCCTTGAGTAGTTTTGCCATGGGTTGAAACTCTCCCAGGCTGTCCTTGGAAGGTCACCGAGTGGATAGTGCAGCAATGTACAGTTTCAGCTTGGTATTATCGAACGGGTCCAATTGCTTCCCTGTTATTTTGGCTGACAAAGCCAGTTGTACCCTTTAACTGTCACAGCTTCCAGCAAGCTGTCTGCTCATCTCTACCCCTAAATGTCATCAGCACTGACATGGATCCCTGAGAGTCTTGTTAGTGTGTCTTGCTGGCGGCATCTCTACTTTTGATCCCAAATGACAGTCTCAGCCATCTGTACTGCGATCCTGGTGCTCAAAACAAGGCAAAGAGGCTGTTTTCCTGGCCTAGGAGCTCATGCCAATCGCCAGCTTTGGCATCCCTCACTGGAGATATCTTTTTTTCCTTTTGCCAAGCCAGGTAAGGTCTCTTTGGTGGTAGGCACTTGGATGGAGATGCGTTCAGTGCACTGTTTAGCTTGCTTGGATCTATTCAAATGCACAGCTTGTTTGCTGGCTTGATAACTATGCCATAGCTGGAGACTCTGCCTTGAGCTGCCTTTTGCCATTCATGGAGTTGCTCTCCTATTGTTTCTAAACACACCACGTAGTCAGGGAGATACCTGCTGATTGCTCATGTGCTTGAAGACTGGAGTCTTTTAGCAGAGTCTTTTAGCAGCTTGGATGTGAGGAGACTGGGGATGTAGTCTGCTTTGGTTGCATGTTTTTATTCTGCTCATGTTTTTACCATATGAATATTTCATCCCACGTTTGGCCTCACTTGGATTACAAAATTACACGATTTTTATTGAAGCCTCTGTATCCAATACCAATGGCAGCCCTATTGCTTCTTCCTCCCTTCTCAGGCTGGTCATGTCCCAAACCTGGGACTCAGTCATTCAGCTTCTGCTCAGTGCCAGGTGGCAGCTGTCTCTCAGGCAGCTGTACAGCATGTAGTGACACCTCTCCAGGCCCCTCTCACCTATGGTGATATATCCAGTTATCTCACGTGCTGCCAAAGAAGGTACTTGAGTGTCTGAACATCTTGTGTGTAATTTAGAATCTCCTCAGGGGTGTTCAGATCCTGCCAAGCTTTAATTTTGCTTTGTTTAATCGCAGGTTTGGTTTCTTTTCTGCAAGATGCTGAGAAATGCCTGGGAACCCAACCTGCTTACTGTCGGTCCCTTTGCCTGTTTACCTTGAGCTTCGTTCTTAATCCGTATCACGTCAAATCAGTAATACTTTTTTCCTCTTCTTTCCTGAAGCTTTGACATAATGATTTCTCACACAGTAATTATTGTTGATGACCTGGTGTGGCATTGGCTGATATATCCTGCCCTTCACCGTTCAGAAGCAAAGCACTTACAGTACAGTTTTTTTGCACCAGATTTTCCTCCTCTGCTTTGTCCTTTGTCCTCCTCTGCACTTCCTTGTAAATAGCTTCTGGTGCTGTTTTTCCCTGTGTTTCTCGACTTTCCCAGGCCTGCTTAACGAAAGAGCTTTGCGTTTGCTTCACGCAGACTGCCTTTGGAGGGGCTCTGTTTAATTATGTCCGTGCACATCTCCAGCTCTTGGGTGGCAAATGAAATTTCTTTGAGCCTTTCTGAGCACTGTTCTTGCTTCTTGGTATTGTCTCTGCTGTCAAACACAGGCTCTTTCCCCTCTGCTGTGAGCCCGCAGACCTTATAAGTCTCTCTGAAACAAGTGGCTGAATTTGTCCTTGCCCAGCAGGTTGCAGGAGCATGTTTTCCTGGTGCTCTCATGTGGGTGCCAGCTGCGTGTGGGCAGCAGAGGAGCTGCAGCGCATCCCTCTGCACGTAGCCACGCACAGCTGGCCGCTGCTCCCCCTTCTCCTAGATGTGACTCCAAGCAGGGACTTTGGTTGCTGGCCTCAGGAGAGAGCAGGGCTGGCTGGATAGGGGCTCTTCAGAGCACCAGGATGCTGCTGGGATCAGGTGTAGCAGTGCTGGAGCGCGACTGTGAACATGATGGTGGTTGCAGTGCACTTGAGATGTACAGATCAGAGCTACTGGTGAGCTAGACCCAAACAGGGACTCAGACGCCACCAGTCACTCTTGGAGGTGATGGGAGGCTGTGTTCTGTTGTGGGCAGAACAGTGTGATGGGACTTGGGCTCAGCTCTGCTACCACCTTGCTGAGTGCCCTTAGTCTTGCCGCTCTGCTCTCCACACCAGGATTTCTCTGTCTGTTACACAGGGATTTTGTGGCTTTGTGGTATATTTTAAGATCAGCAGATTGGCAGCTATACAAAAGATAAGCCTTGTTCTTGTATCAACACGTTTCCTCCAGCAGGGCTAACCCTAAGCTGAGTGCTGATCCAGATGCTCTTGGAATCTACTTGGGATTTATACATCAGTTCCTTGCTGACATGGCATCACATACAAATTGCAATTTATGATGCTAATGCTCTCTCAGCACCTTTCTAATTTTTTAATAAACATACTTTTGTGAAGCATTCCTCTTCAAGCCCAGACTAATTAATATGTTTAAGGTATAAACAGAATAATTGGTGGAGCAACAAATTCATTCAGTTTAACAGTTCAACAGACTGGCATGGCTGAGAAAGAAAACCTGCCTCCTCTGCATCTACCCCCAGCTGGGGGAGTTGGAAAGGCAGAACAGCAGATTAACAACCGCTCCACTGATGCCTTCTTACCACATCAACATTATATTGGCAAGGGAATTGCAGGTTTCCCACATTGACACAGTTATGGTGATAAATTAGGTATACAGAAGAGCTAATGATGAAATTAAATGGAGTTATGAATATATATTAGATCTCTTCCCCAAGGTCAACTCTGGATGATACAGCAAGGACATTATAATAACAGGTAAGCATCAGGCAGTGATTGGCAGCATGTTACTGAAGCGTGGATGCTAACATTTGTTAGCAGTGTACAAAAAGAAGG
>Ga0181612_113296_pt1 | contig 10333 bp, 8 predicted proteins | sample HoacroProtozoa21_FD_119630 | JGI IMG/M metagenome (GOLD analysis project Ga0181612, IMG submission 119630) | Hoatzin crop microbial communities from Cojedes, Venezuel. Combined Assembly of Gp0051906, Gp0051904, Gp0051908 | reverse complement strand
CGGGCTTAAAGGTAAAACACCTCCAAAATCTTCCCCAAAAAACAAACACACCGGGAGATGGGAAAGCTTGAATAGAGATTTCCCTTCCCCGAAGAAAAAAAAAAAAAGCCCGGGGCCTTAAAAAAAAAAAAAAAAAAGAGAGAGAGAGAGACACAGAGAAAAGAAAATACAACTCTTTATTTCAGTTTCACAGGATTTAGATGATCTACAAAAATTCCCTAAGCAATTTTCCTGCAGCACAGTTCCCTAATGAGACTGGGGAATCAGCTTCTCTCCACACTACCACAAATAGCTAGTCAGGGCTGAATGAAGGGCTACTGCAGGTCTGCAACAAGCATAAAAGCTTAACACAGCCTTTCAAGGTGGAAATCACACTACTGATGCCAACTTGCTGGCCATAGCTTACCCATCAGCCAACTACCTTTTCTAGTTACAGACCATCCCATTACATACTTTTCATTTGAAGCATTTCTTTGGGGTAGGTTGGTCTTCTAAGGTAGGTTTCTTTGTCAATAATGGTTACTTGGGATATTGTTTTAAGCGGTTATCTCAAGCAGCCTGAATTGAATAAATGTTATGGAAAGCATCAAAAATCACCACTTCCCCTATAAAGTTTTGGCTTAAAAAGGATCCCAAGATATTTGATTATATAGTCTTGGACAACCAGGAAGAATGAGATAGAAATGCTTCAACAGTCTAGAGAAAGAGAGAAAAAAAAAAAGAATAGTAATAAAAAAAGCCCCAAGTGAATAGCCATTACGAAAAGAAGGAAACAAACCAAACAAAAAACTCAAAAAGGTGTTTGCTGACAGGGAATTTGCATTTCTTTTAAAACATCTTACACTTTGTTTGTCTTGTCTGTTCCAGGGACATTGTCTCTCCAGACATGGCCCATCTAGCTACTCAGATATGGCCCACCTAGCTACTCAGAAGCAAAAGACAGAGAGCCATGTTGCACAGGAAGAAGAAACCTGATAATGCCTGGGGCATCTTGGCAAGAAGAAACAACAAAGAGCAGCCAGGAAGGGAAGCAGGGAAGAGATACATCTTGACAGATGCCCCCTCTCATTCTTCTCCAAGCTCCAGGCCGGGCTGGACTCAACGCCCCAACTGCTCTCCCCATTAGAATGGGGTACGTGGGAAGCATGCAGCTGGCAATACAGCTGACAGGCTCAAAAGGATCCGAGAACACCCTCAGGTTCACAAGCACACAGAGTTTGCCAAATAATTTCAGTTCATCTCTAATTGTCAGCAATGTCTATTAGCTCAGTAGTGTGGCTTTGACATAAGGATGAACAGAAGGGTTGTTACTGGCTAGTGAGAGGAGAGGATCTTCTGGTCCAAGGAAGAATAGCATCTTCCATGGCAGAAAGATAATCTTTTTCTTCCTTCCCACATAGGTTATACAGTAGGGCAGGCTAAACGACAGAAGACAAAGTGACTACACAATGGATGTCCATCAGCTTAAACTTTTCCTAATATCACATTAAAAACAAAAGAAAAAAGGCTTTCTTGTAATTGCTTAAAACTGTGAAGCACAACTGATACATTTTATAATTATCTCCAAGAGGAAAAAAAAAAGGGAAAACAGCACCATACACAACCATCACAGTACAGCACAACTCCATCTGAACCTTCAGCTACAGGAGATCGCTTGTTTAAAGGTGGCAGCTCCTTCACCAGAGCACCTCCCTCTTCGATGGCTGGCCCCTGACACCCAGAAACGCCATGCAAGTTTCCCTAAGCCAACTCAAGCTAAGTTTATGCGCATGGAAAAAAAAGGGAGAGGAGAAGGATAAGAAGAGTCTCCACTAAGGCCTAAAACTGCTCTGAGCCTATGTTTTCTCAGACTACGCCAAACCTCTGATCTTTCCACATTATTTCCATGAACAACAGCCCAAGCTAATTGGACCTAAAACCACACCAAACACATTTTTTGCTTTGCAAATAGTGTTTCGTTCATGCATGTCTGCCTGGTGATGCATCATCACAATTGTAACACGACAGCTGCCAACCCTGGAAGGGTATGTTGCTTAGTGTACCTGGAATGTTAAAGGGAGACTGAAGCCGTTATATGACATTAAAATGAGATTCAATATATTTCCCAATATGACAGCCAGCAAAAGCATCCCTTAGATCCAAGGAGTGACCTCAGTTACACATTGAATCTTGGGACAGGGTCAGGCATTCAGGTGGCAACTGCACCCACTAGCAGAGGCGGGCAGCTCTGCTGCACGAGACGAGATGTACCACAAACAGGGAAAATAAACCAACCCTAAATTAAAGCACTTCCAACATAACGCAATTACACTACATAATGTTTACTTATCATATATACACTCAGAGAGAAGATAAATGTCTAGTAAAAACCACAATCCACTATTAAATAGCTATAAATACTTTGCTGTCTTCCCATTTTAAAAGCTCCCAAAGTATAAATAGTGGTCAAAAGTTCAGGGAACTGTCTTGCAGTCTGGTGCTCCATTCAAACCCTCCTATTTCCAGAGAGTCTCCTGATGCCGTATCTAATTTCCAAAATTAATATGCTTTAATTTTCCTTCTTCATGCATTGTGCTTCTTCCTTATTTAAAGCAGCAACAGCCTCTGGCAGTGAAGGACATAACATTTCTGTGAGATGAAGTTCCCCCCATACACAGGAGAATGGCATGGGTCAAGGGAGAAAAATGTATGCAAAAAACATCACACCCCACTGACCTCAGTATATTTTACATTACAATTTTGCCATTTCCAATATAGGTTCATTTTGCAGTGGACCATATCAGCCATATTGCAGGATTTACAAAAAAAATTCAGTACCTGGAGCATTGTCTGCATATAGTATGTCCTAATGCAATATATGGATTGTCTTATTAATGTGTAGTGTAGCTTGTAGACAACACGCATGCAGGGAGTACTTATGCATGCTGGGGAGGCAGCACAGGTGTATGTATTGTGGATTTGTATAAACATTCAATTATATCTGCAGATAATACGCAAGTGCATTTTTGTCTTAAAAACCAGACTGCTACACGCTGTAGGTGAAACCCCTGAAATCAGTGAGATTTTCAGTGAGGAGGGGTAGTTTGCCATATAAGCCTTCCTCCCTGGAGCCGTTGAAGTCCCCGTAGTGGGACACCTGACACAGGTTCAGACATTTAAACTGAGGTTGCCATGCTTTCAATGGGCAACAAAAGTAGCTCTGCCCCTGGTATACATTAACAAGCCTCCTTCCACCTCTTAGCACAGGCAGAGGTAATTAAGAGCCTGATTCAAAAGACACAGAAGGTTCTGGTAGCTTTTCAGTACTTTGCAACCATCCTTTACTCCTAAGTGTTTTAACAAAGTTCAGCTGTAACCACATGCTCACAAATTAATTTAGCAGAGACACCTGAAGTTTGTGTTAATACTACTGGGTTTCTCTGAAACTGCAACAGTGGAAGAAAAGATGCACCTTTTGTTCTCCCAACCCTCCTCCAAAACCAGGGACCCCAGGAAAAGGATGAAGTGGAAACATGGGGCAAATTCCTCTTTTAACCCGGGGTAAAAACCACAAACTAAATAGAAGCATTGCCCAACTAAAGACCTTAACAGTTTTGGCTTCACGTACTTCAAAGAACATAATGCTCACAGAGCTGGCACATCTGACCATTACAAACAAAATCATCATCCATTACTTCGACACAAAATCAGAGAATTCTGGTTTCCTTAAGAAGTATCAATTCCCATAAAATCTTGCTGATATTTACAGATGATCAGCTAAATGAAGATTCACAAGAGAGGCAATGAATGCATACAGGTGTCTAAAGGTTAAACATGCCAACAAAACATGGTAAATATAGGTGCACAGAGGAATTAAAAAAAAAAAAATTAGGTTCTCACCACAAAAGACAAAAATCATAATCTTTCACATCAAGCAACTACTCCACCTTGCAACTGCCATGGAAAGGAGCAACTTCAGATCCTACAACCATCAAACTTTCTCTGCTCATCATCTCAGGAGAACTTGAAGCACTGTTACGCTACAAAGCTTTAAGACTTTAGGAGTAATAGGAAGACCTACCTGAAGTTCGGAGTAGCTGAAGACAAGGAGACCCACGTGGTTGGACAGAGACATTCAGAGGTAAGGTGAAACAGCATGCAGTAAAGCTGCATACACCAGGGGCAACAGAAGCTGAAACCATAGTGGCAACAGAAGCTGAAACCATAGTAGCAACAGCTCCACAGGTACTTGGGACACACGAATTAACTCACTTCAGCTCATTAGCTACTATTGCTCTACATCCATACCATGTGAGCTGGGCTCCCCAAGCCTTGACACAGCACACCTTTAATCCTGGTGTGGATCTACTTCTAGGGTAGATAAAGCAGCTTTGTGCTATCCTGGCCAGGAAATTAGAGTGGGGACTTGCCAGGGCACTATCGAAAAAGTGTTTCCTTTAACAGGAGGCAGCTGGGAGCCTTGAGACCCTGGGGGTGGGAGGTGAGGACAGTCTGCTGAAGATGAACCTGAATGCAATTGCAAGAGCAGCACTTTTGTGTTATTTTCAGTAGAAAGGGTAAAACACGCAATATTTTCTCTACCTGTTAGCTCTCTTAAATTTCATGGAGAAGTATCCTGTTGCCTGGCAAGTTGTGGACTTGAGATTCAACAGGTTTGCTTGCCTATTGTCAGCATTTACCTGAACTGGTATTTAATAAAAGTCTTTGAAGAAGAAAATCTCTTGCCTGAGAGGAGGCTTTGAGAACCTGAGTGGAGGCCTCCAGTAGTTCCTGAGCTACTTAGTGGCAGTCAGTTGTATCCCTGGTATATCCCGTTCCTTCATAATTGCACATCGTCTCCATGATGATCTACACAGGACCCACTTTTCTGTAAGCAGTTATTGGGTGGGAACCTGACAGTAGTGTTTACACCTCTATGGTCTCAAGAATTCCAGAATCTCTCTGGCAAACATTGCTGTGTTTCAAGCAGCCAATTTGAGCAAACTAAATGTGGTTGAGGGGAGAACTTGGTCCTTCCTACATTCATCTAGGGCTTTGAACTTACCAAAATGAACCTTGATTTCATAAAATACTACTACTACTAATAATAATAATGTTCCCTTTGGCTTCAGAGCACCAGTTCCATCAAAGTATCAACTATTGAAAGTTCAACTGCTAATGGCAAGCTATTTTGAAAAGGGAAGAGTCTGGAGGCAAATTATGAGGGAAAGAATAGATATTAATAATTTTTAAAGTCATTCTGTCTCAGGCATTATTTTCCTTTTCTTTCATTATTCATGATGAGTTTTTTGCTTCAAGGCCAAGTGAATTCATAGGGCCTGACCCATGCAAACACAACCATGACTGACTGAACAATGCAGCCCAGCTGAGTCTACAAATTAAAAAAAATGAAAGAAAAAAAAGATAATTTTAAACAGTGGATCTAAACACACACATGAAAGTATAATTCTCCTTCTGATCAATTTATTTCCCAGTACTCAATCCACTGTGTTCCCGTCTCGTCCATCCTGGTGGGGGATCTGCAGTACAGGAGTTGCAACAAGCAACTTGTTTTGTTTGCTGCTGCTCTTACCCTACCTTTCTGGCCTCTGAAGCCAGCTTGGTGGTGTGAAGCCTCTTTTTGGTCAATGGAAGGCCTCTTACCTTTCCCTTTTTAGCTTAGTCCCAGAACTAATGGAAACTCAGTAGCTTCACTCATAACTTGGGTAACCTGCATGGCCTTCTGCTGCTGCAGGGCATGAGTGGACACCGTGAAGAAGTGAGACTACAGCCATCTGCATCTCTCTTTGCTGAGAAATTGAAGGGCTTGGAGGAAAAATCTCAATCCAGGAGAGGTTTTTTTTCCCAAAAAACTTCATCAGGAGAGATTTTCCTGTTTTGGGTGTTCAGATCATCAGGAGTGCTGCAGATAGACTCATGCATTACGACACATATGGATACCATGTCTGTGGCAACTGCCTCTTCCGAGAGTATGAGGGAGGCCAGAAAGAAGCTTTCAGAGCAGAAGCAATGACAATTCACGGACCTGTTTTCTCCTCCTCCAGTAACTCTCAGCATCCCCACACAGCCCCATCTTTGTATGCTGCCAAAGAAAAATGGCAACTCAGAGTTCCCTTTGCTTCAGGGGAAAAAATCCAGCAATGTTACTTTGGTATATTTATAATTGTAACCGTGTTCCCTGGAAGACAGGAGTTTGCAATGGAGTATCTTTCTCCACCTTCAAGGTAACTGGTGTACTTCGCATACTCTGAAATAAACGCACCAACATGTATCCCCACTCAGACTCCACAGATGCATGCATCTGCAGAACACACTGTTAATAATTAATATAATTGTATAAACCCCTAGGTATATAAATACACAGACAGATCCTCACACTTTGCCTGCTTCTCTGCAACAAATACCCAAACTGAAACAAACTTAACAAGATGCATTATACAAATCTGCAGACAGAAGTTGTATCAAAATTTTAACTGTCTTCAGCAAGAAAGCGCTTCTATTTGCAGTAACGCTGGCAGCATATACTGTAGCTAGGCAGCCGCATTTATTTTCAATTATCATTTTTGCCTTTTTATACAGCATAATGAAATGCCTGGTAAATTATACATTTTTGTAAAACACAAACTTGTCTCTGTACTTGCAGCTCAAGTCTTGCAGTATCATTTTGTCTGCATTAGTTCTAGCTCTTTTTATGAGGCCAATTACTTTTCTCAGCTGTAATATGCAGAGTCTGATATCTTACTTGCCAGTCCTTGTGAGACACAGCCTGGTGTAAGATGACCACATCTAAGGCTCAGACCTTTGGAGAAAAGGGTGAAGAGTCCCAGCACCCTGTTGGTCATAGCACCACCCACACCCATTTGCTCCATCTTCAATACCTAAGATTTCCAACCCATCCCCTGCTAAACAAAAGCATATTTTTTTTGAGAAAAAAAAGTGTATAGCTGCTGCACCCAGCCTCCCTTTAGAAAGACGCTCTCATGGCAGATGGATCCCAATATGCCGTCTCCCAGATCTTAAGCAACTCTGAAAATATAAAGTTCACTTAAGCCAATGGGCCATACATATCTACACCTCTTGATTCCCTGTCTCTTTAACTGGCACTTTGAACTAGTGAACATCTCTTTAACCTTGCCCCATTATCATCCTAATAGTACCTCCTGATATTCATAAATGTCTAGCAAGACTTTCAGCTGTTTGGTATGAAGAAGAAATATCCAGCTAAATTGAAAAGATTACCACATCACCACATAAATCAGTGACAGGCTGCGTGTTATTACAGTTGATTTTTGTTGACAGTTGGCTGTAGGCCGTTGTGTTTCAAATGCCTTTTTTCACTGGGAAATTAAACAAAATTCCATGCAAAATGCAGCCCTCCAGTTCAAAAACTATAAATCCAAAATTAGCATTTCATACTTTAAAAGGTAGCACAGCACAATTTTTCCATTGAAAGGTCTGTGCAGTTGTCACAAATGGGTGCTTCACACATGACACTAATGCTACTGATGCCTTTTAAGAAAGCCACCTTTCTCTGATATTATTTTCTTCTCCTAATAATCTGCATACACTGTAGTTCATCCCTATGGAAAAGAAAGAGAGCTCACTTACTTATCTCTCACATGGGAGCATTATGCTTTCAGCAATTCAGACAGATAGGGTGGATGAGAGGGGGGTGGATTGCCAAATCCTCCATGATAAGAGGGAACGAATTGTGGCCAGCGAAAGGTTAATCTTCCCTCTTCGAGTCCCTCCTTCCATCTCAGCATAACCTGGAGAGCAAAGAAAATGCGAGACTTATGAAGTGAAAAGACACATCGGCACAAAACACTGTTCCTACTGGATCATGTAGCACTTCATATACAATGGCCACCCATGACCTAATTAATAAAAAGCTGTTGCTAAAAGTCAGGAAAGCAGCTTGGGAGATAGCAGAGAGGACCAGAATTTGCAAAGGAGTTTCTGCTTCCAGCAGCTGCTGATCTTCCATTTTTTGGCTCAGATATTGCCTGCTACTACACCTATTTCTTAGGGGCTCTGGTGTCAGCAAGTCACCCAAGCAGCAGTAGTTGAGATGGAACCCCTTCCCCATCAGGTCACTGACATTGGATCTGTCTTGGATGCTAGCTTGGAGAACCAACAGCAGCACAAGAAGTTTACAATTTTGGCTGTATATAATGCAGTGTATTGAGGCAAAGAACTGCAATGCTTACTCCTAGGCAGGGGGACAGACATATAACGTGGTTTGTCAGCCAGAAGATGTTACACGAGTCTTCATGCAAATACTTTGCTGGCAGCTAACTGGCTTCTGGCCACAGAGAGTCAAACATCCTCTGGTCAGAACTACTGGGCTGAAAACCATATCATCAGCCAATTGTATGTAGTTCATTTTCCTCCTGTGTTCAAGGGCAGAGGCATAAGGCCATGGGGATGATGGCCCATGTGAAGGATTGCCCTTTCTCCCAGATGTGTCCTTAGAGGGGCGCTAAGGATGGAGAGTCCACCTGGTGATCTCTGAGCTGGGTCATGCCACTAGTTGTAACCCAGAAGAAATGCATTCATAGTAGCCAGTGCCAATAAATTTTTCAGCCAATACTGAAATAGGTTCATCTGATTTCATCATCAAGCATTTTAAACAGCTGCTGCTCTCTCATTTGCTCATGGCTGGGCCAAGGTTTAGTTTTTACAGCATGTGGCAAACCTTTCCCTGGTGTAATTCTAATGACAGAACCAGACAAGATGTCCATGAGAGCCTGGCCCCAGTCATCCAGGATGGGGCAAAGTATGTCACCCATACAAAAAAGCTCTTGACACTAGTAATGGTTAGTTTTGCACCTGATTACAGGCAGAGACTAAATGAATCAAGTCAAATAATCAAAGTGAAGTACTGTTTGCTTACCAGTTGCCCTACTGGGAAAAAAAACCTGGCCAAGAAGGGTGGAAAATGGCAGCACAAAAGAAAACAGTGAATATAATGGAGCAATCCTATGTTGTTTATTGAGGAGAGGTTGGAAAGAGGCCTAAGCTTTGCTGTTGAGTGAGCTGCAGCCTATATGGAGTGATCGAATGATTTAATGTAACACTTGTTCAACACTAGAAATATTTATACTTAAGATCTGTATGGAACAACATAAAAAAGATTATTCCACTAATACATTCTCTTCCTACTCTATGTGCACATTTAATATCCTAGTATCTGATTTACAATGAATATTTCTTGCAAATTTTCCAAACACACAAGAGGCGACCTCCCATTTCTGCTTGGGACCAGCTCCTCGGGAAACCAGGCAGTGAGATGCAGACCAAACCGGCAGCATGAAGGAGGATGATACACAGTGAAAACACAACTTCCCAACCAAAAAATGCCCAGCACAAACATAAAGAAGCAAAAACAAAAGCAGGTTTTAAGTACGAAGCTGCCCGTTCTGACAAAGATGGGAAATCAAAGTGGATGATCCCTGGGGAGAAGAGGCTGAGCCGAATGAGACATTATTGCCAAGAATAATGCTTGAAATGCTGTCGGATGAGGACTGCGATTGCAGGCAGAAGCTGACTTGGTTTGTATACACAGACAGGTATTCTCTGTCACATGAACAGTCCAAGTGTGGCATCTACCTGTGCCTTCAGAGACAAGGTAGGTTGCTCACTCCATGGTACAGGGGAGTCCTTCTCCAGGTCTGCTCATGCAAAAACAACACAGAAAGGCTGATCAAGAGGAGGGAGATTTGGGGGCACATGTGCACCCTCACCCTACTAGAGGAAGGCATCACAGGTGCCAGGGACTGGTGAAGGAAACATGAGGGCTTTGCCTGAGGAGCAGCCCAGAGCTGAGGTCCAGCTGCAGCAAAGCTGATGTTGAACCAAGGCATCCTGCTGCATCAAATGGCCTCGTAAAACAAGTCAGCAAACCCACACAAAGAACATATCAACAGCCAAAATGATTCTAAAACAGAGAAGATGACGCAATCTGGGGTGGCAGTGGTGGGAGCACATGTAGGAAAGGAAGGTAAGAGAAGGTAAGAGAAGAAGCCTACAAAGAGGACGACTTTCCCTTGGTCGAGGAGGACTGTGTGAGGGATCGCTTAAGTGATCTGGACGCCCGCAAATCCATGGGCCCCAATGGAATGCACCCACGAGTACTGAGGTAGCTAGCGGATGTCATTGCTGAGCCACTCTTCATCACTTTTGAGAGGTCCTGGAGGACAGTAGAAGTGCCTGAGGACTGGAGAAAGTCCAGTATCATTCCAGTCTTCAAAAAGGGCAAGAAGGAGGACCCAGGGAACTACAGACTGGTCAGCCTCACCTCCATCCCAGGAAAGGACATGGAACAGCTTAT
>Ga0181612_174265_pt1 | contig 10334 bp, 4 predicted proteins | sample HoacroProtozoa21_FD_119630 | JGI IMG/M metagenome (GOLD analysis project Ga0181612, IMG submission 119630) | Hoatzin crop microbial communities from Cojedes, Venezuel. Combined Assembly of Gp0051906, Gp0051904, Gp0051908 | reverse complement strand
CACCTTTGGTAATCATCTAGTTGAACTTCGCTGCTCAAAGCAGGGTAAATTAGAGCAGATTGCTCAGGGACTGTCCCGTCAGGTTTTTAATATCTTGAAGGATGAAGACTGTGCAACCCCTCTGGACAACCTGGTTTAAATGGAATTTCTCATATTTCTATCTTTTCCCACTGCTTCTTGTCCTTTCACTGGATACCACTGAGAAGAGTCTGGCTCTATTTTCTTTATTCCCACCCACCATCAGGTATTTATAACATTGGTAAGATCTCCCCTGACCGTTCTCTTCAGACTAAATCATCCCAGCTTTCTCAGCCTTGCCTCATTTGTCAGATTCTTCAATCACCTGAATAATCTTTGTGGCCGTTTACTGGAGTCTTTCTGGTATGTCCATGTCTGATTTCTATCGGGGAGGCCAGAAACAGACACACAAGTCCAGATGTGGTTTCACCAGAGCTGAGCAGAGGTCAATAATTGCCTCCCTTAACGTGCTGGTAACGCTCCTCCTAACGCAATCCAGGATGCTCTTGTCTGTTGAAAAGATGTCCATGAGCAAGGAGTTAGCGGCATCTAGTACTCAACAGCAACATATTCTTAAACAACAGAGAAGCCTGGCTGAGTTTCTTTCATTAGTGTGATTTTTCTTACAATCACCATTTGGGGGTTGGCAAGCAAGTATCCATACTGGTAGTCAAAATGGGCGTTAATGATATTGTACACTGCATGACTATTAACGGAAACATAGCTATTCAACAGAAACAGCCAGCAGACTCAAAGCCAGCATGGTTCTTACAAAAAAAAAAAAGAAAAAGAAGAGGAGGAAAAAACGAGGAAGTGTTTCCATAATAGCTAAAAATTATTTTGTATGATAATTTTGAGTTGTGTTCGTCGTGACCCCTGGTTTTGTTTAGTTGCCTGAAATATTGTGTATATTTAAATGATCATCTGCCAGAAGCATTTTGTGATTTATTATTAATATCATTAATTCACTGGCATATGTAACATTTGGGGAAAACAACATGAAAAGGAAATTGCAGAATGCAATGCATTTTTAATAAAGACATTGTTTCCAAGCATGTCTCTACTGTTCTGACATTTGAGTTGCTTATCTTTTCTTGGTGGCAAAAGTGTATTTTCAATCATCTTTTTTGGCTTTTTTTTCCTATACTATTCTGTTGTTTTCTTTCTTTCTCTCCCTGCCTCCTTTTCTATTTCGTTCCTTTGGAATGCTGTGCAGTCTATGCCATGGAAATTAATCGTAAGTCTCTGTGGAGAGCTGATTATCTCATTTCATTTAATATGTTCATTAATCTTTTACTTCACTAGATACTGACATTTTAATTATAGGGCTCATCCAATATTCAGGTGTGAATCTTGTTTTTGTACTGTAATAGTTTCATTTGAAAAGAAGCAGAGGAAAAATATTTTGTTTTAATTTGGATTGCAGATCTGATGTTTTAATTGAGCTTATGCGATTGCTATGACTTATTTCTAGTACGTTGACATTAACATAATCCTTTATTTTCCTATTAAAATTTTCTTATGATCAACAGGAAAAATGTAGATCTGATGTTTGAAAAGCAGGTAAAATATATTTTATTAATCATAGTCTAAATATCTCTTTCAGTCCACAGTAAGTAAGATTAGTCTGTTTTCAAATGATTCAAAGAATTTTTCAGGTGAGGTTGAAGCATTGGGTCTTTTGCAAAATGTTTAACAAAATGGTTTGTCTATTCACATAAACTAAATATGTAATGAACTCATTGTCAGACTTGGTATTTACTAAGATTTCAGCTAAATAAGCTGTGGTTGATAAACACTTTACCTGCACCTAAATGGTCCCAAAAGTTAGCTTTGTATTTCAAATCAGATACGCTGGCACTGCACTTAAATACAGAAAAAGCTTGCTGCATTTACAGAGCTCCAAGACGGCTCTTACCCCAAGACAGCCTATGTATTCTTAGGATTACTTCAGGCAATTATTTTTATTAGTTTGATCAATAGCCTCAATTTTTGTTGCATTCTCACAAGCCTATTTTGCTGTTATTACGTAATTTTCATTTCATAATTTTGTTTGGTTTAAAATTTTATCTAAAATTTAGAATTATTGTGAAAAATAAGGGAAACAGAAATTGGCCCGAAAGTGGCGGCAGGGCCACCCCCTGGTAACACTAACAGCCCTGGACAGGACAAGTAATAGTCTAGGGTCCATCTAGGGAGTCCAGTTAGGGCCAGAGACAGAAGAAGGGTGCATCCAGGGGATAAACACAGGTCCAAAGTCCATCCAGGAGCTCAGGCAGAGACAGGTATGCATAGCGGGTGTGGGTGTAGGTGTAGACCCTAGGGGAAGCTGGTCAAGATCAGTAAGGCCTCTTCAGTACACTCAGGGCCCCAATAAAGGTTTAATTTATGCTCAGCCATCTAGGCCCACTAGGTAAATCCTTTTGTAGCTTTGGCAAGCTATGCACACAAGTTTGGTTGGAGAATTTTTTTTAACTCCATTATTGATATGTGTGTATGCACATGAAGATCTTGTCCTAGACTATTACTATGAGAAAAAGAAAATCCATATGAATTTGAAGAGAAAGCCACACTCTAAACTTGGAGCTGCCTCTCTGTTCACAGTTATGGGAAATTATTTTTGTATGCTGTAGTTAGAAGCAGAATTTGAAGTAGAAATTATACATACTTGCTACTGGAAATAAACTGACAGAATTTGTTTAGCTTGGCAAATTTTATGTATATGTCATCATTAAATAAGTGTGAATGGTGTTTTTAAGTATCGGGCAATTTGTGAAAAATACCTTTCCTGGTTTTTTTTCAGCTCCTTGTGGGGACAATCTTTACGATGACGATGGTAAACGCCTCCCTCCATGTATACCAGGGGCATGGCTCACTCCTGCTATTATGGCCTGTTACCTCTTGGTAGCAAATATCCTGTTGGTAAACCTGCTGATTGCTGTCTTCAAGTATGTAAACGATCGTGCACTGTCTTTAATTTCTTACTGCTGAGATAAAGTTTCTGTGAGAGCCCATCAACTGATTTTGCAAGGATTTGCATTCGCACTCAGAATCTAATTACTCTATAAACATGACTGGCAAATACTTGGAATAGTGTGTACACTGGGAAAGAGTGGAGGAAATGTTGCTTTGAATTTGCCAGCAGTTGCAGTAATGCGTATGAAAGAATCTGGCTGCTTCCAATTACCATTTAGTGGGCAGTGACAGGCCTCAAGATTGCTCTGGAAAGATGAAAAATGAATCCATGAAACCTGCTACATACGTGGTGGAAGCCCACGTAACCGCTAGCGAACATGATTCTGCGAGAGAACTGCAGAATGAAAATCTGAGCATAAAAGCAGGAGGCATTTCCACTATCACTACATCATCTGGCTTCTTTTTCTTTTTCTTCTTCTTTTGCTTTTCACTTAGAAAAAGAAATTAGAGCCTTGCAGAGTTCTTATACAACCCAGAAAAGGAGGGGTTTTTTTGTTGCCTTGAACCAAGAGAAAGGATGGCTATGTGTTGCCAAGATCTGTGGCCAGTCCAAGCAATGTGCACTATGCACATTCTTAATGTTATTCCACAAATCTCTGTGTAGACGTCTCTGGAGTAAAACTAAATAAATTTCTGCTGCTTCTGCTGCTTGTTATTTCTACCCACAGTTATGTTGCATGCTTTTCCTGTCATGACCTACGTATTCAAAAAAAAAAACAACCCAAAAAAAAAGAATTTAAATATCTACTTGCTAGTAAGACTTTCCAAATGCACCATCTGAGAAAAGCAGGTGATCCATTTTTGATGCCCACAAACACATAGTATTGGGTTGGCACAGGTAGCTGGTGTCACAACCACAATAGTTCATCGTGTGCCCAGAAATCTACAGCTCACAAACCCTGCCTTTGATTTGGTGTATGTAGCTTAAAAGGTCATGAATTTTAAAGTGCTCAAATGCCAGTCACATCGCTAGGGAGAAGGGGGAGAATCTTACAATGGTAGCTATTATTGGCTGAAAGACCAAGGAATCAGCAGTTTGGGAAGTAGGTCATGCTGTTAACTCCTGCTATCCCAGCATGGCTGCAAGGGGGTGAGATCTAGCTGGGGGATTCCTGCTATGCAGCAGACACAGAATGAAGGCTGATTGTCATTTATCGTTGGTAGATAACCTCATATATACTTCGCCAAAAGAAACCAAAAGCTATGTGTACGCAAGAATTCTCTGTTTTCAAAGAGATGTTTTAACTGGTTTTGTGAATGTAGATATTCCAAAGCACAGAAGGTCAGAAAAAAGTGGACAGAAAATAAAAAAATGGAAGGGCCAATATCATCATCACAGAAGTGGAGTGAGCTGTCTAAGCACACTTTAAAATAGCTTGAAAAGCTTTATCTAGGACAGAACATCAAGTCTGCTTTCTCTTAGTTGGTATTTCAAAACCTTGACTACTGTTATCTTTGGATTGAATACTATCACTTATACTCCATATACACTGAATTACAATATCAGGCATCTTTATAACACACCTTATTTTGGTGTAGAAATGATGAGGCCATGGCTCCCAAGAACAAATTCCTCTACAAGACTATGCACCATGTTTTTGAGTCAGATGTTTGAGTGAATAGTTTGAATTTAGGACATTTTGTGAAAACTTGAAAAGTCTTCTATGTAGGTCAAGCTGATTAGCATATTAAAGGCAAACTATGTGAAGCTTCTGGGTTTAGAGTACAAAATACCTTTCATGGATTTAATACTTTGTGTAATATCAAATACTGGCATGTGTTAAAAAAAAATACTTTATAACCAAGCCCCAAAACACCAATTATGTGATTCATAAAATGTGCAAGTTTCTTTTCACTAACACTTAAAGGACTTTATACAGTGGGAGCGAATAGTCTAAGAGGAAGACTGTTCTGAGTGATGAATAACAGATGCAGAGCATCTGCTTTGCTACACTCAAAAGGAGTAGTGAAATCATGAGTTCAGGTTAATCATCAGTTCACCAAGTTCAGCAGCACCAACAAAGATCTGAACCAAGCAAGTCATGTAGCCTCATGTTGTTATTCACCTGCTACTTTTTTCAACATAGTACTTGCTCAATGATAAGTAAACTTAGGGGCCTAATAGAAGCTGTACCTATGTTCCCTTTCAGCAATACCTTCTTTGAGGTAAAATCAATATCCAACCAAGTCTGGAAGTTCCAGAGGTATCAGCTGATCATGACGTTCCATGATAGACCTGTCCTCCCACCACCTATGATTATCTTCAGCCACATCTACATAATCATCAAGCGAATCTGCTGTCGCTGCAAGAAGGGTGAAGGAGACCAGGATGAGCGTGACAGGGGACTGAGTATGCAAGAAATCTTCTCTAAATTGAGCCCTTTGCACCATATTAGCAGAAAGCAGCAGTCTTTCCAGTGCTGAACTATTTTGTTCACGTTGACAGTCAAGTGTATTTGCAGAAGACAGTATGGGACAAAATTTATATCAAGTTAACAGCTCTTGAGCTCCTTGGGCTCCTGAGAATACACAATGCTGTGATGCTAATGAAGATGTTCTTTAACACGCTTTCTTAAAACAGTGAGATGGCATCTGCTTAATCCAGTTTTTCCAAGTTCTAGTGAAGTCCATATGTTGTGAAGGGCAAATAGGAAATTGAGAGGAAGGGATCACAGTTTCAAGTGTCATCTGTAGCGTCAGCTCTGTGATTGTGAGCAATCTGTGTCTGAGAGTATCCCTACTTTCATTTCTCCATGTTAGAGATTTATCTGTCATTTCACAGGGAAACTCCGAGGATTCTTCTCCTAACATATGTTGTAATTGTTGATTATTATTTTCATTATATGCCTCATTGAAATAATCAGATGCTTACAATTATCCCTGTATTTCTACATTTCACAGAAAACATATTTTGTAACTAATTGTATTTCTGCATAATATGCTTCTCAGTTGAAAAAAAGGGAAAAAAGTAAATGTAACACTCCCTCCAAATACAGAGACAAATTCAAATAAAGGATGAGATGTTCTGAACACTTTATATTTCCCTTGGATTTTCCTTACATGATTATATATTTTTGCAACTCTTATCCAAAGAATGTCTGGGAAACAATCTGTTATATGTTGCCTATAATTGGCGTCCTTTTACGAACAACATTTGAATGAACGAGCAGTCAAACTGGCAGAGATTACCTTAGTCTTTATCCTGTGAAATCTAGTCAGTTTGTTCAATGTGTAGCATTGCTGTAAAAAAGTGCAGAGGTCATTGAGAAAATATAGCCCTCAGTGGATGGTCATAAAAGCAGATGATGGTCATAATGCATTACATTGCCTTCATGGCTGTGGCTGTATTTGGCTAAGCACTCATTCCCTACTTACAAAATCATCTGTTCATTTACTGCAGGAGTAGAATATGCAGTATCTGTTTGTCCAAAATAATCTGCTAAAGTGGATTTAAATTGACTGCCAGAAGTTCAGAAAAAGTAAACTTATATTTTGTTCTTCTGTTTTGCAGAGTTATTTCTGAATGATGAAGAGCTAAAAAAACTGTACGAGTTTGAAGAGCAGTGTGTAGAAGAATACTTCCAGGAAAAAGAGGATGAGCAGCAATCATCTAATGATGAACGCATCAGAGTTACTTCTGAAAGGTACCTAGCGTAAGAAAAAACCATACCACTTATCTAGAACAATATTTGATTTTTTGTGTCTTCATTATAAAGTTGAGTTAAAGTACAAAAGATTTAGATCTTAAAGAACACCATTACCAGTTCAGAAGCTGATCTGAATCTCGAGTAAATATCTGTGCATCTCTCACAAGAGCTTTTGCTGTTCCTACTGGTATGTCACTAAGGCTGCTGGTGCCGGGAGGGTTGGTATAAGAACATTTTTGTTCCTGGTGAATTTTTTCCCTCTCATCCATCTGGATCACAGTTATGCTTTCTATCCGTTTGAGCAAATTACTACTTGTTGAGCTTCCAACAGCTCATCCAACCATGACAAACATGTTGGAGCTTAATGACAAAAGCACTGTGGATCTTCCCGTGGACCTATGGTTTGCACCAGGGTCCGGCACTCAAAACTACTGAATTTTAATCTCTGCCACAGATTCTCTTGGAAGCTTTGAACGAGGCATTTGGCTTTTCAGTATGAACTTCCCCATTTAAAAGACAGGGAACATTAACATGTAAATTATTAAACTATTCTGAGGACTAGGTAACGTTTGCATATTGCTGTGTAAGCATACAGTGATAATGGCAGTGGCACTTTTTTACCAGGTCACTTGGCAGGGCTGTTCCCAAAGGCTCTGCCTATTCTGTTAGTAGTCCTAAGTAAATCAAAGGATGGGGTCTTTTGTCCCTTCCTTGAAATGATGGAAAATTCTGCCTGTAATGAAAATGATACACAGTTTAAACACCCTTTCACCTTAATTTACCTCACAATATTTTGATGATGAACTACTCCATATATCTATATTGATATATCTTCCTTTTAATGTTTTTTAAGTAGCTCTATAAGCCATATTATTCTTCAACAGATAAAAATCTTTCTCTTGAAGGGAGACCCTTCACATCTTGCATTATTGTATGTGAAGTTTGAGAATACATGAGTAAATGAAATTTGCTACATGTATTCGAGCAGTTTCTATCGCGCTATTTATGCATGACAATTTGTCAAAATCCTAAGCATTGTGGCAGAGAATAAAGCAGGGCTGGTAAGCCTCACTGATTCACTATGGTCTATGGCCACAAAGCAGATTTGCTTATTTTTCATGGCTTCTTGCTCCAGATGCTTCATCATCTTTTGTGTACAAGAGCAAAAGAATGTTAATCTAATTCCCACAGTTCATTTACTAGTGTATGATCTCTAAGTCACATTCCAATACATTACTTCTATATATATTCTTCTGGTACCATCACTTTATGATATAAATGATAAAAGAAAATGAGGAAAAGTGTTATTTTAATTGAACTAGACAATAATTCCACTCCCTTCAGCTGATACATAATTGAAGGTATTTCAAGAGCTACAGTAATCCCATACACACCAGCATATGTTCTCTCTCACACAGCTACAAAACCTGTTTTACAACACACCTTGATGCTATTTTAAGTCGACCTGTGAACATGTCATTAGAAAGTATTTTTCATACAATTAATTCACGCTTCATAGTGAAGGAGGACAACTGAATGTGAAGTGGGTGGCACACTCAGAAATGTTAATAGTAGGCTGCCCCTAAGGGCCGCAGCTCTTGTACTCTCCTGGCATGTAAATAAGGGCAAAGTTCAAATAGCCCTTTAATACTGTGTATGGAAAGCAGAGATAACAAGAAAATGCACGTGCTTTTGATGCTACACATAGGAAAAAAGAATGATGCATGATATGTAGCACAAAATTCTGCCTTCTGAAGAAATCAGTAGCTGGGTGCCTATAACGGGTTACTGCACCATTCCACAACTTCTGTTCTATGCTTCCTCTTTTATACCCAACAGAGTTGAAAATATGTCTATGAGGCTAGAAGAAGTGAATGAAAGAGAACATTTTATGAAAGCTTCTCTTCAAACAGTTGACCTTCGACTCTCTCAATTGGAAGATTTATCTGGTCGGATGGTGAATGCTCTTGAGAAGCTGGCAGGTGTTGACAAATCTGAGCTGACATATACACGTTCACAGGCTTCATCTGAGTGTGATGCTGCATATCTCCTAAGGCAAAGCAGTGTTAACAGCTCTGATGGCTACAGCATGTACAGATACCATGTCGGTGGCGATGAGTTAACGTATGATGACAGTACCACTCCTATGTCACCAGCCACGGGATTGCGGAAAAAAGCCCATTCTATTGGTACCAAAGAAGATGGAGCAGACCCAAGGATGCTGGTTCCAGGGCACCACACCAGTCTCTGTTATACCTCTAGTGCAAATGCAGTCACCACAGCAGATTACAGTAAATCTACACTGGAAATTGCACAGAATGTTTCCAGACCCCATTCTGGTTCAGGTGGTTTTGGGGATGAAAAGAGTGATGGAATGGTTCCTCAAAGTATAAATCAGATGGATGCTGTTACAAACAAACAGTCAGTACCAAGATCAGATTTTCCGAACACTCAGTTAAAAGTAGAACGTACCAAGTTAGAAGCAACCATCTCTTATCCCTTGGACAAAGCTAAAGCAATGCGCTATTTTCCTCCTGAAACATTCAGTGCTTGTCAAACCACTATGATGAAGTCAAGGAGCTTTATATTTGCACAGGGTGGGAAGCTGGTTGGAGGAGTTAACAACTGGACCACAGAGTATAGTACCATCATGGATCAGGTGTGTCCTTCTACAATTGAACAATGGGCCACAGAGTGGAAATATGAAGTTGAGCAGCAACTTTCTCAAGAACGTCCTCCAGAATACCCTGGTTTTATCTCTGAAGCAGAAAGGCAAGCAGAGCAGAAACAGTTACAGACGGACACAGATGACAGTGATGTTGGTGAAGCAGGTATGAGTGCCTCTTACACCTCTATGCCTGCCACTGTGAAGGCTGAGAATTTACTGTCAGTAAAGCCGGAAAGAACTTCTGGGTTCCCATCAGTACGGTCAAAGAGTTTGCACAGCCATTCTCGGAAAGCCAAGTCTGTAAAGGACAAATTAAATAGACCAGGACATGCCAGCAGCGTAACTAATTTGGTGGTAGCATTTGGCAGTGCAACAGAAGAACAGAAAGCTAGGCAAGAAAATGCATCTACAGAAACTGAATGTTAAAGTGGCTTATGGCCTCTGTTTTATCAACAGTCAAGAAAGCAGCATAACTAATTGAACAAATTATGTATTTTTAAATTAATTTCTAAGGAATAATTTTGCATATATTTGTTTATTTTAATTTTAAACTTAAAAGATAATTGTTCTGTTCTTAAATAAATGCTTGCTGGGTCAGGTGAAAGGGAGATATTCTCTCAGGGGCAGATAAAAAGTAGGCACAGTCCACAGATGCCAACAATATAGATCTTTCTTTGTTGCATTTCAACCTCCCTCATAAGCTTATTTACTGACAAGCTCTTTATAAAAGCTTTTGAAAGAAGGACAATATGATCATGTAATAATTTAGAAAATGTTTTTTCTTATTTTTTATGAGAAGACTTCTCAGACTCAACAACTTTTAACCAGCCTTAGTTTTTATCCTTGCTTATGCAGCTGGTTTCTTTGTGGTCATTGTGTTTTTCATATCAAACCAAAATTGTTGGAGGCAAGGAGAAATTACGCAGTCCCTTCTTTCACTTCTGATTTCATGCATGCTTCTTAGCCTCTCTTTCAGAAAGGCACAACATATGCATTGATGGCATCAGCTTTTTATTGTTTGTTTT
>Ga0181612_173496_pt1 | contig 10334 bp, 10 predicted proteins | sample HoacroProtozoa21_FD_119630 | JGI IMG/M metagenome (GOLD analysis project Ga0181612, IMG submission 119630) | Hoatzin crop microbial communities from Cojedes, Venezuel. Combined Assembly of Gp0051906, Gp0051904, Gp0051908 | reverse complement strand
TCCCCAGGTGCAGGACCCTGCATTTGCCCTTGTTGAACCTCATCAGGTTCCTCTCTGCCCAGCTTTCCAGCCTATCCAGGTCACGCTGAATGGCAGCACAGCCTGCTGGTGTGTCTACCACACCTCCCAGTTTGGTGTTGTCAGCAAACTTGCTCCTTTTCTTCCTGTGGCAAACAGCAGCTTCGCGCTGAGCCCTTACTGCACCACACACCGCGTTTGATCTCGTGCTGACTCAGGAAACCTCTCGCTTCCAACTGTTTCCCAGCGACAGGGCAAGTCCATGAACACCGAACTGGAGAGATGACAGCACCTCCACGGCACCGTCAGGGCCAGGCCACTTCGGGAGTGCTGGGCTCTGTTTGCTTCCCCAAGAGCAGTCACGGAGAGCTACGGAAAGCAACGGCTCATTGCTCTGGGGGGGGAAATTCCCCTCGCCTTCACTCAAGCCAGCGACCGAGGTGCACTGAACACAGGTACAGTTGTTGTGCCTCCTCCTTTGCTCCCCGGAGGGGAGATGCTTGCCAGCCACATCTGCGAAGGCAAGGTAGCCTGAGAGCGCTGTGTTCCAGGGGATGTGACATTGGCTGCGCTCCCCGGGGCTGCACAGGCTACAAGGAAGAGAAGGTGACCAGAGCAACAAGACAAAACAGGTGAGGCAGCTCTTGAAATACCCCGACATCATTCTTTTCCCTCTCGCTTGGGAGAAGCGGTCAGACTCCGAAGCCCAGTCCTGAGCAGTTCCTGTACCTGCACTAGGTGTAACCGCAGAAGTCTCGCACCTCTTCCCCTGCACACGAGACAGTAAATCTCCACCCGCTCTGCTCTGCAGAGTGAAGTGACCTGTTTCCACCCCCCAACTCATCCTCGCCATGGGCTCAGAGCCCTGCTTTCCACACTAACAGGACCAGTTCAGGGGAACTTCCAAGATGGCACCCTGCCCTCAGAGCATCTCTTCAGTTAGAGACCCACAGGCTCTGCTCTGCCCCAACACACGCTCTTCTGGCAGGGAGCACTGAAGGAACAGAATTCCTGTGGATTCCCTAAATGACAGATAGAAGTCTTTGGCATAAGCAGCAAGAACTCATAACCTTTGTTTTTCCTTAAATATTTCTTTCAGAAATAAAATGTATTAAAGTTACCAGTAGTGATGATCCAGTACTGAGATCTAAACTGGTACTGTTTCCAACAAGGCGAGCCGTGCTCCTCCTGCCCTAGCACTGGTGCTCTGCAGATGCACAATCCTTGAGAGGAGAGGTGCTGGGTAAACTGGAAACCTCCCCTGCACAATCCCAGCCCCACAGAAGACAACAGCAGCCCTGCCCCAATGGCTGTGTTTTCTCTCACCCCCTGAGGCAGAAGAGTTTCTCACTCCTGGAACCAGAGAGCTAAAACATTTGCATGCTCAATTTATCTGCCCGTCCCTGGCAGGAGGCAAGCCCAAAAGTGAAACTCTGAAACCTCGTTGGTTTGGATGATAAATCAAGATGAAAAGAAGCTGACAGGCTCTGACTGACAGGCAGCTTAGAGCAGACAAGAGGCAGCTCAGGATCCTGCAGGTACACACAAAGCTCCTGCTCGCACCCTCCTCTCCCTCGGACAGCGGGCTGAAGGCAGACTCACACTACACTATTTCAAGTTACCTGCAGTTGCCACAAGAACCGTCCAACAGCGTTCCTTCACCACAAGGACCCTGGTGAAGACAGACATGGATTCATCAAAAAAGCCTCAATCTGTTCCTCTACACGCAGGACAGAGGATATAAGCAACAGGCTCCAGGGGTGAAACACCTTTGGATACCATGACCAACAGCACCCAGAGCCACAAAGCAGGGTGGACAGCAATGCGGCCACGGGTTGTTACCAGGTTACACGAAAACTTTGTTTTAAACCTTGTTTTATACAAGTGCTTAAAAAGCAATTGCGGGTTTTGCTTGTCCTGATTTTTCAACAGTGTCAGACCCACTCCAAACACACACCCCACGGAGGCTGTGCAGTCAACAAGGCACAGAGGACACTTCTAACTCTGTCTCACCTCCTCTCCTCTAGAGGTCTGAGCATCCTGTTTACGGAAGGATGTCAGTGAAGCTGTGGGGGAAATAAAAAAAGGGGGTATGAATCTCATCACTGCTGCTCAACTGCCTCCCCTACAGACCCCTCCTCTCACTCTTTGAGGGGCAAACACTGGCTCTTCTCAGACAAATCAGACCTTGCAGACAGCTACTGCTGCCTGTCCTGCTCGACCCAGGAGATGTTGATTCAGAGATAGGGCAGTTCTGCTCTGGCTCTTGCAGGTGGAAGAAAGATGAATATGGATGAGCATACATCCAAGTAAGAGCACTTTGGGAAAATATAGGAGTCTGGGGATATTAAAAAATACATTTTTGTGAGCTTTGATAGAAACATAGCAGAGCTGCAGAGAAGCAGTGAAAATAATTTAGCCATTCTAAGTTTAAAGGGTTGTTTTGTCAGAGCAAACACCTTTGCAAATGAAAAATGCTGCCTTGTACATGAGCTTCATCTCTCTGCAGAAAGAATACTGCAGAAAAAGAAAAAAAAAAAAGTCCAAGGCTGAAACACATTTTTCCCCCCATCTCAGTAGGTTTCTGGAAGAACTACTGATGCTCAGAATGAGTTTCTGGCTTAACCCTCCCTTGCATGCCTGGCAAGACACTGTGCTTTCAAGACATTTCACCTTTGTGCCCCACGTCTGTCTCTGTTGGCACGTGGAAAATAACGGAGAAGATCGTGAACTCAGCCACGCTGGGAAACAGGGATGCTCTGTCATGTAATTCAGGAAGAGCTGGCTTGACAAGGGGGAAGCAAGCTCAGAAGGGAGGTTCTGGAGAACCATGGCATGGGACAACCTCTCCGTGATCGCAGGAAGGAGGGCCAGAGGCAGATGTTGCCTCCTAGGTTGAACAGTGAACTTCAACCTTCAAAGTGTTGGTCCCAGTTAAGACAAGGATGGTTTTAGTGGCTCTGGAAAGCATGAGGGCAGACAGCCACAGGTTAGGGATGAGTAAGACTTACTGAGGCAAAGCAACAACAAAACAGAATGAAGGTTACATGACAACCACCTGTATGTAAAGAGTCAGAAAGGTAAAGACAGATGAAGAATGTTGCACACCTTCACCACAGCTCCAGTCACATCTTCCCCAACTCTGTCCCTACTCTCATTCCTCCTCCTCCAAGGAAAGCTTGGCGAGGACATGGCTGTACCTGCCTGCCACCCCTTCAGGGGTCCAGGGAGGCAGCGGCCTGCAGCCACCCCACCCTGCTACCAGCAGAGCAGCCCACGGCCGGCTGCTCCCCCACCCACAGCCATTGGTTTCGGCAGGCGCCGCGTTGCGCTGCCGGTGTGACAGAGCTTTCTTGTCGAAGCGGAGAATCAATATGTCAGGAAATAATGATAATGAATCACCCTCCACAACGCATGCCACTTGCTTCCCTTTTCATACATTAGGTGGCATGATGGATTCCAAGAGGAAGATGTTTTCACGAGCTTCCTGAGCCCGTTGTCTCTGGAAGGAGGAAGATCTCTCCCCACCCGAACCTCGATCCTCCATAAAGCCAAAACAGCAGACCACTCCTAAACAGAGGAACAGATCTCATTTAGTTTAACATTAGGAAGCTTTTTCAGGAGAGAAGGCATAAAAGCAAGAGCAGCTGCTCTGTACATACTGAACAGCACAGCATCACGTTGAGACAGTCCTACCTTCTGCATCCCTACCCAACACTTGTGTTGCGTTCACTACCGACATCTTCCTAGGATGCTGGTGCCCCCCTCAGAGCCAGCTGCCCTCCATCAGTGTTTTTGGGCAAGTTTAAGAGACTGTAGAACTGCCAGGCCTTGCAGAGGCTGTGGCATTTGAAGTATTAAAGCAGAACCGAAATTCACCACGCTGGCAGAACAAAGCATTTGAAATTAAGACATTGTTTCTTACATTTAGAACTCATTTACCCAGCTTCTCCTGCAGAAGCTGTATCTTGTCATTTGTTCACAACCTCCAGCTCCCTATACACTCCAAAGCAGCAACTTCTCCAACCTTCAGAGGAGGGTGCTATATGAAATGACAATAAAGAGGTTAACAAGAAAACCAGGTTTGCTCCATCGGATGTGGGAGCTGGAGTAGTTAAGGATCAGACTTGGCAATGACAGAACCTAAAACACCATCTCAAGGAAGATGAAGGATTTATGAGTGCAGAGACTGTGGAGAAGCAAGATGGATATGTTCACAGAAGACAGCAGTCCTCTGGAGAGAGATGTCAGAAGAAGAGGGGGAAATGACTTCCCAGAAGAAAAGTATGAGCAAGAGTTGTGGGACATCAGTGTGGCTCCTTCCTCTAATGGAGAGCAGGGACAGCGTTACCCTCCCTGCCCCAAAGCCTAAGGCAGGGTCTACATGGCAGGGGACTGTTGCTCACACAGCAGGGGAAGCACAGCTGCATGCTGGGCATGTTACAATCACAGAAATGTGCAGCTTACCAGCAAGGCCAGAAAAAGCCCCTCGGGCACCTCCACTCCCCCTGCCACCCCACCTGCTCTGCCAGGTTTGGCTTGCTCCTGCTGCAACCATCTCAGACACTACTGCTGCCCTGGCCTCCAGCCAGGCAGAGCCTGTTGAGTTCACAAAGGGAGACTTCATTAGAAAGTACCACCGGGACTTTTTGGCTGTCAAAAGCAGTTCAGCAGGGCTTCTCTGCTGTAAAGGCATCATTTCCCTGCTTTTCTTCATCGTCTGGGGCAGGGTTTGCCACGCAATAACCAAGATTTACAAGAAGCCTTCCCTACCATGGTAACAACTCCTGCTGTGAAAGCGGTGGAGCTGCCTCCTCTCAGCCCACATCAGCTGGCCTCCACAGACATCTGCACACCAGCAACAGTTCGCAGGGAGAAAAACGGCTCTGCACTCTGGTGTTTACCACGGATGCTTTATCTCAACATATGGGAAGGAAAGAGCAGCCAGCGAGGCTTGTTTGCTTCTAGTGGAAAATTACCCATGTAGTTTATTGTCCTCTCTCCTCTGGTCACCTTTGGCAGAAGCACCATAAAGCCTCTGCAATCAGGACTCAGGTCTGAGCTCTGCTGTTGACTTGGTCTATTAGCTTTGACAGTCACTTCTCTCTCCATGTGAGAATTTACTCTTCTGTGAGCAGGGCAGTTGCACGCCACACAGCCGCTCTGAAAACCTGTGTGGGCACCACCTTTTTCCGGGCTGAATCTAGCCTTACATTTTCATCTCCCCTTCTCCAACTCACAGACCCATCAATTTCTCTCCTGCTGCCTGGATAAAGTGCTCTTTTCAGGAACGTCAGCTCCTCAGGCAGGATCTCAGCGGTCCCGTCCAGCACTGCACATCACTTTCCATCTGCATCTGAAGCTAACAAGGCTCTTTCACTCACACAGGCACTGCTTCACCCCACTGCTCCCCACAAACAGCACTGAAATGAGCTTCTCAGCTGACAACTCTGAAAGTAGGCATGACAGAAGCATAGCCTTTTAACTAACTCTTCATAAATATATTCACTTCTCTTAGTGAATTATTTACCCTGGGCTCTGGCAGCAGCTTTCTCTGCTCCAAAAGGGATGCAAAAACATGAAGTAACTTTGTTGAAGAAGCTTGTCAGAATGAACATGCAACAGTGTCCTGATTTAAAGTCCAGTTCCCTCTTCCTTGCCACTCCTGTATGCCCTGTTCCTTGAAAGGAAAGGGACAAAGATCAAACTGGTCCCTCCTCAAGCTTTTTGCTGAAATTTCTGGTTTTGATGCAGAAAAGAGGCCACCTTGAGGATGGTGGACACTGGCAGACTAATCTCACTGCAGGAGACTGGAAACGCAGGACTTCAGATAATTGTCACCCTCTCCTGTAACAGCCTCTGCAGCTGAAAGGACGTAGCCGAGTGACTCCGGGTTTCTGCGCTGAATCAACTCCAGCACGGTTCCATAACCGTTCCATAACGGTTCCATAAGCCTGCTAAGGATGGCAGCAACTGTCACTACAGCAGCTGAAACCTGCTCACAAAGCGAGATGGTCCGAGACCAGCCCTCTGCAGAGAAGTGCTGGGGGGTCCGATAAAGAGTAGGGCTCTGGTGGGAGAAAGCAGAGGGATCAGAGAAGTGACCAGATAAGGAAAGTCAGCCTCACCAGCACGCTTTGGAGAGCTCTTTCCTAGTTTTTTTGTCTAGAAGCCTTTTGCCAAGTACCCTGGAAGGGGATGCGACATGAGGGGAGAAAAGAAGAAAAGAAGAGCTGAACACACACTCCCTGGCTATTCTTGTCCTTTGCCCTTCCACCTTACTGGCCAAGGGAAAGAGGTAGGGGAGAGATTTTATATCCAGGCATACAATTGCGAGATCATAGTTTGGGCAGGGTTGGGAGTTATCTGTCTCGAGGGCTGCAGTATGACCTGACTGTGCTACAGGGAGAGAGAACTGAGCCCGCAGCAACCAAACCTAGAAGTTTATTCCTCTATAAAATGTCTCTTTATTAAAATACAATACTTTCTAATAACTACAATACAGCATCAAGAGCAGCACATACAGCAAATGTCCCACATGGGAGTTGTCTGGGAACATTTGCCAGAGACTATTCAATAACAGCAGCAATAATCATGCTACCAATGTCTTTAAAACCAACAGTCCTCACCTATAGAGCTGGGCATCTCGGGCTGTAACAGGCTGCAATTAATCGGGTTAGCTGCTTAATACACAATAGTCCAATGTTTGCTGCTGAGCTCCACCAAGCCCTGTCCTTTTGTTATCTTTCCTAATCCATGTCCTTTCCCATGACGCTGTTAGACAGTTATTATCCAATATTATCCAATAATAAAGAGGTAGGGCTGTGCCCCAGCGAGCTGTGTCCCCTCTGCTTTGAGAGGCACATCAGGCTTGCCTGGCTCCCGTCCCTTTTGCTGTGCCGTGCCCTCCAGCAGCTCACCCCTAACACCACCCACTGCATCAGAATTGGAGAAAGGAGGGGAAAAAACCAGCTAGATATTAAAGTCTCTTTAGGGAACAATCCATTGCCACCACAGATTTAAACCCTCCAAGAAAAAAAGAGCCTGAAGTCCAAACAGCAGAATTGAGAATACCAACAGCTCTAATTTCTTGATGGCTTAGTTGGTTTGGTCTTCTGTGGGAGACGCCCTCTTCAGAGAGCCTTGTAAGAGACCTGGAAGCAGGTTCCAAAACTGGGAAAGGACTTGGGCTAACAGCTCCACGTTTGCAAGGCTGAGGTGGAAGGGAGCTGAAAGGAAGGAGGGAGTTGCAGTTTGGGGACGGAACGCTCCCTGTCCCAAGGGGATGATTCACCTTGCTGACTACTTATTTGGACACCCAGTCTGGGCCCTGTGTCTGCTCTCAGTATCCTTGCTCGAGAACTGGGTGAGCCAGCAAGGTTTTATCCCTAACTCAAATCAAGGCTTCACCTTACGCACCATTACCAGGATTCAGAACAAGTGATTTTTCCCAACAAGCCCTTTCTCCAAGGTTTCTCCCCTTACGGTGCAATACTGTCTCCCAAGGCAGTTTGGGCAGGAGAGGGCTGATAAGCAGCCTGAAGAGCTTTTACAATTGGGAAAGGGATGAGAACTGCGTGTAGGCAAACCCTTACACACCCCCCAGCTCCAAGAGAACAGGGATCTCTAAGCACACGAGGCCAGCAGTTCAAGCACCAGCTGCTGCACTGAATTTAACCATTGGCACTCACACACACAAGGTGGCAATCAGTTTTGCAGCCAACTGCGTAAGCTGTTACTCTTCAGAAGACTGTCAACAGCTTGATGTGTCTGGAAGCCCTCTCTCTGCCATCAGCCCCACTCCACCTGGAGATGCAGATCCACCCTCTGTGCTCCTATCGGTCCTGACAGGGAAACGTCTCGCCTTGCCAGCCTAGTTTCCAGATGAGTTCAGCGGGCCCAGACAACGGGAGCCCATCTGTCTGGGCACCCTAGCAGGATGGCACTTTGGCTCTCAAGCTCCTCCTTCAACTTTCTCCTTTTGGAGACTTCAGAGGTGCCTGTCCTGGCTAGCCCCTCAGCCCGGGAGGAACAACACTGCCAGATGAAAGGCTGATCCTTGCACCATCTCCACATTCTTTGAACTGGCCCATTTTTAATTTCCAGTTCAGGTCCCGCTGTTTAAGACTGTTTTTCAGAGACAGAATTACATTTTTCTTGTCCCTGAGGTGTGGAAAGAGATCGCTGTAGGCTGTGTTAGCTGATGTGCTGCTTGCAATGAGCGTGAGGCTCTGGAAAGAGGCTAGTGACATTTGATTATCACTTAGATCAGGAGAAAGAGGGAAAGCAACTTTCAAAGGCAAGGCTGACACCGTTACAAACACCAGCAGAAATGACCTTCACACACAGCTAGCTCTCCCTGCTGCCAAGAACCATCCTCTCAGCCACTGTCATCTGAATTGCCAGTACACCTGGGGCAGTGCAGCTTTACATCAGCCACTGCTGCTCCGAAATCCAAGGGCTTTTCACCAGGCTGGGGAAAAGGGTGTATGGTGGATCCTGCAGCAGGCACGCTGCAAAGCCTGTACTGGCCTCCCAGCTCAAACGGGATGGATCTTTTTCAAATCACGACGCAAAGCATGGGTCAGCTTCCCATCTGCATCAGGCCAGCAGGCACAGGTAAGCTGAATAAGCCACTGCCCGCGTGGGAAGTCTTTACCCAGCACAACAATCAGGTAGGCTGGCAGCTCCAGCATTCAGCTCTGTGGCTCAGTGCTTTGCAGAAGGAGAACCACCTTCAGCACCACACAGGTAAACTCAGCTACAGGAAGATGGAAGAAAAGGCATGGATTATAGCAGGACAGAGAGCCCACGTCTGGACACTGGCATTCAGGCAGGACAAGTTCAGGAGACTACAAAACACCAGCCAAGACCGCTGTTTAGGACCTAAGCTCTCTACGCACCAACAGAAGACCAAACCACATTTAGCTCCCAGCCCTGCTTTCGGAGGAGGGGACAGCAGTGATGTGAGGACATGGGAGAAGCCAGCTTCATAAGTCTCAGCAGTATGGGATCCATCCTTATCCCAGAATCTGCAGCAAGAGCTTTTCTCTGTTCCCTGCATCACATGGCCATTTGATAAATCGTCTTTCCTAATAAATCTATCCCTCATTGTACACATACGGAATCCATTGCTCTAAGCAGCCACCGAGGTGCTATCAGGGTCATTAAATATCATTATCTGGGGCAGCTGTTCCCCAGCGTGCTGATGCAAGAATCAATCAGGCTAAAGCATGAATTTTCCCTACACTTCTCCAAACACTGCCTTTGTCCCTCCCCATCAAGCGATGAAAAAGAGAGGCAGTTCTGCCTTTATGCCAAGGTTTAGCAATCCTCATACTGAAGGGAGCCAGCTAAAGAGAAACCAATGGCAGATCAGGCGGACGGCAGCTTGTCACAGAGACAGGGTGAGGTCTAACTGATGTCTTTACCAGGAAAGAGGAGGCAAGGTGATTGGAAACAAACTAGTGAGCTGAGCAGAGATTACTCTTCCCTTTTTTTTTTTTAAAAAAAAAAGAAAACTGCTTCCTTTAATACCCCTCAATGAGATAACCTCTTTCTCTGAAGAACATGGGGACTTTCAAACCTTTCATGTGCTCAGACAAGAAAAGGGAAAAACAGACATTCAGGATTTTCACACCATCTGAGGTCAGGATTCGTTAACTCAAGCTGTTCAGCATCTGAGACTCGAGGGCTTAAAATCCAACCTCATTTTCCTGAGTGACAACTGCTTAACCCCATCTCAGATGTTCTCTAGAACAGAGGATCTCTATTCCTCTGCAGTGGCTGCCAGCCACTTCCAAATGGGATCACAGGCCTTTGAACTCACAGAAGAGGGAGCGTACCCAGCTGAAGTCAGGTCGAGTGTGTGTGTGGCGGGAAGTAGTCCCAGAATCGGCTTCTCTTCCTATTCCAGGTCAGTGACAGGTATAAACACAGCTGATTCTGTGCTTGAATGGTCTGGACCCACAAACCAGGAGACTGTTAGCCTGCAGAAATGCTGCTGGTACTGTAACACCCTCTCTGTTAGCCCTGAATATCAGTTACTCTGTCTAGGTTACATAAAACAAGACAAACCTCAACATAAGCCTCCATGACACCCATCCCCCTCCCAGCCTTTAAGGGCATGCACACATACAAGCCAGATGCAAGGCAGCTGCATCTTTGGATGACAAAGGCACTGCAAAAGAAAAAAAAAAAAAAAAAAAAAAAAAAACCACCCATGCCTTTTTTCCCTTAAGAAAATTATCTTTCTTCCCAGGAGTTTTTGGCAGTAAAATTTTGGAGAGCCCTCACGGGAAAAGGGCTTCCCAAGG